>Ga0196977_1000036_pt1 | contig 98124 bp, 90 predicted proteins | sample S3v_1013CmetaG_FD_148634 | JGI IMG/M metagenome (GOLD analysis project Ga0196977, IMG submission 148634) | Soil microbial communities from Anza Borrego desert, Southern California, United States - S3+v_10-13C | ecosystem: Environmental > Terrestrial > Soil > Desert | place: USA: California...
CGCCATCGATGAGCCGACGCGGCCCGCGACCATGAGGCCGACCAGCACCGGTGAGAGCTCGCGCAACATCGCCAGCGACACGACGCTGGCCACGAACTGCTCCGCGTGCACGCGCTGGAATCCGGCGAACGTCTGCAGGCCGAGCACCATGCCGGTGAACATCGTGGTCAGGAAGACGACCGGGATCGAGTCGACGCCGACGCGCACCATCTGCCGGAACCACTCGCCGAAGTCGTACGGCCGGCGGAAGGTCCAGGTGATCGTCCGCCACAACGCGTCGAACCAGAGTCCGGTCTGTTCGAAGAGGCGGATGAACGTGCGGCCGATACGGTCGAGGATCGTGATCATGTCGCTGGCGAGAGCTTATCCCAAGAAAACACGCGGCACGCGCTTGCCGACGGCGCAGAAGACCTCGTAGGAAATCGTGTCGAGCTTCCGCGCCAGCTCTTCCACCGCGATCTCGTCATTCCCCTGGCGGCCGAGGAGCACGACCTCGTCACCGAGTGCGGCGTCTTCGATGTCGGTGACGTCGATCGTCGTGAGATCCATCGACACGCGTCCGACCACCGGCGCGCGTTTGCCGCGCACGAGCACTTCGCCGCGATTCGAAAGGCCACGCCGATAGCCGTCCGCGTAGCCGATCGGCAACGTGGCGATGCGCGACGCACGACCGGTGCGGAACGTCGTGCCGTACCCGATGGCATGGCCGGGCGGCAGTTCCTTCAGACGGCCGATCGCCGTGCGCCAGCGCATGACCGGCTCCAGCCGCGGCGAGCGTTCGTCGAGCGGTTCCGCGCCGTACAACGCGATGCCGACCCGCGCGAAATCGCCCGGCGTCATTCCGCGCATCGTCGCGGCGCTGTTCGCGGCGTGATGCAGCGGCGCTTCGACGCCTGCTTCGCGCAGCGTCGCGACGAGAGTCTCGAAGCGCGCGAGCTGATCGTTCGTGAACGCGTCGTTCACATCGCCAGCATTCGCAAAGTGCGTGTAGAGCGCGTCGATGCGCAATCGCGGCGCGGCGCGGATCAACTCGACTACGCGCGGCAGTTCGCTCTCGATCACGCCCATGCGTCCCATGCCCGAGTCGAGCTTGAGATGAATGGCCACGTCGCGTTCCCGCGCCACACTCGCCACGAGCTCCAGCTCCTCGGGACCAGGAACGCCGAGCGTGATCGCGTGCTGGAGCGCGAGCCGCACCTGGCGCTCACTCAATGGACCGAGCACGAGGATGGGCAGAGTGATGCCGGCGTTGCGCAGCTCGAGCGCTTCTTCGAGCAGCGCCACGCCGATCATCGCCACGTGCTCCGCCTTGCACCGGCGCGCCAGCTCGACGGCGCCGTGGCCGTACGCATCGGCCTTGAGCAGCGCGATCAAGCGCGTCCCTGCGCGCAGTTGCGCTGCGATATGCGCCACGTTCCGCTCGAATGCGCCGCAATCGATTTCCGCCCAGGTCGGGCGGATGTCAGACGGAGTAGACATGCAAGTTCTGGCCGTTCATCGGCCGCGAGCGATCTGATGCAAGAAAGAGGATCGTTTCGGCGACGTCGGCGGGCGTCATGTCCGCGGGCGCGCCACCGCTCGCCGCCGCCCACATCGGCGTGTCGACCGATCCCGGACTGACGGCATTCACCCGTACCCCGCGCGACTTCACCTCCACCGCCAGCGCCTCGGTCAGCGAGATCACCGCGCCCTTGCTCGCGCAGTACGAGACGAAGCCGGGAAACTTTTCCGGCCCCACGATGCCGGAGATCGACGCGACATTCACGATCGCGCCGGCGCCGCGCTCGAGCATCGACGGCAGCGCGCGGCGGCAGGTGAGGTAGATGCCATGCACGTTCACGTCGAACAGCCGCCGCCAGCGTTCCGGTGACGTGTCGACGAGCAAAGCCGGATCGATCGCACCCGCGGCATTCACGAGGAGGTCGCAAGGCCCGAAGCGCAATTCCGTCTCGGCGAAAAGGCGCTCGACGTCGTCCGCATTCGCGACATCACCCAACACGACACCGCTCGATCGCGCGAACGTGATCACGTGCGCGCCACGTTCTTCGAGCATTTCCGCGGTCCGTTTGCCGATGCCGGAAGAGGCGCCGGTGACGATCGCGACTTTTCGATCGAATTCACTCATAATCCGGCGCAGGCTACCCCAATTCGACAACCAGGAGATTCGTATGCCTCAGCACGTCAATGACATCCTGCAATTGGTCCTGCGCTGGGCGCACGTGGTCGCCGGAATTCTCTGGATCGGCCATCTCTACTTCTTCAACTTCGTCAACGCTCACGTCGCCAAATCGCTCGATGGTCCTACCAAAAAAGTGGTCGTTCCCGAGCTCATGCCGCGCGCTCTCTACTGGTTCCGCTGGGGCGCGCTCTGGACGTGGCTCACCGGTATCCTCCTCGGCGGCCTGATCTACTATCACTCCAAGATCGTTTTTGACGATCCCACCAACCCCGCGAACAATCCGTGGCTCTGGCTGGCGATCGTGCTGGTGATCCTGATCGTCGGCTTCCTCGTCTACAACGCGGTCATGAAAGCCGTCAAGAACGTGATCGTCGCGAACACGATCGTGCTGCTGCTCTTCGTCGCCGTCTACTTCTTCCTCGAGTTCGTCGGCAAGTTCGGCGGCCGCTCGCTGTACATCCACGCGGGACTGATCTTCGGCACGATGATGATGTTCAACGTCTGGATGGTGATCTGGCCATATCAGAAGAAGATCATCATGGCGACGAAAGAAGGCACGGCTCCCGATGCGGCATTGGTCGCGCAGGCCGGCCTTCGCTCGCGCCACAACACGTTCATGTCCGTCCCGTTGGTTTTCACGATGCTCAGCAACCACTATCCGACGATGTACGGGAACACGGAGAAACTCGCCGGCATCCCCATCCGCGATTGGTGTTTGTTCGGCGTGATCGCCATCGGCTTCGCGTTTGTCCGCTGGACATACGGTAAGTCTGCAAAGGTCTCCGGGTTCTAGGCCGCAAACGGGTCCCTCGGGTTCCTCGGAGTTCCTCGGGTTCCTCGGCGTGAGCCAAGCTCCCCGAGGAACCCGAGAGGCCTGAGGAACCCGAGGAATTACTGATGCGCCTCCTTCAAGTCGACGCGTTCACATCCGAGCCCTTCCGCGGCAATCCTGCCGCGGTTTGTCTGCTCGACCGCGAGCGCGATGCGCAATGGATGCAGGATGTGGCGGCGGAGATGAACCTCTCCGAGACCGCGTTCCTGCTTCCGCGCGATGGTGACGGCTACTCGCTGCGCTGGTTCACGCCTGCTGTCGAAGTCGCGCTGTGTGGGCACGCGACACTCGCCAGCGCGCATGCATTGTGGGAAGAGCAGCTTCTCGCGCCGAATGATGTCGCGCGCTTTCACACGAAGAGTGGCGTGCTGACTGCGCAGCGCAAAGGCGAGCGGATCGAGCTCGATTTTCCTGCCACGCTCGAACAACGCTCCGATCCGCCCGAAGGTCTGCTCGAATCACTCGACATCGCCGATCCCGTGTACGTCGGACGCAACAAGTTCGATTACCTGATCGAAGTCGCGTCCGAAGAGATCGTGCGCGCACTCCAGCCCGATCATCCGCAACTGCGCAAGATCCCGGTACGCGGCGTCATCGTCACCAGTCGCGCGTCAAGCGACGACATCGACTTCGTGTCGCGCTTCTTCGCGCCCGGATCCGGCATCGGCGAAGATCCGGTTACCGGTTCCGCACATTGCTGTTTGACACCGTACTGGTCGGCGCGACTCGGCAAACAGGAGATGACCGCGTTCCAGGCGTCTCCTCGCGGCGGATTCGTACACGTGCGCCTCAACGGCGATCGGGTAAAGCTCGCGGGACAAGCGGTGACCGTGCTGCGCGGAGAACTGCGGGTATCCGAGGCCACCCCGAGGAACTCCGAGGAACCCCGAGGAACCCCGAGGAACCGGGAAAAGTGAGCATCCGCGAGATGCTCGAGCGGATTGAGTACGACACGCTCGTGCCGCAGGCGGCGAAGAGCGCGGACACGCGCGGCCGCGATCGCGACGAGCCGGAAGACGACATCCGCCCCGCGTACCAGCGCGACCGCGATCGCATCATCCACTGCAAAGCGTTCCGGCGGCTCAAGCACAAGACGCAGGTGTTCCTCGCGCCCGAGGGGGATCACTACCGCACGCGGTTGACGCACGTGCTGGAGGTGACGCAGATCGCGCGCACCATCGCGAAGTCGCTGCGCCTCAACGAAGTGCTTACCGAAGCGATGGGCCTCGGCCACGACCTTGGCCATTCGGCGTTCGGACACGCCGGCGAGGCGGCACTCAACAAACTCGTGCGCGGCGGGTTCGATCACTACCGGCAATCGGTGCGGGTGGTCGAGAAACTCGAAGACCTCAATCTCACCATCGAAGTACGCGACGGCATCCTCAAGCACTCCAAAGGCGAGAAGGGCGAACTGCTGCGCAAGCGCGCGAAGGCGCGCGCCCTGACGCTGGAAGGCGACATCGTGCGCATCTCCGACATCATCGCGTACGTCAATCACGACATCGATGACGGGATCCGCGCAGGCATCATCCGCGAGGACGACATCCCCAGGGATATCCGCACGACACTCGGCGTGAAGGGAAGCGACCGTATCGACCGGATGGTGCGCGACGTGATCAACGCGACGCTCGCGACGGATTACGAAGCGATCGCGATGTCGCCGGAGGTCGAGCAGGCGCTCGACGCGCTGCGCAAGTACATGTTCGAGAACATGTATCTCGTTCCCGCGGTGCGCGGCGAATTCGAGAAGGCGCAGAAGATCCTGACGGCACTCTTCGAATACGTGGTCGCGCATCCGGAAAAGTTCGTGGACCTGAACTCGGAGGAGCCGGTGGAACGGCTGGCCATCGATTTCATCGCCGGAATGACGGACCGTTACGCGCTGAACCTGTACGCGCAGCTGTTCCTGCCGCGCCCGTGGATGGCGTAAGACTGGAGCGACGGGCTGTCAGGCCGTCGAACCGCTCGAAAACGACGGGCTGAGAGCCCGTCGCTCCAGATTACTTTCGCGTCGCGCTTTTCTTCGGCGCGACGTTGAGGACATCGCGCAGGTCCTTGCCCGCCTTGAAACGCACGTTCTTCGACGCCGGAATTTCGATCGGTTCCTTCGTGCGCGGGTTGCGGCCCTCGCGCGCCTTGCGCTCCGTCACGTGAAAACTGCCCAGGCCGGGGACGGCACAGCGTTCACCGCTCTGGCACGCGTCGGAGATGTAACCGACGAACGCATCGAAGGCGGCGGCCGCCTCTTTCTTGGAGATTCCTGCCTTGTCGGCAATGGCGTTGATGACGTCGGCCTTACCCGGCATAGTGCGCCTCCCAAATGCGGATCTTGTTGCGGAACGCTGCACAATCTAGGGACCGCGCGCGCGAAAGTCAACGCAGGCGGTGCAATGCGTCGAGGTAGCCGTGCACGATGGAGATCACCTGCGCGTGACTCCACGTGAGCGGCGCCACTGACAAAGCCTCGCCAGTGTGCGGATCGACCTGCTCGGGCAGAATCATGGCGGGCGTGGCGCGCGCACGTGCCCATCGCACAAGATCGAGTGCACGCTGCAATCCCTCCGGCGCCGTCGCTTTTGCAATCACGTGCTCGGCCAGCCACAGCGTGCAGAGAACCCACGGGTTTCCCTGTACGCGTTCTTCCTCCTCGTAAATGCGGTGATAGTCGTCGTGCTCATAACGCGCGATGCCACCGATGTCGGTATGCACCCATAACTTCTCGCGCACCGCGGACATCGTCCCCTCGACCATTGCAGTCGTGGCCGGGAAGACGCCGAAATAAAAAATAGCGAAGGTGGAAGCGTCGACGGCCGGATCGGGCTCCAATGCGTCGCCGTTCATAAGCAGGCCGCGCGCAAAGCGTCCTTCCTCTTCCAGCCACAAATGCTTCTTCATTGCGTCGCGCAGATCGGCGGCCGCTTTCTGATAAACGGCACGGCGCTCCTGCTCATTGAAGAGGTTGGCCAATTCGGCGGCGGCCGTGAGGCCTGCCCATACGGACGCGCAGGTGAACGTAAAGACGCCATAACGTTCCTCCCACATGTCGAAGCTCGGCAGCGGGAGCGCCGTTTCCGGATCGCGGAAGCGCACGAGAAAATCCGCGGCGGACACGACCAGCCGCTGATAAACGTCACGTAACAGCTCCAGATCGCGCGTCCGCTCGTAATGGCGCGCCAGCAGCCAGATCACAAGGGCGGTTTCATCCTCCTGAATCGGAAGACGCGCTTGCCCATCGCGAACCCATGGCTGCCACAACGGCGCGGGCGAGCCGTCAGGGTTGTATTTGTGCAGAAAATAACCGTCCTCGCGAAGCACTTGTTTCGCGAGCAGCAAAAATCGGCGCGTGATTTCCGGGAAACCGGCACGGTCCATTGCGTCGCACACGAACGCGGCATCGCGCATCCACACGTACGAGTAATGATCATTGTGGCCCCAGACGATGTCGGAGTCGTTCGCGGCCAGTACGGCGCCTCCGCGATCGCATTGGGTGGCCACGACCAGTAAAGACCGGCGATAGAGATCGATGATCTCCTCCGGAAGATCACGAAGGTCGACACCCGGCTTATTGACCCACGTGTACCAATACGAACCGCTCCGGGCCAGCACGTGCGCCGCTCCTTCGGCGATCACGCGCTCATTGAGCGCGTGCACTTCGGAATCGGTCTTCCCCGCACAGATCCAATAGAACGCCGTCGCGCTGCCATTCGGTGGCACGGTCAGAGGAATCGCGAACGTCGAATCGACCGCGCCTTGTGCGATGGCTGACATCGATAATGCGCCGTCTTCCGCATCGGTCCATGTTCCTTCTGTTCCGCTGCGCGCGCACGCGTACTCCGTCACGCCGCCTTCGCAATTGATCAGCACATAACGCCGCGCCTTGTATTGCACGATCGCGCGCGACTCCGGATCGAACATGACCGTGTCGCCGATGCGATTCCCGTAGAGCGCAAAATCGTGGTGCAGAAACAGCTTGATCTCACGCGATTCTTCGCGAAGGTTGCGCACCACGATCTTGCGGACATAGACACAGGCATCCGGATCGACCGCGTCATAGCAACGGATGCGCAGGCCGATCGCGTCGTTCTGCAGCAGTACGTCGGTGACGAGCGTGTCGCGGAGATATTCGAGCGTGTGCTGCCACGGCGCCTCGTCGGTGGCATGCAACGCGCCGTCGGTCCAGACACCAAAGCGGAACCGCGCCGCCGCGTGATTCTCCATCCCGACGCGCGGAAAGTAGAAATCGGCCAGTCGATATTGGGCGTCGAAGGCGACGAGCAGCGACCCGTTGCCGATCGGCAGGTTGCGTGGCATGCGGCGCGAAAGTCTACACGCGGAGCACGAATGCGGTGAACCCGTCCGCGCCCGACTCCGGCGTCAGTCGCAGCACGCCGTCCTGCACCCATCGGTTCGCCCCCTCGGGAACGAACGGCGTGAGGTCGACGCGTTGCTGGCCTTCGACCACCGCATCGTTCTCTTCCGCCTCGAGCGAGCAGGTGGAGTAGACGACGTACTTCTTCGCAAGCGTCATCGCGCTCGCGAGCAGTTCTTTCTGCAACGTGGCGAATGCCGCGAGATTGGCCTCACGCAAACGCCACTTCAGCTCCGGACTCTTACGGATCGTGCCGGTCGCGCTGCACGGCGCGTCGAGCAGCACGACGTCGAACTGCTTCGCGAATGGTGGTTTTCTGCCGTCGCTCACCACGCGACGCACATTCGCCAGCGGCTGCAGGCGCGCGATCGAGACGTCATTCGCGATCACCTTCGCGCCATGTGATGCCAGATAGATCGACTTGCCGCCCGGCGCCGCGGCGAGATCGAGCACGTCATCTCCGCACGCGCGCGCGATCGCGGAAATCACCGCGCTCCCTTCGTCCATCGGATGAAATTCGCGCCGATCGAGCTCCGCGCTCGACCCGTGCAGCTTGTACACGCCGGCGACGAGTTGCGACGGCTGCGCATCCGGCGGCACCGCGCCGTGCAGCGACACGACATCGGGATACGAAAGCTCCTGGTTCGCCGCGGCAATCTTCGCCGTGCGCTCCGCGCCGTACAGCCTCGTCCAGCGCTCGATCAGCCACGGCGGGTGGGCCGTGCGCGTCGGCAGATCTTGCGGCTCGGGCAACGGGCCGCGTGTTGCGCTGCGCAGGATCGCGTTCACGAATCCGCGTGCGCGTTTCGGCGCGAGGTCTACCGTTTCGGACACCGCCGCATACGCGGCGACGTCCATGTAGATCAACTGATAGAGGCCGACGCGCAGCACATCGACGACCTGCGCATCGAGACGATTGATCGAACGTTTCGCGAGCGCGGCGATCACAAAATCGAGGCGCGACCGCCAGCGCAACACGCCGAGGACGAGTGTGCGGACGAAGCCCGACTCGCCGATCAGCAGCAGCGATGCGTACAGATTCTCGCGCTCTACGCGTTGCAGCAGATGCAAAGCGCGCTGACGCTCGGTCACGGGAGCCGGTCTCCCGCGCGCCAGCCAAGGCCGCGCGCGACGGCGGCGGCGGGCGTGCGCGGCTTGCCGGGGCGCTGCATCTCGAGCACTCGGATCGCGCCGTCGCGTGCGGCGATGATCACGTCGTCATCGATCGACAGGATCGTACCCGGCTCGCCGCTGGCGTCGTGGGCGCGGATGTCAGTCAGCTTGATGTCCTGCGCGAAAACTCCGGGCCACGGATCGAACGCGCGGAAGCGGTCGTAGATCTGTCTGGCCGTTTCGGCGAAACGAATCTGTCCTTCCGCTTTTTCGATCTTCGGCGCGAGCGTCGCGCGTTCGTGATCCTGCGGCGTCTCGACGGCAACGCCATTCTCGATGTCGCGCAGCGTTTTCAGCAGCGCCTCCGCACCGAGGGTCGAGAGTCGCGCGGCGAGCTGCGGCGTGCGCTCGTCGGGACCGATCTCGGTCGTGTCGATCCGCAACATCGGGCCGTGATCGAGCTCTTCATCGACGCGCATGATCGTGACGCCGGTGACGCGATCGCCCGCCTCGATCGCCCGCTGGATCGGCGCCGCCCCACGCCATCGCGGCAGCACCGACGCGTGCACGTTGAAGAATCCGTGCCGCGGAATCTGCAGCAGTGCCGCCGGCAGGATCTTGCCGTAGGCGATGACCACGCCGAGGTCGGGGGCGAGTTGCGCGATTTGCGCGAGCGCGTCTTCGTTGCGGATGCGCGGCGGCTGCAACAGCGGCAATCCGAGCTCGCGCGCGCGCACCGCGACGGCCGGCGCGTGTATCTTCATCCCGCGACCGGCCGGCTTGTCGGGTTGCGCGATCACCAGCACGACTTCGTGCTCGCGCGCGACCGCTTCGAGCGTGGGGACGGCGAAGTCGGGAGTACCGAGGACGACGATGCGCATTGCGCGCGGATTGTAGCCGCCGAACTCTGAAGCGACGGGCTCTCAGCCCGTCGCTCCAGATCGGGACACGATGACGGCGCTTACGATGTCGTGGTCGGCGGCGTATCCGAGATTGTGGTGGTCGTCGGCTGCGGCGGCGGGGACGTCAGGTTCGGATTCGGTCCTTCGTTGCCGGTGCTCGGTTCCGGCGTGACCTGCCCGCTCGCGCCGGCGGCGGGCGTCTGGCTCTCCGTCTGCGCAGGCTGCGTTACGTCCGGCGGCGCGTTCTGATAGTCGCGCGGCACCGGCTCGCCGCGGCACGCGGTGAGCAGGAGGAACGCAGCTACAATCGACGCTCTCATGATGAACACGGTCGAGTTCAGCAAACGTGCCATGGTCCTGCTCGTCGCGGCCGTTCCGCTCTTCGCGCAGACGGCGGAAGGCGATCGCCAGTACGCGGCACGCGCGACAGGTGCGCAGGGCGCGCGCGCGAAAGCCGCGCCGATCGACGCCGCCATCGCCGCCTATCAGCGCGCCATCGCGGATAACGAGAACGATCTCGAAGCACACGCGCGGCTGCTGCGTGCAATTCGTTTTAAGGGCGCGTACGTCGCGGCGAACGCCGACGAAAAGAAGAAGATCTACGCGCAGGCGAAGACGCACGGAGACAGAGCACTCGCGGTCCTCGGGCGTCAACTACTCGCGCGCGGCGTGAAGCCGGACGCGCCCGAGAAGACCGTGGCAGCCGCCGCGCGTTCGATGAACGGCGCCGGCGACATCTATCTGTGGGACGCGATCAACTGGGGCGAGTGGGCGCTCGCATACGGGAAGATGGCCGCCGCGCGACAGGGCGCCGCGGATCGCATCCGGCGTGAGGCGACGATCGCGCATCTCATCGATCCCAAGCTCGAGATGGGCGCCCCTGCGCGCGTCCTGGGCCGCCTCCACGACCAGACGCCGCGCATTCCGTTCATCACCGGCTGGGCGTCGGGAAAAGAGGCGAAGAAGTTTCTCGAGCAGTCGCTGCAACACGATCCGACGAACAAGCTCACCCTCATCTTCCTCGCCGAAGCGCTCGTGTCGGCCGACTCCGCGGCAAAGCCGCGCGCGGTACAGATGCTGCGCACGGCCGTAAGCACGCCGCCGCATCCGGAGTACCTGGTCGAGGATGCGGCCGCGATCGACGACGCGCGCGCATTGCTCAAGAAGTGGGGAGCGTAATCGCAGCGATCGCGTCGCCGACTGAAACGCTTTCCACGATGTCGAACAGCAGTCCGTCGCCGCGCTCTTCGACGAGTTGCAGCGGCACCTGACGCAGCGTCACGAACTCCTCCGATCGCTGCTTCCACGCCGCTTCCTTCGCGGACCAGAAGTGCAGGATGCGATGCGCGAGCGTGCAGCTCTGCATTTGCTCGATCTCATCAGGAGTGAGGAAGAGATGTGCGGCGCGCTCATCGAGCTCGCGCAGATGTTCGATGTCGATTCCGATCGGTCTGCGATCGACGGCGGCGGCCGCATACGGCGCCGAGTGCGACAGCGACACGTGCCATTCGGAGCGCACGCCGTCGATGATCAGCGACGGACGATCGATCACGATCGCGCGAGGATCCTTCGCCAGTCCGAGCTGCATGGCCAGTTGTTTCGCCGCGATGCGGACGAGGAGCCATTCTTCGCGACGCGACGCGAGCTTGAACGCGTTGGCGGTGGCGAGCTCGGTTTCGGTGAAGAACCCCTCATCCGGCCTTCGGCCACCTTCTCCCCTCTGCGGAGGGGAGAAGGCGATCAAGGCGCGAGCGTCCCACGGCGCCGCGATCTTCATTGCTGCTGCGCCGGAATCGCGGCGATGAACTCCGAATCGCCGCCGTGCTGCACGACCGTCGCGTACGCGACACCAGTGCCCGCGATCACGGTCACGCGGATGCTCATCGTGTCGTCGAGCTTCACGCCCAGCGAGCTCTCGATGTCGTTCACCAGCCACACCTGGTCTTCCGGCACGCCCGACTCGACGCTCGTGCCGACCGCTTCGCCGGTGCGCGTGCGCGCGGACACGCGGAACGTGGCCGGGATGATGCCGATGTTGACGATGCCGACGTTCACGCGGCGCGGCTCGGTGCCGGCAACGGGAACACCGACGATCGCAAGCTCGGCGCTCTCGGTCGAGGCCGTGGCCGCGTCGCGTCGCGTCAGCGGTTCCTCGATCGACGGCCGCGCGTTGTGCGAGACATCCGACGTCTTCACCACCGCGACCGGCGCGCGACCTTCGCGATGCTCGACCCAGAGGATGCCGAGGCTGTCGTGATGTTGAAAGAGCGTGCGCACGACGTTCGACCACCGCAGCGTCTGGCGCGGCGCGAGCGTGAGGTGGCGATCGGTGCCGCTCTCGCCGGTCACGTAGCGCAACGTCAGCCGCAACGGATCGCGATACGGATTGTGCATCGTGAGATCGGACTGCCAGAACGCGTTCACGCCCGGTACGCTGCCGACGGCGGGAAACACCATCCGCTCGAGCCGCGTGGCGACGAGCTCCTTCGCGTCCGGCAATCGAATCTGCCGCAGGTAATCGGCGACCGCGCGCGCTTGGAAACCGCTGCGCCGCGTCCACAACTCGACGCCGCGCACGGAGCGATAGAAGCGATAGGCGTCATCGAGATACGCCGATACCGCCTGCGCACGCAGATCGTTGGTGACGCCGTCGAACTGGTCGAAGAGCTCGGGCGAGCGGCGGATCACCACTTTCGGTTTCGCGCGCTCGAGCGCACGGATGGTCTCTTCCTGAAACGCGCGGGGCGAGAGGATCGGCACCTGATAGAAGCGGGTCGGGTTCGGACGGTCAGCGAAGAAGTAGAACGCGGGCTGATTCGAGAAGTCGAAGATCGGCTCGCCGCGCTTCGTCAGCTCGCGGATGCCGTGCGAGACGTCGGTGATGCGCCACTGCACCGCTTCGGCGTTGGGCTCGCGATCGACGCGCAGCACGCGGCCGGAGTAGCGGATGAACTCGTGCAGCCGCGCGTTGATCAGATCGGGAATCCAGAACAGGACCGCGATCACCGGCAGCAGCGCCATCACGATCGACATCACGAACGCGCGCGTCCCTTGCCCCCCGTTCCGCCAGACCTCACGGAGCATGCGGGCGAGCAGCACGGTCAAAAGCACCAGCAACGGTCCGATGAGAAACGCGGCGAAATACTGATGCGTGAACGACACGCGACCGAACGCGGTACGTTGCGCGACCGTCGAGAACACCGTCAGCACCAGCAACGCGAAGTCAAGCGTGTCCATGCGCCGCCGCAACCAGCGCTGGATCACGTAGATCGCCGCGATGACGATCGTCAGCGGACTGAGAATGAGATGGAACTTCTCCCACACCACGAAGTCGGCAAGCGTGTGCAGGTTGAGATTTCTGCGGAACGTCGATACCAGGTCGGGAAACGGCAACGACCACACCGCGTCGATGATGTTCGGGATGGTCACGAACGATGTGATCAGGAAGTCATCGAGCGCGCCGTGCGTGGCGAGATAGATCGCGAACGGTGCAGCTCCGATCACCGTTCCAATCACGAAGAACACCGCCGCCTGCGCAGGCGCGAGTCCGTTCCATGTCACGCGTCGCGATGCGATCCACAGCAGCAGCGACGTCGCCAGCGCGCCGGCGATCGTGTACATCCCGATCTCGTAACTGAAAAACAGCGCGATGCCCGCGAAGACGCCACTGAAAATCGCAGCGATGCGATTGCGCCGTTGCAGTGCGGTCCAGAACAGCGCCACCGCCGCGACCTGGAAGAGCGTGCGGTTGTTCTCCGCCGTCGTCCAAGAGCCCATCGCGACGCAGAACAGCGCCAGCGGGATCGAACGGAAGACCGCCAGTCCGAGGAACCAGATGGCGACGCCGAGGAAGGAGCCGAGGACGACGGTGCGCATTACCGCGACGTCGAGCGAGCGGCCGAACAGCTCCATCAGCCATGCGTCGAGCAGGCCGTCCTCGAGCATGCCGTGCAACGCGAGCACGTCGCGGAACGGCACCTTTCCGCGCAGATAGTCGGAGGCGGGGCCGATCGATTCGCCGCGATGGAAAAGGTCGATCCATTGCGAGAGCTGAGCGGTCGATGCGTAGCTGAAGAGATAAATGAGCGCGGGGATGATCAGCGCGATCGCCAGCGTGCGCGCGGCGTGCGCCGGCATCGGTCGCACGCGCATCGCCAGCATCGCGACGAGCAACGCGATCGCGACGATCAATCGCGGACGCGGCAGCGGAACCCAGATTGCCGCGAGGAACGGCAGGATCACCAGCGGCAGCGCCGCCACCGTGAGGCGCTTGAAGCCTTCATCGGTGCGCCGGCCGAGGTGCAGCTCGCCGAGTCGCGCGATCAGGATCGCGGCGGCCCAGAACATCGCCAGGAACATCGCCACGAACACGACTTCGAGAAAAAGCGTGGGGATGTGCGCGATCCGCCGTCCGGTGACGAGGTAGCGATAGAACAGCCAGGAGAGCGCTTCGCAGAAGAGCAGCGCGTGATAGGGGCCCAACTCGGCGCGGAACAGCTCGCGGATCCAGCGATGGCGGCGCGTGAAAGCGAGTGCACGCGGGCCCGAGAGCGAGAGCGCGATCGGCAATAACACGATCCAGCCGACCTTGCCGGTAGTCAGATAGAAGAGCGGCGCGAAGAGGTACGGCACGAGAAACAGCGCGCGCTCTCCCATCGTGCGCAGGCGCCACGCAGCGCGGCCGAGCACGCGCTGCAGCCAGATCGTGAGCACCGGCACGAGCAGAAAGAAGAGCGCGGCGCCGAGGTAATCGCGGAGCTTCGAGTAGCGCTGGATGGTGACGAAGCCAACCGCCACCGGCGACGTCGGGGGGAGGTTGTTGAACAGCAGCGTGATGGAGAGGAAAACACCGCAGGCGAGGCAGAAGGCCGCGATCCAGATGAGTGCGCCGGTGATGCGGTCGTAGAGTGTTTTGCTCGCCTCGCTCACGCGCGGGCGAGTGTAGCAGCGGTCTCCAGCAACCTCCGGATGGCCGGATCCTGCGGCGCGCGCTCGAGCAGCCACTCGAATGCATCGTGCCCGCGCGCGCGGAAACGCTCGCGCCACGAGTAGAACGCGCGTTCTTCGAAAAGGTTCGCGCGCTGCGTTTGCTGCGAGAGCAACGCCAGCCGCAACAACCGCAAATGGTGATTCTGGAGCGGCGGGCTCTTAGCCCGCCGGCTTCGACCGGCTGAGAGCCCGTCGCTCCAGCGCAACGGATCGCCCTCCACGTCCTCCGCCCCTGCCGCCCTGGGCGGCAAGCTCCGCTTCATCCGCCCCACACGCGAGCCCTTCTTCCGCGCCGCCATGAGCACGAAGTCGCACGGAATCCGTCCGCCATCGACGAGCATCGCCTCGATCGTACAAAGCATCTGCAGCAGCGAACGTTCGCGCGGGACGTCGAAGCGAAAGTTCTGCACGATGTCGTAGAGCAGGTGCTGCAGGATCGTGCCGCCGATCGCTTTGCGTTCGCGGACGTCAAACACCCTCTCCGTCATCGCAACCAGCTCCTCCGCCCTCACCGCCTCGGTCGGATCATTCGCGATCATTTCGTCCACGGTCGGCCGCGGCCGCGATTCGTACGGCTGCCGCAGTTCTTCCGGCAGCGCGCGCAGCAACGCGTCGATCATCGACGAGACATCATCGCTGTATTGAAAGCGGTTCGGCCCGACATACTCGTTGACGATCAGCGTGGCATCGCGCTTCATACAACGCTCGATCTGCGCGTACGCGTGCTCGAGGTTCTGCACGTGATGCAAGACCGAATGCGCAACGACGACGTCATACGCGTCCGCTTCGAGCTCGTCGCGATTCAGGTCGACGACGCCGTAGTGAATCTTCGCGACGCCGCGTCCCAGCTCCCGCGCCCGCGCCACCGCTTCCTCCGCGTAATCGACCGCGTCGATGCGCGCAACGAACGGCCACTGCGCCACCGCCCGTTCCAGCCACCCCTCGCCACAACCGAGCACGAGCACGCGCAGGCGATCAGCAACGAACCAGCGATGCGCCCACGACGAAAGCCAGTCCCGCGCGGGATCGCCGGTGGCGCGCTCATTGAGGTACATGAGCACCGCGGTGTTCGCCATCCAGTTCGCATGCGCGAGCCGCTTCGTGTAGTCGGCGTCGTTCCAGACGGTCATCTGTAGCTATTTATACCTGCTGCGGAGTATAGATGAGTAGAAATCGATATACTCGCGCCGATGGACCCGATCCGCAACCCGTTCTCTCCGGGAGCCGGGGCGCCGCCGCCGGAGTTGGTCGGCCGGGACGGCGTCCTCGAGCAGGCGGTCATCCTTCTGGCTCGAATCAAGGAGAAACGGGCGGAGAAGAGCATGCTCCTCACGGGCTTGCGCGGCGTCGGTAAAACCGTCTTGCTGAATGAGATCGAGCGGATCGCCATCGGCCGAGACTACCGCACCATCTCCGTCGAAGCGCATGAGAACAAGCCACTCGCGGCACTCCTTGCACCGCATCTGCAACGCCTTCTTTTCGAGCTCGACCGCATTGCCGGTGCCACCGAAAAAGTCCGCCGCGGCTTCGCCGTTCTTCGCGGTTTCCTCGGCGCATTCAAAATCACGACGAACGACGTGACCATTGGCCTCGACGTCGAGCCCGAGCGCGGCTCGGCCGACAGCGGCGATCTCGAAGTCGATCTGCCGAACCTGTTCGTGACGATCGGCGAGGCGGCGCAGGAACGCCAGAGTGCCGTCGCGATCCTCATCGACGAGATCCAGTACTTCAGCCAGAAGGAGCTCGGTGCTCTGATCATGGCCATGCACAAGATCCAGCAGCGGCAGCTTCCGATCGTGCTCCTCGGCGCCGGACTGCCGATTCTGCCGGGGCTGGCCGGCGAATCGAAGTCCTACGCGGAGCGACTCTTCAGCTTCCCGGACATCGGCGCGCTGTCGAAACGCGACGCGGCAAAGGCGCTGCAGGAACCCGCACGCGCCGCCGGCGTCACGTTCAAAACAGACGCACTCGACGAGATTTACCGGCTCACGAAAGGGTATCCGTACTTCGTGCAGGAGTGGGGATATCAGTCGTGGAACCGCACACCGCACAGCCCGATCACGCGAAAGATCGTGAAGGACGCGACGACCTTCGTCGTCCCGCGCCTCGACCAGAACTTCTTTCGCGTCCGCTACGACCGGCTCACGCCGAGTGAGAAAAACTTTCTGCGCGCGATGGCGCAACTCGGGCCCGGTCCGCACCGCACCGGCGACATCGCGGACACCATGCGCGTCAAGATCTCCAGCCTCGGTCCCGTCCGCGCCAAGTTGATCCGCAAAGGAATGATCTACAGCCCCGCGCACGGCGACATGGCGTTCACGGTGCCGCTGTTCGACGAGTTCATGATCCGCGCGATTCCGAAGTTCGCTCGCTGACGATCGCGTCGTGCAGGTCCTGAATGGTCGCGTTCTGCGCGACGATGTCGGGTTCTCTGCCGTGCCTGCGGATGGCGGCGCTGGTGGTCTCGCCGATCGACGCGAGCTTCGCGGTGGCCAGGATGCGCGAACGATCGTCGCCGCTGAGTTTCGAGAAGAAGTTGGCGACCGTCGATGCGCTCGTGAACGTCACGACGTCGATGCTCGTCAGTTCCGCAGGATCAAAGTCCGGGGCGACGGTGCGATAGGCGACGGCGAGATCGACTTCGCCGCCGCGACGCCGCAATTCGGAGATCAGCTCATCGCGTCCTTCTTCGGCGCGAATGACCGCGGTGCGAATGCCATGCTGGTCTTCCGCGAGCAGTGGCAGGAGCTCGGTGGAGATGAAACGTTCCGGCACGACGTCGGGTGCGATGCCGCGCGCGCGCAGGTCGGCGGCAGTCGACTGCCCGACCGCGGCGATCTTCGTTCCCGCGAGCGCGCGCACGTCTTTGCCTTTCGCGAAGAGTCGCTCGAAGAACGACGCCACGCCGTTCGCCGACGTGAACACGAGCCAGTCGTAGCGCTCATCGATGGCGCGATCGAGCGAATCGAACGATTCAGGCGGCGCGATCTCGATGGTCGGAAACTGCAGCACCTGCGCGCCCGATTCTTCGAGCATCCGCTTCATTTCCGAGGCTTGCTCGCGCGCGCGCGTGACCACGATGCGTGTGCCGAAGAGTGGACGCGTTTCGAACCAGTCGATGGTGTCGTGCAGCTTCACGACGTCACCCACCACGATCAGCGCGGGCGTCTCGAGATGCGCCGCCGCGACGCGCGGCTCGATGTCCGCGAGCGTGCCGGTGATGGTGCGCTGATCGGCGCGCGTGGCCTTCGCGATGACCGCGCAGCCGCGCGCGGGCGACATGCCGTGGTCGAGCAGATTGCGGACGATGCTGCCGAGGTTGGCGAAGCCCATCATGAAGACGATGGTGCCGTCGAGTTGCGCGAGCGCGGGCCAGCGGATGCCGGTGGAACCGGAGTCGGCCTCGTGCGCGGTGACCAGCGTGACCGAGGTCGCATACGCGCGGTGCGTCACCGGAATGCCGGCGTAGCCCGGGCCGGCGATGGCGGAGGAGATGCCGGGCACGATCTCGAACGCCACGCCCGCGGCCGCGAGCTCCTCCGCTTCTTCGCCGCCGCGCCCGAAGACGAACGGATCGCCGCCTTTGAGCCGCACCACACGTTTGCCACCTTTCGCTGCGTCGATGAGCAGGCGGTTGATCTGCTCCTGCGGCAGCGCATGCGTGCTGGCGCGTTTGCCGACGTACACGACCTGCGCGGATTTCGGGATCATCGCGGCGATGTCGCGGGAGACGAGTGCATCGAGCGCGACGAGATCGGCCTTCGCGATCAGCTCCGCGGCGCGCAACGTGAGCAGACGCGCGTCGCCGGGACCGGCGCCGACGAGGTAGACCTTTCCGCTCACAGCAATTTCTCCGCGCCTTGTGCGATGAGTTGTTCGTAGACGGTATCGATCAGTTCCTCGGCGCCGTGGCCGACTGCATGAGCACGCACGCCGCAGACAAGCGCGTTCACGGTGTATGGAGTGCGGTGGCCGTAGCCACCGCTTTCGCTCGTCGCATCCGAAAGCGGTGGCTGCGGCCACCGCACTCCATAGCAATGCACGGCGACCGGCGAGTAGCAGTCGAGTCGTTCGCCGAACCTCTCCAACACGGCGCGTTCGATGCGCGCCGCGGTTTCGCTCGGCTCATGATTGATGGCGCGCACGAGCTCGCGCATGCGATGGTTCGCAGCGAGGCATTCGATGGCGACGATGCCTTGTCCCGCGGCCGGCAGCATCTCCTCGATCGCAAAGTAGGACGTGATCTCGTTCGCGCGGCCGAGACGCGTGATGCCCGCGGCGGCAAGCACGAGCCCCGCGTATTGACCTTCGCGCGCCTTGCGAATGCGCGTGTCGACGTTGCCGCGGATGTCGGCGATCTGGAGGCGCGGGTAGAGCTGTGCGAGTTGCGCCCGCCGGCGCGGCGCGCTGGTGCCGATGATCGCGCCATCGGGCATGTCATCGATCGATCGACCGTCGACCTGAATCCATGCATCACGCGGATCGGCACGTTCGAGAAACGCCGCCAGTGCGAACTGCTCCGGGATCAGAGACGGCATGTCCTTCAGGCTGTGCACTGCCAGGTCGACCGCGTTCTGCTCGAGCGCCTCCTCGAGCTCCTTGATGAACAAGCCCTTGCCGCCGATCGCCGCCAGCGGCACGTCCTGGCGTCGATCGCCGGTCGTTTTCACCACGACGGTCTCCGCGTCATGTCCCGCGTTCGCGAGCAGCCGCTGCACTTCGTTCGCCTGCCAGAGCGCGAGCTGCGAGCCGCGTGTGCCGATCCGAATCGTCATCGCAGGCCGAAGATCTTCCGGATGGTCTTCCGCAGCGACTCGCGCTCATGCGGCTCCTCGGACGCTTCCTTCAGCTCGAGGATCGGATAGTGGAGGATCTTGTTCACGAGCTGCGACGAGAACATCTCGATCGTGGCGCGTTGCTCGGCCGTCATCGGTCCCATCCTGCGCAGGCACTTCTCCAGCTCGGCCGCGCGGATTTCGTCGAGACGCTGTTGCAGCTCGACGATGGTCGGTACCGCGTCCTGCGCCACGAGCCGCTTGCGGAACGTTTCCACCTCGCGCTGCACGATCTGCTCGGCGTCGACGGCTTTGACCTGGCGGCGCTCGAAGTTCGCGTCCGCGACCTGCTGCAGGTCGTCGATGTTGTACAGGTATGCGCCGTCGACCTCCGCCACGGCCGGATCGATGTTGCGTGGCACCGACAGGTCGATCAGGAACAGGTTGCGGTTGCGGCGCGTGTCGAGCGCGCGCATCGCATGCTGCCGCTCGACGATGTAGTGCGGCGCCGAAGTCGACGCGATGACGATGTCGCACGAGGTGAGATGCTCGTCGATCGACTCGAAGTTCACGGCCGCGCCGCCGAATCGTTGTGCCAGCTCGACCGCTTTGTCGTACGAGCGATTGGCGACGAAGACCTGCTTCACTTCCTGGCCGTGCAGATGTTCGGCGGTGAGCTCGCCCATCTCGCCGGTGCCGAGGAGCAGCACGCGCAAGCCGCGGAGATCGCCGAAGATCTTCTTTGCCAGCTCGACCGCCGCGTAGGGAACCGACACCGCGTTCTCGCCGATGCCGGTCTCGGTGCGCACTTTTTTCGCGACGCGCAGCGTGTTCTCGAACAGTTGCACGAGCAGCGTGTCCAGCGCTCCCATCTCCTGCGCGGTGAGAAACGCTTTGCGGAACTGGCCGCCGATCTGCGGCTCGCCGACGATCATCGAATCGAGCCCGGAGGCGACGCGAAAGAGATGCCGCACCACGTCGCCGTGGCGGACGATGTAGAGATGTTTTTCGAGGTCCGTGCGTACGGTGTTTGCGCGCGATGCCAGCCATTCGACGATGTCGGTGATGCCGTCTTCAATGCCGGTCGAGACGATGGCTTCGACGCGGTTGCACGTCGAGAGCACGGCCGCACCTTCGACGCCGGCGATCGCGCGCAGCTCGCGCGTGGCTTCCTCGAGTTTCGATTCGAGGACGCTGAGACGCTCGCGCACTTCGAGCGGCGCCGTGCGGTGATTGAGCCCGACCAAAATCAGCATCGAGCCTCGCTCATACGTTGATCCCCAGCATCGCCACCATGATGGCGATGAACGCTGCCGCCGAAATGAACACGGTGCGCTTGCGCCGGTAGGTGTTGCTCACGTACGCCTGCAGCAGGACCGCGAACAGGATCCACGCCGTCACCGCGCCGATCTGTTTCACGCGGAGGTCCATGAAACCGGCCGTCGTGCGATACGACCAGATCACTCCTGCGAGCAAGCCGAGCGTGTAGATGCTGAAGCCGATCGCCAGCGCGCGGTAGCTGAGCGTCTTGCAGACGTCGAGGCTGGGGATCCACTCCCACAGCCGCCCGCGCGTTTTGCGTTTCAGCGCGCGATCCTGCAGCAGCGCCAGGAAACTGAAGGCAAGTCCGACGAGCAATCCGGCCACTCCGACCGTCGAGAAAAGCAGATGCGCGGTGAAGACGTTCGAGCGCAGGTTCGGATCGAGGACCGTGAAGTTCTCGCCGACTACGGCGGACACCGTCAACAGCAGCAGCACGAGCGGATAGACGAAAAACACGGCCGCGTAGACGCGATAGCGAATCCACAGTGCGAGCTCGATCGCGAACACCACCCAGGCGATGAAGCTCACCGACTCGGCCAGGTTCGTGATCGGCGGATGCCCGGTGGCGGTGCAGATCGTGCCGATCCAGATAGTGTGTGCGACGAAGCCGGCGATCATCAGGATCAACCCGCCGTGCTGCAGCCGCTTCTCGCCGATGAACAACGACAGCAGTGCCGCGAGCGTGCCGAGTGCGTAGCAGCCGAGCGCCAGGTACAGCGTGTCGCCGAGGGTGATGGTCATGAGGCCGTCAAATGTTTGCAGAACACCACTTTGTCGTCTTCGATTCTGTAGAAATCCTTGATGCGCGAGATCTCGTGATAGCCGGCCTGCTGATAGAAACGAATGGTCGGCGCGTAACTGCGCTTCGATGATGTTTCGATGAGCAACATGCGTCCGGCGTGACGCCGCACTTCATTTTCCACGAACCGCAGCAGCAGTTGCCCGAATCCCTGCCCCTGCTGTTTCGGATCGACCGCGATCCAGTAGAGATCGTACACACCGTCCGTTAGAGGGGTGGGGGCATAGCAAACGTAACCCTGAACCGCGCCTTCCGGATCTTCGAGCACGTAAACGGAGTATTCGCGCTTCTCCACCGGTCCGAGCGCGTTGTCGACGAGCTCCATGGCCCAGCCGACTTCCTGGCGGGTGAAGCGCGCCGTGGCCACGAGGATCTCGCGAATGCGTTCACGATCTTCGGCGGCGACGCGGCGGATGTTCACGACGCTTTTTTGCGCGCTTGCCGCACCGCAAACTGCGCAAACAAGTGCACCGAATCGTGCGGCACCCACGCGCTCGCAACCACACCCTCCTCCGTGCTGCGCACCTCGTGCACCTCGGCCACCTCATGCAGTTTCGCCACGAGACGCGATTCTGCGTGCGGGATCTCGAGCTGCAGCAGGTCGCCGCCGGCACGCTCGCGTTCGCGAATGAGGTCGATGAGCGCGCCGATGTTGTGACCCGTCAGCGCGGAGACGACGATCGAGTTGCGGCGGCGGACGTCGAAGTGCTCCTCGACGCGATCCGCTTTGTTGTAGACGTCCACGACGTTCGCGAGGTCGACGCCGAGGTCCGTGAGCACCTGCTCGCCGACCTCGCGTTGCTCGCCGTGCTGCGGATGACTGGCGTCGATCACGTGCAGGACCAGATCGGCCGCGACCGCTTCCTCCATCGTGGAACGGAATGACGCGACGAGGTGATGCGGCAACTTGCGGATGAACCCGACCGTGTCGATGATCACCGTTTCGCGCGGCATCTCCGCGGCGATCTTCTGCGTCTTCGAATCGAGCGTCGCAAAGAGCTGGTCCATCGCCAGCGCCTCGCCGCGCGTGAGGCGGTTGAACATGGTCGACTTGCCCGCATTCGTGTAGCCGACCAGCGCCACGGTGAACGCGGCGCCGCGCTGCTTGCGCTGCGTGTCGCGCTGCTTCTCGATCTTCTCCAGCTCGTCCTTGAGTCGCGCGATGCGCGTGCGCACGATACGGCGATCGAGCTCGAGCTGCGTCTCCCCGACCCCGCGCCGCGCGCCGCCGCCGGAGCCACCCGTGCCGCTGCTGCCGCCCTGCCGCTCGAGGTGCGACCACGCGCGCTTGAGGCGCGGGAGCATGTACTCCATCTGCGCGAGCTCCACCTGCGTGCGCGCTTCGCGCGTCCGCGCGCGGCGGTCGAAGATGTCGAGGATCAGGCCGCTGCGGTCGATGACGCGGATCTGCGGGCCCATCAGCTTCTCGAGGTTGCGCACCTGCGCCGGCGTGAGGTCGTCGTCGAAGATGATCAGCTCGGCCCTGTGCTGTTCGGCGAGCTGCCTGATCTCCTCGGCCTTCCCCTTGCCGACGTACATCGCGGCATCGGGAGCACTGCGCTTGCTGAGCAGCGTGGAGACGACCGTGGCGCCCGCACTCTCGATCAGCTTCACCAGCTCTTCGAGGTGCTCCTCGGCGGTGCTCTTCGTGACTTCTGGAAGGATCAGCCCAACAGCGATGACGTTTTCCATCTGGCGGTGTGGCAAACAACTATACAGGGTGGCGGAATCCCGGAGTGTCCTGCGACTCCGCCAACGAGGCAGAAGCGCTTGTGCACGACGTGTTCCTCGCATCAGGTGCGGAACGGCCAGAGACCTTTTGGAGTGCGGCAGCGGCAGCTGCCGCTTTGAAAGCGGTGGCTGGCGCGACTGCACTCCAAATATGATTCGCGGCCATGTATGTGCTCTACGAGGTACTTCTCTACCTCGTACTCCTCCTGGCCATGCCGTACTTTCTGCTGACGGGCGTGCTGCGCGGCAAGTACGTCGTGAACTTTCCGGCGCGCATGGGCAGGTTCCGTACGCGGCCGGAGCGGCATGACCTCTGGATCCATGCGGTGTCGGTCGGCGAGACGCTGGCGGCACAGCCGGTAGTGCTGAAGATCCTCGAGCAACGACCGGAGACGTCGATCGTGTTCACGACCACGACGGTGACCGGGCAGGCTCAGGCGCGGCGGCTCTACCCGAACGCGACCGTCACGTACTTTCCATTCGATTTCGCATTCGCCGTGCGGCGCTTTCTCGACCACCACAAGCCGCGCGTGTTCGCAACGATGGAGACGGAGATCTGGCCGAACGTCGCGCGCATCGCAGACAAGCGCGGCTTGAAGCTGCTGCTCGCGAACGGGCGCATCTCCGATCGCTCGCTGCCCCGCTATCGCACATTTCGCGCGATCGTCGGGAGCGTGTTGCGCAGGTACGACCGGATCCTCGCACGCGAGGAGATGGACCGGGAGCGCTTCGTCGCGATCGGCGCACCGGCGGAGATCGTGGAGGTCAGCGGGAACGTGAAATTCGACTTCCAGCCGGACGACACGCCGCTCGAGATCGGTCCGGCCATCGAGTCGCTGATCGGCGGACGCAAAGTGCTCGTCCTCGGCTCGACGATGGAAGGCGAGGACGAAGTGCTGCTGCCGGAGCTCGAACGCTTCCTCGCGGAGCATCATGCGTTCGTGATCGTGGCGCCGCGCAAGGCGGAGCGTTTCGAGCTCGTCGCGGCGATGCTCAGTGCGTCGCCGCTGCGTTTCGTGCGGCGCAGTGAATTGGGCGTTCGACGGGCTGAGGGCCCGTCGCTCCAGATGGATGTCCTCCTGCTCGACACCTTCGGCGAGCTGGCCAAGATCTATCGCTATGCCACTGTCGCGTTCATCGGCGGGACGCTCGTGCCGACCGGCGGGCACAATCCGATCGAGGCCGCTGCCGCTGGCGTGCCGGTATGTTTCGGCCCGTCGATGTCGAACTTCCGCGAGATCGCGCAGGTATTTCTGCGCAATGAGGCCGCGGTGCAGGTGAAGGATGCGGCCGAGGTGATCGACTTCGCGGGAGCGATGCTCGACAACACGAGTCTGCGCAATCAATGGGGCGAGCGGGCGAGGCAGACGGTCGAGCAGAACCGCGGCGCGTCGGAGCGGACCGCGCGCCGGATCGTTGAGTTGCTCGCGTGAACCTGCTGTTGCCGCTTCAGGCCATCAACCGCGCGCGCCGCACTCTCTATCGCGCGGGCGTGCTGAAGGCGAAGCGCCTGCACCGGCCGGTGATCTCGATTGGCAACATCACGGCAGGCGGAGCCGGAAAGACTCCGGCCGTCATCGCGGTTTGCCGGTACCTGGAACGCCGCGGCCTGCGCGTGGCGGTGTTAACGCGTGGCTATAAACGTGGCAATCAAAGGCACACTGGAATCATTACCTCTAATGATGCCGACAAATTTGGTGATGAACCGGTACTGATTAAAAGATCCACGAATGCAAGCGTATTGGTTGGCGCAAAGAGATACGAAATCGCGCGCGATTTCGATTGCGATGTATTTGTACTGGACGACGGGTTCCAGCATCTGCAGCTCCACCGCGACTACGACGTGGTCATCGACGCGCCGTCGCGTTTCCATCGCGAAGGGCGCGCCGCGCTCCGCAATGCGGACGCGGTCGTGCCGCGGCGGCTGCGCCTGAATGTGCCCGACTCACTGCGCGGCCGGCCGCTGTTCGCGTTCGCTGGCCTGGCGAACAACGAACAGTTCTTCGCCTCCCTGCGCGATGCCGGACTCGACCTCATCGGGACGAAAGGCTTTCCCGATCACCACCGTTACACTCCCGCGGACCTCGAGGGCCTCAGACGAGACGCCGGCGGCGCGACGCTCGTCACAACGGAGAAAGATGCGGTCAAGATCCAGGAAGGCGACGTCGTCGCCGTCAACGCGGAATTCGTGATGCCCGACGAAGTGCTCAAGGAAATTGCCGCGGTGGCTGGAGCGGCGGGCTCTCAGCCCGCCAAAGCCGACGACGGGCTGAGAGCCCGTCGCTCCAGACGCAAGAATCCGCTGCTGCAGCGCGTCGAATACGGCGCGTACCGCCTCGTCGCGCGCGCGATCGTCAACATGAGCGACGAGAAACTGAAGCGCTGGGGCACGCGCCTCGGCGCCGTCGCCTCGAAAATCCTGCGCGGGCGCGATCGCCTGGCGATGCGCAATCTCCGCGCGACCTTTCCCGATCGCAGTCACGCTTCGCTGCGCAAGACGCTCGATGAGTGCTGGCGCCACTTCGGCCGCGAGATGCTCGTCTACGTCCGTACGCAGGATCTGTCGCTGGAACAGCTCGCGGAGCGCTGTCCGTTCCACAACGTCGAGCTCCTCCATGACGCAATCGCGCGCGGCAAAGGCACCATCGTCATCACCGCACACTTCGGAAGCTGGGAAGTCGGCGGCCTGGCGGTCATGGCGCACGTCGATAAGGTCCTGACCGTCGCGCGGCCGCTCGACAACGAGCTCCTCGAACGCGACCTGCAGAAACTTCGCGCGAAAACCGGCGTCGAGATCGTCGACCGCCGTAAAGCAGCGCGTTTCCTATTGCGTGGGCTCGCGGAGAATGCGGTCGTGCTCCTGCTTCCCGACCAGGCCGTCCTCCCCCGCGAAGGCATCCTGGTGCCCTTCCTCGGCCGTCCTGCATGGACCACTCCGGCCCCCGCGAAGATGGCCATCCGGTCGGACTCTACGATTGTGTTCGCTTTTTGCATTCCGGACGGGCTCGGGTATCACCTCGAGTTCATCGAGTCGATTCGAGCCGCTGAATTTGCCGAGAAAGAGAATGGCGCGGAGATGCTGACACGGCACATCAATGACCTCCTCTCCCGCCTCATCGCCGACCGTCCCGAGCTCTGGCTCTGGATGCACGATCGCTGGAAAGGGACGGAAGAAGGCTTACCGCAATGAGGTGTGAAACGGTCGTCATCGGCCTCAACTGGGTTGGGGACAATGTCCTTGCTCTCCCTACGTACAAGGCGCTGCAGCACCGGTTTCGTGCCGAGGGGGGAATCGCGGTTGCGGCTCCCGCAAATGTGGCGACGCTGCTCGAGACCACCGGCATCTTCAAGCAGGTGGTGGCGTGGAACCGTGGGACGCGTCATCGCGTCGCTGCGCTGCGTGCGGGTGGATTCCGCCGCGCAATCATCCTGCCGAACTCGTTCCGTGCCGCGGCCGTGACGCTCGCGGCCGGCATCGAGGAACGTTGGGGCTATCCGACCGACTGGCGCGGCCTGCTGCTGACGCATCCGGTGGAGCGTCAGGGCGTGCGCGGTCATCAGGTCGACGACTACACGGCGCTCCTCACCGCTGTCGGTGCGACGCGCGGCGACGACGACCTCCCGACGATCAAACTCCCGCAGTCGGTGCACGAGCGCGGCCGTCGCCGTCTGCTCAACATCGGTTTGCACCTCGATCGCCCCGTGATCGGAATCCATCCGGGCGGCTTGTACGGCAAGGCGAAACACTGGAGCGAAGAGTCGTACGTCGACGTGATCAAGCGTCTGCGCACGGACGGCTTCGACATCGTGCTGCTGACCAGTCCCGGCGAGCGCGAACAAGCAGAGCGCATCGCGACCACGTGCAATGGCGTACCGATCGTCGGCCATGACGGCGACGTCCTCGAGCTCGCGGCGGCGATCTCACAATGCGCGGCCGTGATCACGAACGACAGCGGACCGCTGCATGTGGCGACGGCGCTCGCGGTTCCTTCGGTGTCCATCTTCGGGCCGACCGATCCAGAGCGCACAGTGATTCCCGGCGCGACGCGCGTCGTGCGCCGCAAGCTTGCCTGTCAGCCGTGCTATCAGCGCGAGTGTCCACTCGGACATCATCGCTGCATGGCCGACGTCTCCGTCGACGAAGTATTCGACGCGGCAGTGGGGATGTTTGATGCGCTCGAACGTCCGGTTGCGGCCGAGGAACCGCATGTGAGGCTGTGACAGGACGCCTATAATCGAACGAGATGGCGCGCGCGGCCGCGGAAGAAGAAAAGCTCTACAAGATCGGCGAGGTCTGCAAGGTGGCCGATCTGCAGCCGTACGTGCTGCGCTATTGGGAGACGGAGTTTCCGCAGCTCTCGCCGAACAAGAGCGGCGGCGGACAACGGCTCTACACGAAGCGCGAGCTGGACATCATCCTGCGCATCAAGGACCTTCTGTATAAGGAAGGCTTCACCATTGCGGGCGCGAAGAAGAAACTCGAAACGGACAACGATCTGGAACGACGGGCGCTCAGCCCGTCGGAAAGTAGACAGGCGGAGAGCCCGTCGCTCCAGAAGATCAAACGCGAGCTGCGCGAACTACTCGAGCTACTTCGCGAATAACGCCACGATCCGTTCCAACCCTTCGCGATCTTCCTCATCGAACGCGTTGAGCTGATCGGAATCGACGTCGAGCACCGCGATCAATGCTCCGTCACGATCGAAAACCGGCACCACGATCTCCGACTTTGAATTCGGATCGCAGGCGATGTGACCGGGGAACTGCTGCACGTCAGGAACGATGATCGTCTCGCGCTGAGCTGCGGCAGTTCCGCAAACGCCGCGGCCGAGCTCGATCTGCAGACAGCCAACCGTGCCGACGTACGGGCCGACCACCAGGCGATCGCCGCACACGCGATAGAAGCCGGTCCAGAAGTAGGTGGGGAAGCGATGGGCGAGGATGGAATTGATCGTTGCCATCAGCGCGATCTCGTCGAGGGCCTCGCCCCCTTCATCGCTCCAGATGGCAACGATCGCCTGATAGCACTCGGAGTAAGCGTCGCGTTTCAACGTCTCGGTCGATCTGCGCGGACCGGCACCGGCACCGGTCGCTTCGAGCGCGTGCCGGCGATGAGTAGAAGTGCTCCGGCTACCGCAATCAGTATCTCGATCATGTCTTACCTCAACGGTCAATACTGCATCGGCATTGCCAAGGTTTCATAAACCCGCGGCGAGTCGATAGACGAAGTCATATTCTCTCGCGGAACGCTCCCAGGAAAAGTCGGCGGCCATCCCATTGGCCATCAACGTCTTCCAGGCGGCCGCGTCCTTGAAATTCAGCATCGCCAGCCACACCGAGTAATAGAGCTCGACCGGGCTCGGCGTCAGGAAGCCGAAGCCGTTCGCCACCTCCGCGTTTGTACCATCGAAGGGAATCACCGTGTCCACCAAACCGCCCGTGAATCGAACGACCGGGACCGTACCGTAGCGCAGCGCGTACATCTGGTTCAGTCCGCATGGCTCGTAAATCGACGGCATCAGCAGCATGTCCCCGCCCGCGTAAATGCGATGCGCGAGTGCGGCGTCGAATCCGATCCACACCCGGCAACTCTTCGCATGCGCCGTCGCGATGCGCGTCAAACCTTCTTCGAGCGCGGGCTCGCCGCTGCCGAGGATGAGCACTTGTGCGCCGGCGGCAAGCATGCGATCGAGGACGGGCAGGAGCAACTGAAAACCCTTCTGATCGACGAGCCGCGACACCGCGGTGATCACCGGTGTCTTTGCTGAAAACGGGATACCCGCTTCCTTGAGCAACGCGCGTTTGTTTTTCGCTTTCGCGCGGATCGTGTCGGCGTCGTAATTCGCAGGAATCTGCGAATCGGTGGCCGGATCCCACTCCTCGACGTCGATGCCGTTCAGGATTCCGTGGAACTTGTCCGACACCGCGCGTAACACGCCATCGAGTCCGGCGCCGTGTACGGGCGTCTGCACTTCGCGCGCGTAGGTCGGCGACACGGTCGTGACCTGATCCGCGAAGAGGATGCCGCCTTTCATCGGATTGAGCGTGCCGAAATGTTCAAGCGCATCGGGCGCCCAGTAACGGCTGTGCAATCCGGTGGTCGCGAACGCGTCATATCCGGCGGCGCCCTGATAGTTGAGATTGTGAATCGTGTAGACGGAACGCGTGCGCGTGAAGTGCGGCTCCGCGCGCAATCCGGAATGCAGATACGCGGGCAGCAGCGCGGTATGCCAGTCATGGCAATGAAGAATGTCCGGCGCGATGTCGAGCAGCTCGCAGCCGCGGATCACGGCGCGACAGAAGAACGCGTAACGGAAGATGAAGTCATCGAGGCCGTCGATGCCCTGATAGATCTGATCGCGCTCGAAGAAGAAATCGTTGGCGACGAGGATCAGCGGGATGTCCGTCCCCGGCAGACTCGCGCGCAGAAACGTCGCCTCGGCCGACCAGCCATCCCATGCGATGGTCACCGTCGGCAGCACCTGGTACGGCGGGACACCGTTGCGCTCGAACCAGTGGCGCGCCTGCCGGTAGAACGGCATGAAGATGACGATGTCGTGACCGAGCTTCTGCAGCGCTTTCGGCAGCGAGCCGCAAACATCCCCCAGCCCGCCCGTCTTCGCGATCGGTGAAACCTCGGCAGTAGCAAAGACGACGCGCATCGCCGTCAGGATATGAGCATCGACGCGTAGCCCACAACATGCGAGTAGTCGCCGTTGATGTCGCCGGACGTGGCGTGCTTGATCAGCTTCGACTTCGTGGCGCCGAGCGCATTCGCGGCGACGAGCATCGCGGTGGTGGGGATGAAGCCGCACATCGAAACGTCGCGCTCATCGGCGACGCGCCACAGCTCGCGCGGATCGCGCTTCTCGATCTCGTCGATCGCGAGCTGGTCTTTGCGCATGGTGGTGCGCTGGTCCTCGTAGTGATTGAGATCGGAGCTGGCCAGGATGCCGACCGGCTCTTGCTCATTCCGCAACACTTCCGCGATGGCGCGGCCCGCTTCTTCCGCGAAGTCGTAGCGATGCGCGCCGAGACAGATCGGCACGAAGGTGAAATCGTCGAGCAGATGCTGCAGGAAGGGGAGCTGCACCTCGAGCGAATGCTCGCGCGCGTGCGCCTGCGCGTCCTCCGCGAAGAGCGGCGATTGCGCCATCAACGCACCAGCGAGAGGCGTGTCGATCGGGACGTCACCGAGGGGCGTGCGCCACGCACCTTCGCGATTGATGGCGGCGAAGTGGCCCGCGCCGGTGTGATTCGGACAGAGGATGACGAAGCGCCGCGGCAGCTTCGCGGCCGCGTAGAACGCGGCAGCGACATGGCCGCTGTAGACGAGACCGGCGTGCGGCACGACCGCCCCGATGAACGGCTCCTTCGGCGCCGGCGGATTCGCGCCGAAACAGGCCTCAACCTGCGCGCGCAGGCGTTCAGGCGTGCGTTCGTAGAACGAGCCGGCGACGGCGGGAAGCCGCGTGGTCATTGCAAATGGAGTACCTAGGAGTCGGAGTACCTCGGGTTCCTCGGAGTAGTTTTTGCGCTAGCCCCTCCGAGGAACTCCGAGGTACCCGAGGTACTGATCAGCGCGGAAACGACGGCCCGTACACGACCGCATTCAGGAACATCGGCAGCGTCGCACGCCAGAACAATCGAAAATGCGGATCATCCGCGAACGTGATGACCTGGCCGCGCCCGACCTTCTCGCTCGCGACGTACACCGAGCCTTTGATGCGCTCGATGCTTTCCGGCCACGCCACGCCCGAAATCAGCGGCTCCTTTTCTTCGATGGTGACGACGTTGTCGACCTTGTGCGGAAGCGGGAGGAACGCGCTGCTGCCTTCAATGAGCACGGCCGGCGGACGCGGAACGCCAAACGTGAGGAACGAGCGCTGGTTGATCGCCGTGCGGAACGCGGAGCCCGGAATGCGGAAGTCGTTGTAGCGCGCGTCGACGTCGGTGGCGTCGTCCTTCGGCTTCGGAGCTTCCCACGGCTTCAGCTTCGAGATCTCCAGGTCCTTCTCGCGCAGAAACGCGGTCGCGTCTTTCACCGCGACCAGCGTGCCGCCGTCGTTCACCCACGTCCTGATCTTCTCGATGGCGCGTTTGCCGAGGCGGTCGGTGTACGAGCCGTCGGGGAAGACGAGCACGCCATAGTCGCCGAGGTTGAGGTTGCGCAGCGATTCGGCGGAAAGAGTGGTGTGCGGGATCGGCGTGTCGACGTCGAGCGTGTGCCAGAGCATCCCGTACGACGTGGCGTTGCTGCCCGGGCCCCCGACGAGACCGATGCGCGGATCCTTGACGAAGCGGATCTTCTCGGAGCCGAACGCGGTGCCGCCCATCCAACCGCTTTCGAGCGGCACGATGTTCACGTCGCTGGCGAGCCGCGTCAGCGTCGCATCAAGCTCCTTCGCGTTGTTGTCCTTGAGGATGACGATCGTGCCGCGTGAATGTGTGCGCTCGCCGGCGGTGATGTCGGTTTCGGTGACGCTGAAGCGCACACCGCTTTCGAGCAAACGCCCGATGAAGCGATAGATGTTGGGATCGAGTCCGTCGACGAGATAACCGTACGACGCCGCGCGGAACGCGGATGGCGTCGTCTCGCGGAACGGCGTCGTGCCCGCGACTGCGGATGTCGTGACCCATGTTTCGACGTTCATCGCCAACGGGAGCGACCAGGTGGTGAGATCGTAGAAATCATCCGGCTCGTCCGCTTCGGCGCGTGCGCGTTGCTCCTCGACGAAGCCTTTACCGAATACAGGCGCCTTCTCGAGCAGCGTGTTCGCGAGGCCACCGAGCGGCTGACGCGTCGAGACGACGGCGGTGCCGCTCGGGAACGAGCGCGATTCCGCGGCGTCGCGATCGAGACGGCTCGCGCGGATCGTGGCCGGCGCGGACAACATGTCGACGCGCACACCTTGTTTGCGGAGCAGCGAAACGAGCGCGTTGAAGTTCGGCGAGCTCGGTTCGATGAGGAACGTGTTCTTCCCCGCGTCGATTTGCGCACGCGCGGCGGCGTACGTGTAGCGCAGCAGCGCCTCGCGATGTTGCGCCGCGGTGCGCACCGTGGCCATGCCGGTTGTGTAGTGCCGCAACACGCGATCGGCGAGCCGCAGCACCGTGCCGTCTTCGCGCTTGATCGCGGAGCCTGCGCGGCCACCGCCGGCCATCTCGTACGTCATGCCGATCGCGCCGTGCAGCGACGGCCACGAATCGCCATAACCGGGATAGAAGAGATCGAAGCGTTCGCCGACGAAGAACGCCCAGCCGCGCTTCGAGAACTCCGCGGCGTTGGAGCGGCCGAAGACTTCCAGCCAATGCTCCACGTCCTTCGGCACGTTCGCGTTGATCGGTTTCGCGTCCGGCGGGAAGAAGTAGCTCGAGCTCGCCGACATCTCGTGGAAGTCGACGAATACCTGCGGCGGAAATTCGCCGTACGCCGCGACGCGCGCCTGCGTCTCTTTCTGCGACATCCAGGTCCAGTCGCGGTTCATATCGACGAGGTAGTGATTGAAACGTCCGCCGGGCCACGGCTCCTGATGCTCGAACGCGTTCGGCTGCGGATTCGGTTTGACGCCGGCGGTGCGCTGGAACCAGCTCACGTAACGCTCGCGGCCATCCGGATTCTCGAGCGGATCGATGATGACCACGAGCTGGTCGAGGAGTTGCGGATCGCGCAGCAGCGCCGACGCGACGAACATCGACGCTTCGGCTGATGACGATTCGTTGCCGTGGACGCCGAACGCGAGCCACACGATGGCGGGCATGTCTTTCACGAGGGCGTCGAGGTTCGCTTCGCCGTTCGCGAGCGCGATCGCGTTGCGGCGGATCGTCTCCAGCGCCGCGTGATTTTTCTGCGACGTGATCGTGGCCAGTACGAGCGGGCGGTGTTCGTACGTCTCACCGATCGTACGCACCGTGACCAGGTTCGAGCGCTTCGCGAGCTCGTCGAAATACGCGAGGATGCGATGGTGCGGCGTAAACCGCTCCCCCATGCCGTACCCGAGAAACTCCTCGGGCGTCGGAATGCTGGTTTGGGCGAATGCAGAAAAGGTGAGAAAAAGCGCGAGGACGACAACGCTGCGTCGAATCATCGGCGGGGATTGTAGATCCTGGAGCGACGCGGTCTGGTCCAGGTTAGTCGCTCACGGCGACTTCGTCCTCGACCACGGCGTTCGACTTCGTGTGGATGCCGAGGCGTTTCATCATCTCGTTGAGCGTGGAGGGTTTGAGTTGCAGGAGCTCGGCGGCGCGTTTCTGCACGCCGTTCGCGAGCTCGAGCGACTGCAGGATCATCGCGCGCTCGTAATTCGAGACCGAGTCTTTGAGCGACAACCCGTCCTGCGGCACGATCATCGCCGGCTGGTCGGTGCGCACCGGATAACGGAGATAGTCGGGCAGCAGCTCCGGCGTGACGCGATCGCCGTTGCAGAGCACGACCGCACGCTCGATCGTGTTCTCGAGCTCGCGCACGTTCCCCGGCCAGGAATGATCCATGAGGATGCGCATCGCATCCGGTGTCACCTCGCGCACTTTCCGCTTGTTCTCTTCGGAGTACTTCTGCAGGAAGTGCTGCACGAGGAGTGGGATGTCCTCACGCTTGCGGCGCAGCGGCGGCAACTGGATGGTGATCACGTTGAGCCGGTAGTACAGGTCTTCGCGGAACTTGTTATCGGCCATCAGCCGATGCAGGTCGGCATTGGTCGCGGCGATGATGCGCACGTCGACGCGCACGGTCTCGACCGAGCCGAGACGCATGAACTCTTTTTCCTGGATGACGCGCAGCAGCTTGGCCTGCGTCTCGAGATTGATGTTGCCGATCTCGTCGAGGAAGATCGAGCCGCCGTCGGCGACTTCGAAGAGGCCGCGCTTCGTGGCGATTGCTCCCGTGAACGCGCCCTTCATGTGGCCGAAGAGCGACGACTCGAGCAATTCCGGCGGCAGCGATCCGGAATTGACGGTCACGAACGCATTGCGCGCGCGGGGGCTGGCGTGGTGGATCGCTTTGGCGACCAGCTCCTTGCCCGTACCCGACTCGCCCTGGATCAGGATGTTCGAGCGCGACGGCGCGGCCTGTTTGATCAGGTCGAACACCTTCCGCATGATCTCGCTCTTGCCGATGATGTTCGCGTACGAGAACTTCTCGGAGAGGTCGCTCTTGAGGCGTTCGTTCTCGCGCGAGAGGCGCCGCTGCTCGAGCGCCTTGTTCACAGTGAGCACGACTTCCTCGTTGCGGAACGGCTTGGGGATGTAGTGGAAGGCGCCGTGTTTCATCGCCTCGATCGCGCCGTCGATCGACGACGATGCCGTGATGACGATGACCGGCAGTTGCGGATTGGAGATGCGGATCGCGCGCAGCGTGTCGATGCCGCTGATCCCGGGCAGCATCACGTCGAGGATCACCAGGTCGACTTCCTCGCCGTCGAGCGCGTTCAGCGCTTCTTCACCGCTGGCGGCGGAAAGCACATCGAACCCCTCGCGCCGCAGCACGACTTCGAGCACGTCGCGGAGGACTTCTTCGTCGTCGACGATCAGGATTCGCATCAGACCTTCAACGCATACTGCCTACGCCTTTTTCCGCGCGCAGCAACACAATCGAAAACTCGGCTCCGTTGCCGGGCGTGCTGGACACGGTGATGTCGCCGTCGCACGCATGCATCAGTCTACGGCTGATCGCCAGCCCCAGCCCTGTCCCGCCCTGGCCGCGCTTGGTGGTGACGAGCGGATCGAAGATGCGATCGATGATGTCGGCCGGGATGCCTTTGCCGTCGTCGCGCACGCGGATCGTCACGCGCTCGCTGTCATCACCAACCGAGATCCAGATGTTCCCGCCCTGCTCGACCGCGTCGCGCGCGTTGAGCAGCACGTTCGTCAGCACCTGCTGGAGGTCCTGGAAGTTTCCACGCACCTGCACCGGCGGATCGCCGGCGTGACGCATCACCGTCTGCAGATGCACGGTGATCTTTTTCGGCTTCATCAGGTCTTCGTGCAGCGCGACCGTCGACGCGATGAGATTCTCGACGTCGACGGCATCGCACGAACGCGGACGATTGGCGATCAGGTCGAGGAGGTTGTTCACGAGGTTCGAGGCTCGGAACGTCTGCTGCTCCATCTTCTTCAGCAGCCTGTATTTCGGATCGCGCTCGTCGGTGTCGGCCAGCAGCAGTTGCGCGTACGAGGAGATGCCGGTGAGCGGTGTGTTGACCTCGTGGGCGACACCCGCCGCCAGCAGGCCGAGCGATGCCAGCCGCTCTTTGTCCTGCAGCTCGCGCTCGAGCCGCACGCGATCGGTGATGTCGCCAATGACCAGCACGCGCGCACCGTCGTCGACATCCGTCGCGGAGAGCGGGCTCGAGGTGACGGTCACTTCCTTCACGACGCCGTGACGATTGGTGAAGTGCGTGGAGAGCGTGCCGCCTTCCGTCTGCCGCAGATCCCGATACGGCGGGAAGAGCTCGTCGATCGACTCGCGTGATTGATCGGAGCCGACCAGCTCCCAGAACGCCTGATTCGCGGTCAGCACCACGCCGTCATCCGACACGACGGCGATCGCGGAAAGCGACGACTCGATGATGTTCTCGTTGTACTCCTTGAGCGCGCGGATCTCGTCGAGCTGCCGCCGCAGTTTGCCGTACAAACGCGAGTTCTCGATGGCCAGCGCGACCGGCGCGGTGAGCGTGCCGATCAGATGCAGGTCATCGCGCGACAGTGGCTCTTCGCCGCGCCGCGTGCCGAGGAGGAGTAATCCCTGCAGCTCGCCGCGATTGCGGAGCGGAAAGACGTAGCGATAGCCGGCCGTGAGCAGGCGCCACGGCGTATCGCTCTGATCGGGCAGGCGCGGCGCAGTGAGAATCACCGGTCCTTCCTGTGGAATCGGTCCGAGATCTTCCGGCGTGACGCGCGTGGGCACGCCATGTTCGGGATCGTAGATCGTGAGGGCCGAGGCCTCGCGCATGTAGAGGTTCATCCGCTCGATGTGCAGCGTCGCGCGCAGACGCTCGCGCATCATCGCGATGAGCTCTTCGACGTCGTGGAACGAAGCCAGCTCCTGCGCGAAATCGGTCATCGTGCGGCGATGCCGGTAGCTCTCGCGATACAGGATCATCTCGATGACCGCTTCGATCTTTCCTTTGACCGGGATCAGCACGCCGGCGATGAGCAGGCCGGAGCTGAACGCGAGGAAGTTGCGCTCCATCGCCGAGCGCTCTTCGATCACCCGCGAGAGCATGAGGTTCACCGTCGAGAACGCGATCATGCCGAACGCGAACGTGACCGAGTACGCCAACACCTCTTTGATCACGACCTCGACGTCCCACAGCTTGTATTTCAGGATCGAGACTGCGAACGCCAACGGGATGAACGCCAGCGGCAGGATCGAAAGTGTCGTGTAGACCGGCGCGACCGTGCCCGTGACCAGGTACGGGATGATGTAGATGCCGAGGAACGGGAGGAAGCCGAGGGCGAGGCCGAGGTAGATCCATTTGATCTGCTTCTTGCCGGTCGGCGCTGCCTGCCGATACGTGAGCGCGAGCGCGATCACGGCCAGCGTGAAGTAAATCCCGAAGTCGAGGATCTCCCACTTGCGAATCAGTTCCAGCGAACGCCGCACCGGCGCGACCGCCACCGCGTTGTTGAACACGAGCAGGTCGATGTTCCACAGCGTCAGCAGCGCCGGCGGGATGTACATCGCCGCCAGCCAACGGCGATCGCGAATGAGCGGACGAGGGAAGAGCAGGAAGAAGTGCAGCGCCAGCGGCGGCAGAAAGATGCTCGCCAGCTCCTCGGTCATCTGCAGAACTCGATGGCTCCAGTCGACGTCGCCCGCGGGCGTGTAGACGTAGACGATGAACGAGAGCAGCGTGACGAAGTAGAAGAGGCGGCTCTCGTTCGTTTCGCCGCGCGACAGCGTGAAGAGGCCGATGGCGAGGTAGAGGAAGCCGATGAAACTGAGGATCAGGTACGGGATGTCGACCTTGAGCTCGGGCGGGCGGTAATGCACCGTCACGAGCTCGTTGCCGCGCTGAATGACCATCGGCACGTCCTGGCCAATGCGCCGCAACGTTTTCTGTACACCTCCGACTTCAGTGGTCGGTGTGCCGCCGATGAGAAGGATCAGATCGCCGGGACGGATGCCGGCCGCGGACGCGTTGCTGTCGGGGTCGACAGTCTTGACGACGATCGGGCCGTTGTCGCGCTGAAACGTGAAGTCGATGCGCTCGAACGAGGAGCGCTTTCGCTGGAACGAGACGAACGCACCGAGCACGACCCCGACCGTGAGGATCGCCAGCAGCGCGTTGACCAGGACCGACTTCCGCATCGAGGGCAGGTGCGATTCAATGCCGGTGCCGCGTGAAAAACAAGGCTAATTCGTTGATTCATAACGTTGAATGAATCTTCGGATTTCCGGAGCAGGCGCGTCGACGTACGATGCGTTGGATTTCGCAAGCAAATTTTTGGTGCGCGTCACGTCACAGGAAACCTGCACGCCTCTCTCAACATGCACACCTCACAGTTCTCGCGGCGGCGCTTGCGGCTGCAGAGAGAGAGGATGCCGAGGCGGCACAACGCGAAGTCGTAGCGGACGGGGTCGGTACGATCGAACCGCGCGAGCTTGTCGGTCAGCGCGCGCGCCGCTTTCCAGTCGGCCGACTTGCGTTCGTTGAGCCCGAGGAACGTGGCGATGCGGTGGATGTGCGTGTCGACCGGCATCACCAGCTTCGCCGGATCGACGAATGTCCAGAGGCCGAGATCGGGCGAGGTGCGGCGAACCATCCAACGCAGATAAAGGTTCATCCGTTTGCACGCGGAGCCATCTTCGGGCGAGGTGAGCAAATACTGGAGCGACGGAAGTCGACGGGCTGAGAGCCCGTCGCTCCGGATTTGTTGCCGCGCTCCATCGACAAACCGCGCGAGCGTCGGCCCGATATCAGGATCATTGGCGTCATAACACTTTTCGAAGAACGCCCCGATCGACCGGTGTTCGCGGATCACATTCGCGACACACCCGAGAAACGCGACAAGATCCGGCGTCTTATGAAAGCGATGAGCGAACCCCGCGAACCGCGCCCGTGCTTCCTCCGCATCGAACGCCGCGAGATACCGGTACGGCGAGGGCCTCATCTTCGCGAGCACCGCGCCGATGTTCGCCACGATGATGTCCGCGCGTCCATAAGCGAACGCGGCCGCAATCAGACCGGCCACTTCCTGATCGAGTGGCTGGTCATAGCGCAGCACCAGCTGCAGCGGATCGGGCGCGATGGTGGTGACGTCGAACGTCTCCACGAGCGCATCGAGGCGGTGTTTCAGGATTTCGGCGCGGAGCGGCCGGCGATGCTTCGCCACGCCGGGGCCAACAGAGCGGAACCGCCCGTGATTTCGCGCGTCATACTGGCACCATGCACCGTCTACTGTGGAGTTTCCTCGCGCTCTGCTGTGTCGCTGTACAGTCGTTCGCCGCCCTCACCGGCGTAGTCATGACGTCGGACGGCACTCCGATTTCCGGGGCGCGCGTCTCGCTCCGCGCACATGAACCAGCGGAGGCGATGCGCACGCGCATGTTGTCCGCGTCGCCGGAAGTCGTGCCGATCGCATCGACGCAAACCGACTCGAAGGGAACGTTCTCGTTCGAGTCGCCGAAAGAAGCCGTCGTGGAGCTGCTGGTCTTCGCGCGCGGCTATGAGCCGCAACATCGCAGCGTCGAGCGCGATGAAGAAGCCGGCGCGATCATGCTGTCGAAAGCGGAGATGAAGAAGGGCAGCGTCACCGCGGGCGGAAAGCCGGTCGCAGGTGCGAACGTCGCGGTTTACTACGGCGCGCACGAGTACCTGACGAAGACCGACGAGCATGGACGTTACGAGGCACCCGATCCGAAACGCGTGCGCCTGATCGTGGTCACGCATCCCGATTTCGCACCACACGAAGAAAACTTCTTCCCGATGAATGCGACGCCAGCAAGTGCGTTGCAACGCACGATTTCCGCGGGCAGCGCATTCACGGGACGCGTGGTCTCCGCGACGAACGACGCACCCGTCGCCAAAGCAACCATCCTCGTCGACGGCTGGCCCCTCGGCGTCAGCGGCGAGGACGGCACCTTCTCGATCGCGCACATGCCGGCGAAGTGGAAGAACATCGTGGCGCGCAAGGACAACCTCATCGGACAGCGCGCGGTGTCGAAAGAAACGACTGCCACCATCCGCGTCGCGAAAGGCGCGACGGTGACGGGACGCATTACGGACTCGAAGTCTCGCGTGCCGCTGGCAGGCGCGCTCGTGCGCATCGGCTCGCGTCGCATGGCGTTCGGCAGCAGCGAGAGCTCCACCTCCGTGATGACGGACGCGAAAGGGACGTATTCGGCCGTCGTCACTCCGGGCGCGTACGGGGTGACGGCGTCGCATCCGGGATACGAGTTCGGGAACACCGATGCCGCGGCCGTCGCGGGACAGCAGACGTCGAAAGATCTTGCGTTATCGCCCCGCGCGCGTGTCAGCGGCGTGGTCGTCGATGAGATGAAACGCCCCGTCGCGGCCGCGGTGGTCAACGCCGACAACGTCGACAGCGCGCGCATGGGTGTGCCGATGCGGATGTTCCGCGGCGGCGGCGGAGAAGCGGTCAGCGGTCCCGACGGACGTTTCAGCACGCGCGTCACGCCGGATGAAGATCTGTGGTTGCGCGGGGTGAAGCGAGGAATGCCGCCCGCGAAAAGCGACCCGTTCCGTCTGGCCGCGGGAGAGCGGAAGACGGGAGTCGTGCTCACGATCCCGACCGGCATCGCGGTCAGCGGCCGCGTGACTGATGCGAACGATGCTCCACTGTCCGGCGTCTCCGTGACTTCCGCCGAAGCGGAGACGAGCGGACGCATGGTCTTCCGCAACGTCATCGGCGGCCCGCTGCGCTCGGACGAAGACACCGTGGTCACGGCCTCCGACGGCACGTTCACCGTGCGTGTGAAGGAAGGAACGCACGACTTCACATTCCGTCGCGAAGGCTTCGCGCCAAAAGTCGTGCGCGGGCAAAGCGTCAGCGCGACGTCATCGCCGCTCATCGAAACGAAGCTCGATCCGGCGGTCGAGATCACCGGCCGCGTCACGCGCGCCGGCACCGGCATCGAGAATGCGCGCGTGTCGATCTTCGGCCCCGGCGCCGAAGGCAACGCCACTACGGGTCCAGATGGCTCGTTCACCATCGGCGGTCTCGCACCCGGAACGGTGCGCCTGATGGTCCGCAAAGAAGAGGAGTTCGTGCAGGAGATGCGCAGCATCACGGCGCCCGCGCGCGACGTGAAGATCGAGCTGCCGGCGGGCGGACGCGTCTCCGGTCGCGTCGTCGAGAAGGGCTCGGGCAAACCGATCACGACGTTTCACGCCGGCATCTCCACCTCGCGCGGCGGGCCGGGGATGATGATGCTCGCGCCGCCGACGCTGAAAGAGTTCACGAGCGAGGACGGGTCGTTCGTGCTCGAAGGCATCCCCGGCGGCGCGGTGGTGCTCGTCGCCACATCGCCCGGCTTCGCGGCTTCGCGCCTGAACATCACGGTCGAGGATGGGAAATCGGTCGAGGACGTCGAGCTGCAGCTCGATGCGGGCGTGAAGCTCGCCGGCCGTGTCACCGGCTCGAACGGTGCGCCGCTCAGTGACGTGCGGGTTCACCTGCTGCCTTCCCCCACGGCCGGCTTCTCGACGCGCGGAATGGAGAATTCCACATCCACGGACAGCAACGGCGAGTATTCGATGGAAGGTCTCGAAGCCGGCGAAGAAACGGTCATGTTCACGCACGCGAAACATACCGAGGCGCGGAAGTCGGTGACGTTGAAAGGGCGAGAGACGAAGCTGGATGTGCAGCTCACCGCCGGACTTCGCGTCACTGGCACGGTCGTTACCGATTCCGGCGCCCCCGTCGCGGATGCGGAAGTCGATGCGTACTCGGGAAGCAGCGGCAGCAGCGCGCGCACGAACGCGACCGGCACGTTCGAGATCGAATCGCTCAAGCCGGGCCGCTACACCTTCCGGGCCACGAAGTCGGGCTACGCCGAGGGAAATCTGGAGGACGTCGACATCACCGCGGGTGCTCCGATTCGAATCACCATGCGCACGGGCGGCACGATCTACGGGCGCGTCATCGGCCTGTCGCCGCAGGAGCTCGCCGACGCGACTGTAGACGCGTGGACGCCGAACGGCTCCGCACGCTCCGCTGTCGATGCGCAAGGCAATTACCGCATTGAAGGCGTCGGCAGCGGCACCGTGCAGGTGGTCGCGTCGACCGGGATGGGCATGTCCGGAAGTTCGCGGCGGTCGCCGATGCAGTCGGTCGACCTCGCGGCCGGTGGCTCGCAGCAGCTCGACATCACATTCCGCGGCGACATCGTCATCAGTGGCCGGGTGATCCGCAATGGTGTACCGATGCCGGGCGCGTCGGTCATGTTCTCGGCGCGCGGGACGTCAGCGCGCGCAAGCGGGCAGAGTCCGACCGACGATCAGGGCCGCTACTCGGTCAGCGGTCTGGAGGAAGGCGAGTACAACGTGATGGTCGGTGACCGCATGGCTCCGCATCAAGTGACGTATCACGTGCGCGGAACCGCGACATTCGACATCGACTACAAGACCACCGCGCTGCGCGGCCGCGTGTTCGATGCGGCCACGAACGAGCCGGTTTCGAGCGTCGCGGTGCAACTGCGAAGCGCAAACCCCGGCGACGGTTTCCGAAGCGGACGCGGTGGCGTGACCGACGCGTCGGGCACGTTCATCCTCGACTCGGTCTCCGCCGGCAGTTACACGCTGACGGCGACAAAAGAAGGCTTCGGCACGGAAGTCCGGGACGTCGTCGTCGGCGATTCGGCGCCGCAGGACATGGAGCTGCGACTCGCGCGGAATGAGGGCGTGACGTTGACGGTGGTCGATGCGCGCGACGGTCGCACGATCGCGGCGCGCGCGACCGGGTACGACATGCAGGGACGCGTCGTGGCCGAGCCGCGCATGATGTTCGGCGGCGGCGAGACGGGCGACGTGACGCTCGCGCTGCCACCCGGCTCTTTCACCGCGTCGGTCGCCGCGACCGGTTACGCGACACGCAACATCCGCCTGCAGTCGCCCTCGAAAATGCGCGTCGAGCTGTCCCGCGGAGGCACGCTGCTGGTGCGGTCGAAGCACAGCTCGCGCGTGCGCGTGCGCCTCATCGACGCGAACGGCATCCCGTATCCGCGCTTCAGCAATTTCCCGGCGCATCGCGAGCTCCTGCCAAGCCCCGGCACGACCACGTTCCAGAACATCGCCGCCGGCACCTACACCATGCAACTCCTCGGCGACAACGAAGTGGTGCTGGACTCGAAGCAGATCGTGATCGCGGAAGAGCAGACGCTGACGGAGGAGATTTAGGGGGTACCTCGGGTTCCTCGGGTACCTCGGGTTCCTCGGAGGGATGAGCCAACGTCGGCCCCCTCCGAGGAACTCCGAGGTACCCGAGGAACCCCGAGGAACTGGCCCTTACGCGTCGACTTCTTCGTGCTCGTCGAGCATCGGCGGCTCGGGGATCTCGGTCACCGCTTCGAGCGGCAGGCGGTCGCGCTCGATGCGCGGCGCGCCGCTGCTCATGAAAATGTTCTTGCGGTGCTTCTCGAGGCGCTTGAAGACGTGGTGCAGGTCGTACGTGAGGCGCATGACCGTGCGGCGCAGCTTGTATTTGACGCGGCGGAAGCCGTCGAGATCGTCACTGCGGAGCGCGGGGAGGAACGACTGGATCTCCTCGATCCGCTTCCGCACTTTCTCGAGGTCCTTGTCCTGGATGTTGAGAAAGACCTCGCGGCCTTCGACCAGCAGCGGCTCGGTGGCGTTCATCTGATCGTCGAACCAGCGCCAGAGCTGCACGAGATCGATGCGGCGGCCCTTCGACAGAAAGCGCGTTTCGAGCAGGTCCTGCCGGAAGTAGCCGAGGAGCTTGCGGTCGTCGGTCTTGTTGAACTCGTCGTCGGTGAGGTTGCGGATGTTCCAGACGCCGAAACGGATGATGTCGTTGCGCGTGCTGCGCAGTTGCCGGATCACTTCCTCGAGGATCTTGAGCGGGAGCTGCGCCAGCGACTGCGCCTCAGGCAGCGCCTGCCGTGGCGATTCTTCGGACATTTCGGGCGAAGAATACACGATCACTTGGCCTGCACATATGTCGCGTCCCCTGTGCGGTTGTCGACGAGCGACGCGTATGCATGCCCGCGCTCGCCGAGGAACCTCACGACCGCGCGGCCGCTCGCGATGCGTGGCAGCACGGGCATCTGCGCGACGCCATTCACGGTCTGCAGAATCGCGCGCTGCACGTCGGCGCCTGCCGCGTCGTAGATCCTGACTTCCGCCGTGGTCTCGAGTGAAGAGTACGCCACGATCCCGATGTTCGTGCGATACGGCGCGGCGCTCTCAATGAACACGAGATGCTGCTCGCCGGCGGGAGGCGCACCAAGGAGTGGCACGAACTGATCCGTGGTCCCTCCATCGATCCGCGTGCCGGCGAGCTCGTTCGGCTCCGTCCGCATGTACAACTGTGCGACGGGACCGCGGCCGATGACAGTCCGCAGCACGTCGGGAAACACGCGAATACCGTCCGCAGTGCGGAACCAGAGGTCGGACCGCCAGCGTTCCGTGCTGATCGCCGGCGCGACAATGTCGCGCGTTGTGCCGGGCAGATGTTCGGCCGGGACGAACATCGCGTCGTCGTGCTCATTCACCTGCGACACGTACGCGGCCACGCGCGCCGCGCCGCTGACGACTTTGATCTCGAGGAATCTGTCGTCGCCAGGAAACTGCACATGGCTGAACGGCAGAATCGCGACAGTGCGTTCGCCCACCATGACCACACCCGATTCACCCGCAATCTCAGCGATGCCGATGTTGTAGCGCGAGCCCTCCTCCGGCAGAGGCGCAATGGCGAGCGGCGCTTCGCCCAATACCGTCGAATCGCGAACCGGAGGTACCTGTTGCCCAAGCGTGCCCGTCTCGGTGATCGCATACGTGCGGCTCATCAGGACCACGTCGCCGAGGACTTCTAGCGTGCCGCTGCCGAACGTGTGGAATGCGCTTGCAACCACGTCGTCGAATGCGATCGTCTGCCCCGGCCCGAGCTCCGCATCGAGCGCCGAGAAACTCACCAATCCATCCTCGGTGCTGCGCGTGAAGATCAGCGTTGCCGTGACCGAGGTTGTCGATGGATTGGCGATGCGCACGTCCGAGGCAAACGGAGTCGCGCCGACTCCGAATACGTGTGCGACGACCGGGATCATCTGCGCGTGCGTGCTGCGCGGGCGTTCGGCGAGCGGCACATCACCCGCGAGCTGCAACACCAGCCCCCACGAAAGCAGCGTGCCGATGTCGCGCACGCGCACGTCGCGCACGATCAGCTTCCACGTGCCGGCGGCGCTGCGTCCGTGCAAGGTCGCCAGCGACTCGGCGGGTTCGGCGGTGAGTCCGAACGTCGTATGCAAATCCGCGCCACGCTCGGCCGAACCTTCCAGCAGCGTGAGGTTCGTTCCATCAGGCGCGACGAGCTCGATGCGCAGGTCGCTGCGGAACGGATGTTCGATGTCGACACGTACGAAAATGCGCTCGATCGCACGCGCGTCATTGATGGTGAGCGATGACGTCACGCCCGCGACGCTGTTCTCCGGGATCGCGAGTCCATGTTCGCTGCTCTGAAAGAGCGTGAGCTCGCCGCGTGGCCGCGTCGCGTCGCACGTCGCGAGAATGCCGCGCGCGATCATCGCCGCGCAGATGGTCTGCACGTGCGACCCGCTGAATAACAGCCGGTCGGCCTCGATCATCCGCTGCGTCATCGTCGCGAACGTCGGACGGGGCGGCACGCCGAACACCGACTCGATCACGATGGTGTCGGTGATCGTGCGGCCGAGCTGCTCGTGAATCTCGCGCAACGCGGACGACCAGATCGCGCCATTGCGATGTTCGGCGCCCGCGCCGCCGTTGCGCTCGAAATCCGCGATCGTGCGCGTACTGTCCAGACGGCGCAGGCAATCGGAGCCTGCCGGATAGCCGCACTGCTGCGACGGCTCGTCTTCCCAGCAGCGCGCATCCCAGTCGGCGAAACAGAAGGGATCGCGTCCGCTCGCCAGGCGTTGCGCGGCATGCGCGGAGTACGCCCAGTAATCGCCGAAGCCTTCGCCGAGCGCGCGCGTCTCGCTGATGAATGTGCCGGTGAATGCGCCCGGCGCGATCCACTCGAGGATCGCGTGTCCATACTCGTGCACGATCAGATCGGCGTCTTCCGCGTCGTCCGTGCCGCCCTCGCCGAAATGCAGCGTTCCTTCGCCGAACGCCGATGCCGACGGAATGAAGACCGAGTTATCGGAACCGCCGGCAGAGTGTGCGTCCGCTTCGATCGCGTACGCGGCCACCGCGCGATCGCCGACATAACCGAGAGATTGCAGATGCCGCTGCGTGCGATCGACGTGAAAGTAGACGTTGACGTCTTCGAAGCCGTCGTCAGCGCGATTGAACAGCAGCGACGAGGCGGCATCCACCGGCGCAACGTTCGGAGCCTGCCTGTCGACGAGCGACACGAACGGGCCGCGCAACGCGCCGCTCTCCATGACGTCGAGCAGTTCCACGAGTCGATACGCCTGCTCCGGCACCGCGCCCGCGGAATCGTTGCGGTCCTGCAGCGATGGATCGTTCAGCGCGACGACAGGATTCGGATCGAACACGCGCGCTGGCTTCGCGTGAAAGAAAAGCGGCTCGGTGCGGATCAGCGCGCCGGTCTCGAGGTCGTAGTCGTACGCGTAGGGCTGGAGAGGGCGTTCTTCGACGATCACGCGGCGCGCGACACGGCCGTTGATGATGCGCAGTGATCTCTGGAGGGACGGGCTCTCAGCCCGTCCGAGGACGACGGGCTGAGCGCCCGTCGCTCCAGATGGGCATGGGCGTGTGGCGTAGACGTCGCTCGGGATTCCATCGACGTATTCGCGATAGCGGCAATGGGTTCCGGTCAGCGAGTGGCGCACGAGCTCGAGCCGTGACTCGGCGAGCAGCGGAACCGCCGCCAGTACCGCGAGCAGCAGTTTCACGACTGCGCCATGGCCGCGGGCGGAGGCGTCAGCGCGGCGCTCGGCTCTTCCGCGGCCGGGAGCGAGAAGAAGAACGTCGTGCCCTGTCCTTCTTTGCTGTCCACCCAGATCGTGCCGCCATGGCGCTCGATGATCTGCTTCGTGATGTACAGGCCGAGTCCGAGGCCGCCGTAGTTCGTCGACGACACGTGACGGCCGCGATGGAAACGCTCGAACACCTGCGCGAGCTCGTCGACCGGGATGCCGATGCCGCGATCGCACACCGCAGTTACGAACGAATCGCCGCGATCGTCCACCGTCACCGTCACGTCGCTGCCGTCGGGCGAATATTTGACCGCGTTTTCGAGCAGATTGCCGAGGACCTGCTCGAGGCGGTCGCGGTCGCCGGTGACGATCTTGCCTTCGTCGGGAACGCTGACGTGGAAACGACGGTCGCTGACCGCGGTGTGATGGCGATGCACGACGTCGCGGACGAAGTGCGCCCACGCGATGGGCTCGCGCCGGATCTCGAGACGCCCCGTCTCGATGCGCGACACGTCGAGCAACTCGAGGATCAGCCGCGACATGCGATCGATCTGATCCAGCGCGATGTCGAGATACTCCTCGGACGTATTGAGATCGCCCTCCTTGATCAGCATCTTCGCGAGCTGCGTGTAGCCTTTGATGGATGTGACCGGCGTGCGCAGCTCGTGCGACGCAATGGAGAGGAACTCGTCCTTCAGCCGCGACAGATCTTCGAGCTTGTGTCTCGCTTCGACCTGCTCGGTGTAGAGCCGCGCGTTTTCGATCGCGAGGGACGCGCGCTCGGCGAGGACTTCCGCGAGCGGCAGCTTGTCGTCCGTCATCGCGCGATCGGGATCATTCGCGGCGATGATCAACGCGCCGATGACCTCGCGCCGCGTGCGCAGTGGCAGGATCAGCAGCGACGCGAGCTTCACCGGCGAGGGGTGATACGTGCCGGGATTCTTGAGGTCCGACACCGCGCGCACGTTCGTGGTGAGCGATGGATAGCCGGTCGAAACGACCTGTCCGATGATCCCTTCGCCGACGATCAGCGGCTGGCGATAGATGTACGACCACGCCAGGCCGAGCGAGGCCATGTCGCGGTGATAGATGGACGCGACGCTGAGCTCGCGCGCGTCGGCGTTGCGCAGGATGACGGCGGACCAGTCGCCGAGGACTTCGGCGACGCGCTCGGCGATCGCTTGCGTGACCCAGTTCGGGTCGATGTTGCTCGAGAAGAACGCGCCGGCGTCAGCCAGGATCTGCGCGCGCTCGGCCTGGATCTGCATCTGTTCTTCGAGCGCGCGCCGCTCGGTGATGTCGCGGAACGTGACCACGACGCCCGAGGTCTGTCCATCTTCATGCAGCGGCGTCGCGCTCATCGACACCGCGACCGTGTCTTCGCGCGCGATGAGGATGGTCACGTCGTGCACCGCGCGGCCGGTGGAAAGCGCCTGCGCGGCCGGCAGTTCCTGCGGATCGAGCAGGCGTCCGTCCTCGCGGCGCAGCCGATAGGTCTCAGCCTGTTTCGTGATCGGCACGCCGATGTCGGATGTGCCGAGGAGGCGCTGGCCGGCGGGATTGATGAAGACGGTGCGGCCGTCGCCGTCGACCAGCAACACGCCATCCGACATCCCCGCAATCATCGCCTCGGTACGCCGCACCTGGCGCGTGAGCGAGTTGCTCAGCCGCTCTTCGATGCGCGCGGCGGCGATGGCTGCCACGACGATGATGCCGAGGCCGAGGAAGACCATCGACATCATCACCCACTGGCGGGTGTTGGCGATCTCGTCGCTCGATGAGACCTGCTCGGTGCGGATCCGCTGGGTGATCAGGTTCTCGAAATCGGGTGCGGCGCGGCGGATCCTCGCCGTTTCGAGCATGAGATCGCTCTGCTCCGGATCGCGTGCCATCTGGCGATCGGTCAGCACCTTCACTTCCTTGAAGTGCTCGGCGAAGTCTTCGATGATTTTCTTGTCGCGCGCATCGCGAACGCGGTCTCTGGCGAGCTCCAGGTTCGTGCCGAACTCGCGGACCGCGTCTTCGTATTGCTGCTCGAACGAGGTCCGGCCGCTGATCACAAAGCCGCGCGACGCCGACACGATGGTCAACAGCGAATCGTCCATCACGCGCACGGCGTCGAGCAGCGGCCGCGACTCCTGGATGACGATCTGCTCGTGCCGCTGCTCCATCTGCAGCACGGCAATCGTCAGCGCGACGCTTCCCGCGGTCAGAACAGCGAGCCCAATGAAGGCTCCCCAAAGCATGCGCCGGATGGCTGGAGACATACCGAGTCGGCGGTTCCCTCCTGCAAGATTGTAGCCCCGGGGTTTGTGAAGCGGTTCCTCGGGTTCCAGCGGAGTACCTCGGGTTCCTCGGGTTCCTCGGGTTCCTCGGAGGGGACGACACGAGGCCCACCCGAGGAACCCCGAGGAACCCGAGGAACCGTTCCCCGTGGCATCACTCCGGCAGGTGAAACGGCGATGCCCGACCTGCTCAAGAAGTACAAGACGATGCGCGACTTCGGCGACACGCCCGAGCCGGCGGGACGGACGAAGAAGCTCGCGAACGCGCCGATCTTCGTCATTCAGAAGCATCAGGCATCCCATCTTCACTACGACTTCCGTCTGGAGATGGAGGGCGTGCTCAAGTCGTGGGCCGTGCCGAAAGGTCCGTCGTACGACCCGGCGGTGCGGCGCCTGGCGATGATGACCGAGGACCATCCATACGATTACGCCGCGTTCGAAGGAGTGATCCCGGCCGGCAACTACGGCGCGGGCAACGTGATCATCTGGGACCAGGGAACCTGGGAGTTCATCGAGCCGGGGGACGATCCGGTGAAAGCGCTGAAGTCGGGCAAGCTCACGTTCCGCATGCGCGGCAAGAAGATGTTCGGCGAGTGGGCGCTGGTGAAGATCCGCGGCAAGTCGGGCTCGGATAAGGGCAACGAGTGGCTGCTGCTCAAGCATCGCGACGAATTCGCGAACGATGAGATCGACGTGACGGCCGTGGCGCCGCGATCGGTCGTATCGAACAAGACGATCGATGAAATCGGCGGCGAGAACATCTGGGTGAGCAACCGCAAAGCGACGTCGCGGAAAGTGCCGACACTCGCTGCGCAACTGGGCGCGAAGAAGAAACCGGCGGGGAAGAAAACTACCGCGGCGAAGAAGCCGGCCGCGCGGAAAGCTCCTGCAAAGCGGTCGCGAGCAGCTTCCGCTCCGATTCGAAGCTCGCGCGCTTCAGCGCAGCCGAAAGCTCGACCCACTCGACGTCGTCCACCTCGCTGAGCTGCGGCTCGAGCTCGCCCTCGACGTACTCCATCAGATAGAAATCGACGCGCTTCTGAATGAGGGTGTCGCCCGCGCGAAACATGTACTCGATGGTGTCGAGCGGCTTGACGATGCGCGCCGTGAGGCCGGTCTCTTCACGCACCTCGCGCAGCGCCGCAGCCTCGGACGTTTCGCCGTCCGTCACTGCACCTTTCGGCAGGCCCCAGCGCGTCCGGCTGCGGGTCGCGATCAACGCCACGTGGGGCGCTCCGTCGCGCATCGCGATGACTGCACCGCCCGACGAATGTTCCCTGCGCGTCCTCTTCCTGGCGGTGCTCATTTTGAGCGCATGATAGCGTGCGTGTGCGGCGCGATTGACTGGTCGCGTCCGCTTTCATGACGCGAACCCGCTGGTTCTTTTTCGCGAAAAGGCTTACATTTTCAGCAACCGAAAAAAGGAATCACGCGGAGGAGGAAGCAAATGCTTGCGACCATGACTCTCGTCGGATTGGCCGTTCTCGCGGTACTGGTGATGGTGTTTCTCAAGATGCGCCGGACGGATCATCTGACCGCCATGATGGACAAACGGCGCGCTTCGTCGACGCTGGTCACGCGCGCAGATTATGTCGAGGGACGCGAGCAGATCCCAGTGGCGCTTTCGCTGACGCCGGACACGATCTATTACGAAAATCCGGACATGGAAGCGTCGTTCGAGCTCAGCCGGATCGATGAGATCGAATATTCGGACGATCTCGCAACCGGTCGCGACGTCCACGGTTGCCGCGTGCTGCGGCTGCGGTCACACGGCGCGGCGTTCGAGTTCCTGCTCGACAAGAAGGATTGCGACAAGTGGATGGCGGCGTTGCCGCCGCATACGTACGGCGATCAATCGACCGCGGCTCGCGCGGTCTAGTGTTCCGTCCGCGGAACACTAGGCGCGGAATGCACGTCCTGCGCTACCCTGTTCGTTCGAACGCGTCGGGGTGTAGCGCAGCCTGGTAGCGCACCTGCTTTGGGAGCAGGGGGTCGGAGGTTCGAATCCTCTCGCCCCGACCAATTCCGTCCACCCGTCCCCGTAGCTCAGCTGGACAGAGCAACAGCCTTCTAAGCTGTGGGTCGCAGGTTCGAGCCCTGCCGGGGACGCCAGGCGAAGCTCACGAGCTCCCGTACAAGAGGAAAGGCGCCCAGTACAAAGGCCGCGCGAACACGCCGCCTCGTCCTCGCAGCGACAACTTCGCGGCGCGCAATGCGGTCGCCGGATCGGTGCCTTTCGCCAGGCTTCTGTAGAACTCATCCATCAGATCCGGTGTTGCGGCATCGCTCACTTCCCACAGCGCGGCCACGACGTTGTCCGAGCCTGCACGCAGGAACGCCCACCCGAAGCCGACCAGACCTTCGCCCGCGTACGTGCGCCTGCCCGCACCGTGGCAACTCGAGATCGTCACGAGCTGCGCGTTCAGCGGCTGCTGCACGATGTCGCGCGCGTAGAGCTTGAACGATTCGCCTTCCCCTTCGCGCGCGAGCACGATCGCGGAGTCGAGCGGCTTCCGTCGCGTGGCCACTCCGTGCGCGACGAAATGCAGGAACGAATACCGATCCGGCGACTGATGCCGATACGCGGACGGCGTCGCTTTCGCGCCTTGCAGGATCGTGGAACGCTCGCGCGGGAAATGCCGCGCCACTTTCGCGATCTCCATTCCGGCGCGCGGCAGCGGCACGAACTCTCTCGCGGGCGGCGGCGGATTGCCGACGATCAGCACGCGCGGCGCCGCGCTCCGTTTGCGCTCGTGGCGTAGAAGCAGGCCGAGCGACGCCGCGGTGGAGAGGACCGCGTCGTCGATCCAGTAGTGCGGCTGCGGCGCCGGCACCACCAGCGTCTCCATGTTGAACGCGTGCAACGCGCCGTCCGGAACGATGATCACGCGCGAGCGAGGTGCGATCGCGCGCGACGCCGGTTCGACGAGCATCCGCCACAACGCGATGCCACGCTCGCTGCTCAGCGCAAGCGTGCTGCGCGTGCCGAGGAGATCGCGTTTGTATGCTTCCACGGCCGCTTCGATGGTGCGCTTCGGCGGCAGCGGCACGACGTCGATCTTCTGCGGCGTCACGATCCACAGATACGAGCGCGTGCTGCCCAGCCAGTAGCAGAGGATCGTGGAGCGCGTGTCGCGAGCGAGCGTCCGCGCGTCGCGCGTTTTCACCACTTCGGGCAGCGCGTCTTCGAGCGTTTGCGCGCGGCTCGCTTCCGTCACCGCGAGCGCGCCCGCGGCGTCGCCGTGAGCGACGTGGAACTCAACGTTCGCATCGAACAGCTCCGCGACGGCGGTGAAAAAGGAGAAGCGCAGCTCCGGGTCGTCGATGCTCGCGCGCGCTTCGCTGGCCTTCGCGATCGATAACGCGAAGTGTTCTTTCGCCGCGGCAGCATTGCCGCGTTTCGCATAGAGCTGCGCCAGTCGTCCGTGTGCTTCGAGCGTGGTGGACAACGACTTCTTCGCGCGCGCCAGTACGTTCTTCAGGTGCCGTTCGGCATCGTCGTACTTTCCAGCCGCGGTGGCGATCCGTCCGGCGATCAACAGCGCGCGCAGTTCATCATCGACAGCTTTGGCTGCTTTCGCGTCGCGCAGCGACTCATCGCAATACTGCTGCGCTTCGGCGAGCCGGCCGCTGCGCAGCGCGTGGTTCGCGAGATACGCCAGCACGATCGGCTTCTGCGGATGTTTCGTGTCCTTCGCGAGTTGCAGCGCGGCGCGATATTGATTGCCCGCGGCGGCCAGATCCTCCTGCTGCATCCGCACGTTGCCGATCTGGTAGGTCCATGGCACGGCGTCGTACTTCATACCCGCCTGCGTCGCTTTCGCATGCGCGCGAGTGAGCAGGTCCGCCGCCATCTCGTAGTCCCCCAGCTCCATGTATGCCCAGCCGAGGTTGCCCTCGATTTTCTGCACCATGGAGCTCTTACCCAGCTTCCGGGCAAGTGGCACCAGCGGTTCCCAGTCCGCGATCGCTTCATCGAAGCGTTCGCGCTTCGCGTAGGCAAACGCAATCGTGCCTCGCGCGCGCAACTCCGTCGCGGCATCGCCGGCCTGCATCGAATACTTCACGGCCTCGCGCCCCCAGCGAAGCTCGTTCGCGGGATCGACGATTGCGCGCATCACGCAGACAGAGCCGAGGGTCTTCGGATGCTTCGCCTTCGCCAGGTCGTATGCACGTGCGATGAATGTCGAAGCGGCCGGATCGTCGAGGCGCTGGGCTGCATAGGCCATTGCCTCCAGAACCTTGACCTCCACCTCCGCGCCGCGTCTCGACGCGGGAAAACGCTTCAGGACATTGCGCGCTTCGGCCGCTCTGCCGGCGTTTGTGAGGTGATCCGCACATAGAGCGCGCAGACGCCACACCCACTCGTCATCGCTCTCTCCGAAACGGTGGAATGCCGCGAGCGCGATCCTGATGGCTTGCGGTGCGGCGGCCGCCCGTGCCTGCTGGTAGACCGCCTCCGGCGTCGGTGCCGCCGCCGTTCCTCCGAGCAGCAGGAGAAACAGCAGCGGCACGAGTCGATGAAAATCACGGCGGGCCGAAGTCGGTGCCATTGCCGGTCAGGTGGACCACAGTGTAGCCGCCGTCGGTGCTGCCGAGGGCGTCCGGCGCGAGCGCGAGCGCGAATGGCCGCGGTTCGCCCGCCAACGCATCCGGCTGCGGCTCGGTGACCTCCAGGTCGAGCGTCTTTCCGAGCTCGACGCGCAGCACGTTGATCCCGCGGCGTCCGGTGGTCAGCATCACTTCGCCGAGGTGCACGAGACCGTAGCGCGGAATCTCGAGCGTGAAGCCCTGGCGGCGCAGCGGCATCTTCATGCCCGGCAGCGCGGGCCGGATGTCCTTCAGCACCGTCGCGCGAAGACCGTTGTTACAGCGCGCCGGAACGTGGAACAGCATCTCGCCCTGGAGCGTGCGCGTCTTGCACTCGTCCGGCGGCCAGTTGTACGCGTTCGCTTTCGCGTTGACCTGTTCCTCGTTCATGCGCGTGAACGAGTCGGTGAACTCGGAGAACGTGCCGTATTGCGCGAACGGCCCGAGATCGAGCTCGATGTCGTACGGCATGCCGTCGATGACGAGACCGACGATGTTCGCGTCGAACGAGATCTTCGACTCGGTCGTGCAGTCTTTCTCGCGCATGTTGATCGACGTGACGCTCGCGGTGAGCACGTCGGCCTGGATAATGCCGGCGATGTCGAGGTCATACACCGTGACCTGCGCGTGCGTCTTGAACAGCGTGTTCTGGAACGAGTTGCCGTAGACGCGGCTCTCGGCGCGATAGAACGAAACGTCGCCTTCCTTGAAATTCTCGGCGACGGACTCTCCGAAACCGCCTTCCGGCGGCAAAGTGACGGACGCCCGGCTCGGCAGATAGGTGCGCGCGCCGGTCACGTCGCCGCGCTGCCCGCCGAACGCGAGCGTGTTTGCATGAAACGAAAATGCCATGGCTCCCTCCTCGAGCGCGCTCTCTCAGGGCGCGCAGCCTCTCGTTGAACCCTGCTTCACGGTTTACTGGACGACGATGTTGCGGCTGTTGATCTGACGGCGATTGCCATCCTCGCGGACGCCGTAGATCTCCAGTACATATCTGCCCGCCGGCAACGGACGGGTCAGAAGCGGTACGCCTATTTCATTGCGCGCCTGTTCCGCGGTCGCATCGGTCGAGGCCACGACCTCTCCGGCCGCATTGCGAAGCTCGACGCGATACTTCGGCCACGAGGTGTCGGTGATATCCACGAGGTCGTAACGCCCGCGCTTTCCGGGGTAGGTGATGACGTACTCCTCGTTCTCGCTCGCGCGCATGGTGCCGGTGATGACGCTGCCGGGCGTGAGCGTTTCCATCGGCAGGTCGTTCTGCATGCGCGGGATGATCACGGCCTGATACGCAAACACCGCCACCATGGCGGTTGCGACGGCGGTGCTGGCCACCCACTTCAACGGCCGGAAGCGGGTGTATGCCGGGACGCTTTTCACGACCTCCCGGCCCGAGGCGAACATCGCGGCGCCCGCCCGCACATCGTCCGCGCAGACGCGGCAGTCGAAGAAATGCTCCTCGAACGCCTCGCGCTGGTCACCGGATAATTCACCGAGGAGGTAACCTGCGGCGGCTTTCGATTCGATTGCTTCAGAGTGATTCATCGTTTGTTTCTCACCGCGATAGTGGGGCGCGGGCCGATTCCGTTTCACTGGCGACGAATCTGGCCTTGAACTTCTCCAGCGCCCGGAAGACGAGGACGCGCAGATACCCACGCTCGATTCCGAGCCGGCGGCAGATTTCGTCCTTATCGATTGTCTCGAGATACACCGCCCGCAGCACCTCGGCGTCGCGTGGCGGCATTGCATCGAGGATGCGGCGCACCCGCGCTTTGGTCTCCTCCGTGACCAGATCGGCGAGGATGTCATCCACCGACGCGAAGTCGTCGTTGAGCTCTTCCGAAGGGCGATCGCTGCGCGCGCGCTCGCTGACGACGTGATTGCAGATGGAGTTGACGTAGCTGCCGAACTTGCTGCCCTCGCGGACGCCGCCTCCACTGCGCAAGCCATTCATGACGCGCATGAACACGTCCTGGATGACGTCGTCAGCATCGATTCCGGGACGAAGACGGCCGCGCAGCTTCATGCGCAGCAGGACGTCGAAGTAGCGCTCGAAGTGCTCTTCCGTCCAGCGGTCGCCTTCCCGCAGACGCCGGACGTACTCGTCGTCAAACGCGAAAAAGTCCATAAGAGGGGTAACTCGTACTTTACTACTGCATATGGTTGTACGAGAGACCTATCCCGACTTATCGCGTTATTTCTGAAGGCGCGCGGCAAGCTGCCGGATGGCCGCGTGTGCAATGGCGACGTCGACGTCGCGCTGCAGGATGGGCACGTAATAGGCGGTAAATCTGGGCTCGGCAGCGGTGCCGAAGAGCTGCTCGATGCGTTTGACGACCGCATCGACATCGCTCCGCTCGAAATCGGTCCGCGACAGCGTATCGAGGTCGACGATCAGCGACGTGAGCGGCTTGAGCCACGAGAAGAAGGGATCTTCCTGCAGGAGTTGCAAGAGATGTCCGGGCCCGGAGACCGCGCCCACCTGCTCTTTGTAATCAGCGCCGGCGGAATCGATCAGCGCGCGGTGCAGCGGCAGGAGCTGCTTCCAGACTTCGCGGATCGCGGCACGGAGCGCAGCACGCTCGGGATCGTCCGGCGTGTGCATCATGCGCGCGTAGACGTCTTCCTTTTTCATGGGTGAAAATCACGCCTCCACGGTTGGCTGGGGAAGGGTGGGCAGGCAGTTAGCCAACCGTAGAGGCCGTGAAAGCTTGCTGCAGCTCAGGGAGAGATAGTCTAGGAGCGTGTGGTTGAAAAGGCAATCTGGTCGTGAGTAGAATGCGCCTCCCGCCGCGGAATGAACAGCCCGGAGGGGCGGTTCAGGTTCCGTGCTCGCACCCATAGCTCAATTGGATAGAGCATCTGACTACGGATCAGAAGGTTAGAGGTTCGAGTCCTCTTGGGTGCACCAACTCGATTCAAAATTTGCGGCGGGCTCCCCGGGCCCGCCGTCGTACTCTTTGAAAGATGAATCAGGCGCAGCAGCAGTCGGAAGCGATGGCTGAGGCATTGGCGCTTGCCCTGGACGCGGCTACGAACGGAGAGACTCCGGTCGGAGCCGTGATCGTCGATCGGGAAGGACGGATCATCGGCCGCGGCCGCAACGCACGCGAGTCGGGCGATCCCCTGGGCCACGCCGAGATCTACGCGATCGCGGAGGCGGCCCGCACCATCGGCGACTGGAGACTGGAAGGGACGACGATGTTCGTGACCCTCGAACCGTGCGCGATGTGCGCCGGCGCGCTGGTGAACGCACGAGTCGAACGGCTGGTCTTCGGCGCATACGATCCCAAGGCCGGCTTCTGTGGCTCCCTCGGCAACCTGGTGCAGGACCCGCGGCTCAATCATCGCCTTCAGGTGGAAGGCGGTTTCATGGAGGAGCGTTCCCGGGAACTGCTGCAGGATTTCTTCCGCAAGCTGCGCCAGCGCGATCGAACGGAGAGGTGGCAGAGTGGTTGAACGCGGCGGTCTCGAAAACCGTTATACCTTCACGGGTATCGAGGGTTCGAATCCCTCCCTCTCCGCCATTCGATCGCGGCGCTCTCGAATGGCGAATTGAGAATGATGAATTGAGAATTGAGAATGCATTCCCGGCCAGAATTAACGTTCATGGTTTTCATTCTCAATTCTCAATTCCCAATTCTCAATTCGGCACAGCCGGAGAGATGGCCGAGTGGCTTAAGGCGCACGCTTGGAAAGCGTGTGTACGTTAACCCGTACCGTGGGTTCGAATCCCACTCTCTCCGCCATTCATCGATGATTCAGTAAGGCCCGCTGGGATGAGCCCGGGTCCTGTGCAGCAGGCGCACCGAACCTCGTCAGGTCCGGAAGGAAGCAGCGATAAGGTGCCTTCCCTGCGTGACACAGTTCGGCCTGGGCTCTTCTCAGCGGGTCTTCCCCTTTCTCCCCGATATACTCACGCCGCATGTCCTATCAGGCTCTCGCGCGCAGGTACCGTCCCCAGACTTTCGAAGACGTGATCGGTCAGGAGACCGCCGTCCGGACGCTGCACAACGCGATCGAGGATCAGCGCATCCATCACGCCTACCTCTTCTCCGGCGTGCGCGGCATCGGCAAGACCACCACCGCGCGCATCCTGGCCAAAGCGCTGAACTGCATCAAAGGTCCGACCACGGAGCCGGACAACGTCTGCACGATGTGCCGCGAGATCACCGAAGGCATCGACATGGACGTGCGCGAGATCGACGCCGCCACGTACACCGGCGTGGATAACGTCCGCGAGCTCCGCGACGTCTCGCAATTCCAGCCCGCGCGAGACCGCTACCGCATCTTCATCGTCGACGAAGCGCACATGCTTTCGTCCGCGTCCTGGAACGCTCTCCTCAAACTCATCGAAGAACCGCCGCCGCACGTGATCTTCATGTTCGCGACGACGGAGATGCACAAGGTCCCGTCCACGATCCTGTCGCGCGTGCAGAAGATCATCCTGCGCAAGATCTCTCTCGAGGATCTGATCAAACAGCTCGAGAAGATCTGCAAGGCCGAAGGGATCAAAGCGGAACGCGGAGCGCTCGAGATCATCGCGCGCCGCGGCGAAGGGAGCGTGCGCGATTCGCTCTCGCTGCTCGACCAGATCATCGCCTTTTCCGGCCGTTCCGTCGGCGTCGCCGACGTCGCCACGATCCTCGGCCTGTCGGAAACGACGTTCTTTGCGCGCGTCATCACGCTCATCGCGAACGGCGATCACGGCGCGCTGCTCGAAGCGCTGCAGGAAGCAGCCGACAGCGGCCGCGATTTCAAAATGCTGTACCGCGATCTGCTGAACTTCGTGCGCAATCTCCTGCTGCTCGCGGGCGGCGCGAACGAATCGCTGCTTGCGGCGTCGCCCGAAGATCTGGCGACGTTGCGCACCGCGGCCGAACAGTTTTCATACACCGACCTGCTGCGCATCGCGAACCTGCTGCTTCGCGACGACGAGACCGTGAACAAGGCCGAGCATCAGCGCCTCGCGGTGGAGATCGCGCTGCTGAAGGCGGCAACGTTCCCGCGGCTGAAGAGCGTGGAATCAGTGATGTCCGGAACTGGAGCGATGGGCTCTCAGCCCGTCGAACGACCGGCGTCGAAACCGAGCCGGCGGGCTGAGAGCCCATCGCTCCAGACACTCGACCTCGTCCAGACCATCAAGCAAAAACGCCCGCTCGTCGGTGGTTATCTCGAAGGCGCGAAGATCGAACGCGAGGGCAACCGCATCACGTTTACTTTTGACGATTCGTTCCATGCCGACAGCGTCGCCGACGCGAAGGACGCAATCGCGCAACTCGCATCCGAAATGTACGGCGAGAAGATCACCATCGAAACACGTGTAGGCGCCGCGGAACCGCCTCCCACCGGACGTCGCAGCGAAGACAAGCCCGCCCCACTGCGCGATGACCCCGTCCTCAGCGCGTTCCGCAAACACCTCGGCGGCGAGCTCGTGAAGGAGAAGCGATGAACATCAAGCAACTCATGAAACAAGCGCAGCAGATGCAGGATCAGATGCAGCGCCAGATGGCGTCGATCCGCGTCGAAGGCTCGGCCGGCGGCGGCATGGTCAAGGCCGAAATGTCGGGCAACAAAGAGATCGTCACCATCACCATCGACAAGGAAGCGGTCGATCCGAACGACGTCGAGATGCTGCAGGATCTCGTGAAGGCCGCCGTCAACGAAGCGTCGCGCAAGGTCGACGAGGAGATGCAGTCATCGATGGGCGCCATGACCGGCGGCATGAAGATCCCGGGTTTCTGAATTGACTACCGCCCCTCCGCTCGCCCATCTGATCAACGAGCTGACGAAGCTCCCCGGCGTCGGCGGGAAATCGGCGCAGCGGCTCGCGTATCACATCCTCAAACGTCCGGCGGCCGAAGCGGAGGCGCTGGCGGCGGCGATCGTTGATGTGAAAACGAAGATCTTCCGCTGCTCGGTCTGCAACAACATGACGGATGTCGAGCCGTGCGCCGTCTGCACCGATCCGCGACGCGATCCCTCGGTGCTCTGCGTGGTCGAGGAAGCGTTCAACATCCAGACGATCGAGCAGACGCGCGATTTCAAAGGCGTCTACCACGTCCTTCTCGGCGCGCTTTCGCCATTGAAAGGAATCGGCCCGCAGGACATCGATGTCGGCGGCGTGGTCAAGCGCGTGAAAGACGGCGCGATCCGCGAGGTGATCATCGCCACGAATCCGAACGTGGAAGGTGAGGCCACCGCGTTGTACCTCGCGCAGCAGTTGCGCCCGCTCGAGGTGCGCACGACGCGACTCGCGTTCGGTTTGCCGGTCGGTGGCGATCTCGAATACGCGGATCAGGTGACGATGGCGAAAGCGCTGGAAGGGCGGCGCGAAATCTAAGAGTTCTAGGCTGCCAACTCAGCCTGTGCTATACATTTGCGTCCCCGTCCACGGGCAAGAAACACGGAGAAACATGGCTGCTCCTGATCTCGTGATGTTCGAGGAGGAGTACCAGCAGATCAAGGACATCCTCCAGCGTCTGCAGGTTGATTCCAACTCGAAAATCGTCTTTCTGGTCGACAAAAACGGTCAGCAGATCGCCACGCATGGCGACATGCGCGGCGTCGACGCGACCTCGCTGGCCTCGCTCACGGCCGGCAACGTCGCCGCGACCGACGGCCTGGCCAAGCTCATCGGCGAGAAAGAGTTCTCCATCCTCTTCCACGAAGGAGAGAGGGACAACATCCACATCTCGCTCGTGGCCCAGCGGGTGATCCTGGTCGTGATCTTCGACGAGAAATCTTCGCTCGGCCTGGTGCGGCTGCGGGTCAAGAAGGCCTCGCAGGAGCTGGAGCGGACGTTCGAGGTGCTCCTCCGGAAATCGGAGGCCGAGCGCGGCAACATGGCCCACCGCTTCGACTCGCCGTTCGCCGAGATCACCGACGAAGACATCGACAGCCTCTTCAGCGAATAAGCTCCATGACGTTCATCAATTACGCGGCGCGGGAGATCAACTGCAAGATCGTCTACTACGGTCCCGGACTGTGCGGAAAGACGACCAACCTGCAATGGATCTACGACAAGACCAACCCGCAGGCAAAAGGGAAACTGATCTCCCTCGCCACCGAGACCGACCGCACCCTCTTCTTCGACTTCCTCCCCCTCGACCTCGGCACCGTCCGCGGCTTCAAGACCCGCTTTCATCTCTACACGGTGCCCGGTCAGGTTTTCTATGACGCTTCGCGCAAGCTGATCCTCAAAGGCGTCGACGGCGTCGTGTTCGTGGCCGACTCCCAGGACGCGCGCATGGAAGCGAACATCGAGTCGATGGCCAACCTCGACAAGAACCTCAAAGAGCAGGGCTACGACCTGAAGTCCGTTCCGTACGTCCTGCAGTTCAACAAGCGCGATCTCCCGACGGCACTGCCGATGGACGAGATGTATCGCCAGCTCAACTTCAAGGGCGAGCCGACGTTCGAAGCGGTGGCCATGAACGGCACCGGCGTCTTCGACACGCTGAAGGCTGTCGCGAAGCTGGTGTTGACGGAGCTGAAGAAAAAATAGCGCGGCGGATCCGATGGACCAGCGCTTCCGCCAGCTCTTCAACTCCCAGTTCACGCAGGCGCATTACGAGCAGTACACGCGTGAGCTTTCGCGCAGGCTCGATACGCCGTTCGAGTTTCGCCTCGCCGAAACGCCCCTGTTCCTTTCCGACGACTTCAAAGAGAAAGCCGTCGAGAGCGCGAACGCGATCATCGAGCAGCTCTCCGATCCGGCGTTGATCGAGCGCATGAAGGCCGCGATCCCGGAGCGCTGGAACACCCCGGGCATGGACGCGCTGCCGAACCTCGCGCAGGTCGACTTTGCGGTCGTGCGCGAGAACGGCGTGCTCGTGCCAAAGCTGATCGAGCTGCAGGGCTTTCCTTCGCTCACATCGCTGCAGGTCATTCAGCGCGACGTGTGGAAAGAGACGCTCGCGACGATGGACGGACTGGACGTGGCGTGGTCGTGCTGGTACTCCGGCTACGATCGCGAAGCCTTCCTCGATCTCGCGCGCCGCACCATCGTCGGTGAGAACGATCCGCGCGAAGTGATCCTTATGGATCTGGATCCGTTGTCGCAGAAGACCTATCCGGATTTCGCGGCCACGAAACTTCTGTTCGACGTCGATGCGGTCGATCCGACCACGCTCGTGCGCCGCGGCCGCGAGCTGTTCCGCGGCGACGGCACGCCCGTGCGGCGCATCTACAACCGCGTCGTCTTCGATGAGTTGATCAACAAAGGTGTGGCTTTGCCGTTCGACTACCGCGAAGAGCTCGACGTGCAGTGGGCGCCGCATCCGAACTGGTACTGGGTGTGGTCGAAGTACTCGCTGCCGTTCCTCCGTCACGCGTCGGTGCCGCGCGCGACGTTCGTGTCCGAGCTCGAGCGCATTCCGGACGATCTCTCGCGCTACGTGCTCAAGCCGCTGTTCTCGTTCGCAGGCGGCGGCGTGAACGTCGATCCCACTCGCGCCGACGTCGATGCCATCCCCGCGGACGAGCGTCATGCGTGGTGCCTGCAGGAGAAGATCGAATACGACCCCGCGCTTCAGGCGGTCGACGGCGGCGGCGTGAAGATCGAGATCCGCATGATGTTCCTCCGTCCCGACGACGAGCCGAAGCCGATCCTCGCGCAGAATCTCGTGCGCCTTTCGCGCGGCAAGATGCTCGGGGTCGACTTCAACAAGCAGTTCACGTGGGTCGGTTCGTCGGTGGCCCTGTCGACCGATTCATGAGCTTTCCGCCTCGATAGAGCAGCCACAATGCGACGAGCTGGATCACGTGATACAGATCGTTGTGATTGAAGTGCCGGTGCAGCGCGAAGCGTGACTGCTGCACGAGCGCACCGAGCACCGACACCGCGATGCTGGCGATCACCCACCGGTTTCTCACAGCGATCGCGACGATGAGCATCGTCAAGCCGTAGTCCACCATGACCCACGTGAAGTCGTCGTGCGTGATCATCCAGCTCGCGTACACGATGAACTTCACGAGCGCGAGCAGGACGAACGCGCGATGGCTTCCGGCGAGCAGAAAGAAGCTGGCCAGGCCGATCGAATAGATCGTCGCTTTCCACAACGCAACAGCAGTCAGCGGGCCCAGCACCGGCGCGAAGCCGTGATACGTGCCGCCAAAGAAAGAGCCGCACGCGGTGAACAGAAACGCCAGCGCCCAGAAACGATTCGTCCGCCACAACAGGGCTGCGAACACGCCCGCGGCGAGCGCCAGGAGATAGTCGGTTGCGAGCGTCACCGGCTCGGCGACGAGCATCACGCGAACATCGCCTCGTAGTGCCGGTACCACTCGCTCTGAAAACGTCCCTGCGGATCAAGGCGCTTCTTCTCGCGCAGGAAATTCGCGAACTGCGGATAGCAGCGCTCCACCTGCTCGCGCCGCGCCCAGCGGTGATAGGTGAGGTAGTAGTTGCCTTCACGCTCCGAGGCAAGGTCGATCAGCGCGCGGAACGAATCGGCGGCGCGCGCCTGTCCCGCGTCCGAATGTTCGACGTGCAGATTGAAGATCACGCACGCATACCGCTGCTTCGCCCAAGCGAGATAGCTCTCGTCGTCACGCTCGATGAGGCGCACCGTTCCATACACCACGTTCTCTTTGCGCCCGCGCAGCTCCTCGGCAGCCGCCGTCATGAAGTCGGCCAGCCGCGCGCGCGGCACGTAGAGCTCGGTGATCATCTCCGTCCCCGGCGGGCCGGTCAGCAACGGGTCGAGCATCTGGTGATAGTTGTCGGGATAGAAACTGAGCTGATGCTCGTCGGACCAGTACACCTGCCCCGAGGTGGTGAGGTAGTAGCCGACATATTGCTTGTAGACCTGCGCCTTGTCGGCGTGCGCGAGAAACAGCAGCTTCATCCAGTCTTCCGGCCTCAGTTCCGCTTGTGCGGCAGGCATCGGCGTGTCGTCGCTGACCGGCTTGTAGCAGGAGAACACGCCCTTGCGCAGGAAGTTGTCCGACGCGGAATCGATGGAGAACTGGAAGTCGCCGAAGAGAAAACCTTCCGCGATGCGCGCGTCGAAGGCACGCATCACCGTCTCGATGTCCTGCTCTTCGACGATGCGCTGCACTTTGCGGCGCGGCATGAGGCGCAAGCGCACCGACGCGATCGGACCAAACACGCCGTAGCCGCCGATGACGAGTGAAAAGAGCTCGCGGTTCGTCGACCGGCTGCACTCAACGAGCTCGCCGTTTGCGTCGACGAGCGTGAACGACTCTACGTCGTCGATGAACGGCTTCATCGTCAGGCCACGTCCGTGCACATTCGCCGCGAGTGCGCCGCCCATCGACATGCGGTCGGCGCCGGTCTGCTTCTGCCGGATTGCCCACCGCGTCTCTTTGAGTTGCGTGATGAGCGCGGGCCATTGAACGCCGGCCTCGACGTCGACGATGCCCCGCTCGCTGTCGATGCCGAGGATGCGGGTGAGGCCGTTCATGTCGATGAGCGTCGCGTTCGACGCGAATTGCTGGCCGCCCATCGCATGGCGTCCTCCCGCGACACACACCGGGCCATTTCCGCGCACCGCTGCGCGCAGTTCAGCGATCGACGCCGGCTTGCGCACGCCCGAGACCCACGTGCGGTTGAGCTGCGAATGAATGTCGTTCACCCACGCGCCCTGCTGCTTCGTGCTCGTCACGCACGCGGTGGGAGCGAGCGCGGCGATGCCCGCGGCTTTGAGGAACTCGCGTCTGTCCAGCATGCTTCGATTGTAGCGGCACGCACTCTGCTCGGCAGTGAGAGCGTGGAGATTCAAACCGCCGCGCCGCTCATCCCGCCGCGCCCGACGCTCAACAAGCTCCGCGACGTCGCCGCGGAGTGCAAGGCGTGTCATCTTTGGAAGCTCGGCACGCAGACCGTGTTCGGCGAAGGCAAATCGAACTCGCTGATCATGTTCGTCGGCGAGCAGCCGGGCGACAAGGAAGATCTCGCCGGTCGTCCGTTCGTCGGCCCAGCCGGCGCGCTGCTCGATGCGTCACTCGAAGAAGCCGGCATCGACCGCGCGAAGGTTTACGTCACGAACGTCGTGAAGCACTTCAAGTGGGAGCCGCGCGGCAAACGGCGCATTCACAAGAAGCCGAACGGAGTGGAGATCACAGCCTGCCGGCCGTGGCTCGAAGCAGAGATCGCAGTGATCCGCCCGCGCGCCATCATCTGCCTCGGCGCCACCGCGGCGCAGGCACTGCTCGGCCCGAAGTTCAAGGTGACGCAGCAGCGCGGCCAGTTCGTCGAATCCGCGATGGCGGAGTATGTGACCGCGACGGTGCATCCGTCCTCGATCCTCCGCGCGCCGACGGATGAAGCGCGCCGCCTCGAACGCGCAAGCTTCGTCGATGACCTGAAGAAGATTCGCGCCGCGCTCGGCGACATTGCGGCGTAAACACCCCTCATCCGCCCTTCGGGCACCTTCTCCCCTCGCGGATGGGAGAAGGCTACATAGGCATCTCATTGAGTTGCCGAAGGGCGGATGAGGGGCTGCGGGCTACGAGCACTTCCCTCCATACGTCACCCGCAAACTCGGCGGCATCCCGACGATCGCGTTCGTCAGCGCCGCCAGATCCGCCGGCATCGGCGCGGGGTCATCAATCCACTTCACGCTGTGCTTCCTGCCCGCTTCATCGATCGTCATCTCGTACTCGAATCGGTCGCAGCACGAGTCCTCGGGAACATAATGGCCGGCCCACGTATCGGGCTTCGCGTTCGCGAGCAGATCGCGGAAGCGCGTCATCTCTTCCTCGGTCGCGCGGAACGTGCAGCTCTTGCCGGCCATTGTCGTGACCGTGATCTCGCCGTCCGATTTGATCGTGTATGAGCCCGCGCCTTTGCCCGCGAAGCCGCCGCTCGACGTCACCGCGATGCTCCACGGTTCATCGGCACTTTGTGATGCTGCGCAGGACATCATCATGATCATTGTCGCCATCAATGAAAGCTTCATTGCATTCTCCACGTTGTAGACGCAGCGTCTCAAAAACACAGGCTTTTGTGCACTTTCTTGCCCGACCGTATTCACCGTCGTACACTCGCCTCACCACACCATGACCCGTACCACGACTCTTTCCCGCGCCTCTTTTTCAGCGGCCACTCCCGGGAAAAACGAATGAAGGAGCGAGGCTGATGGCCAATATCCCAACGGACAAACTGAAAGCAGCCGAAACGGCACTCTCGCAGATTGAGCGCCAGTTCGGCAAAGGCGCAATCATGCGCCTCGGCGCGAAGGAGTTCACCGCGATCAGCGCGATCTCCACCGGGTCGATCGGCGTCGATGCGGCGCTCGGCGTGGGCGGCGTCCCGCGTGGCCGCATCATCGAGATCTTCGGACCGGAGTCATCCGGTAAGACCACGCTTTCGCTGCACATCATTGCCGAGGCACAGCGCGTGGGCGGCCTGGCGGCGTTCATCGACGCCGAGCATGCGCTCGACGCGGAGTACGCAAAGAAGCTGGGCGTCGACGTCGACAACCTGCTGGTCTCGCAGCCGGACTCGGGCGAACAGGCACTGGAGATTGCCGAGGTGCTGGTGCGGTCGGGTGCGATCGACGTGATCGTCATCGACTCGGTCGCGGCGCTGGTGCCGCGTGCGGAGCTCGAAGGCGAGATGGGCGATTCTCATGTAGGTTTACAGGCACGATTGATGTCGCAGGCGATGCGCAAATTAACAGCTATTCTTGCGAAGTCAAAAACGTGCATGATTTTCATTAATCAGATTCGTGAAAAAATTGGTGTCATGTTCGGCAGCCCGGAAACCACCACCGGCGGCCGCGCCCTCAAGTTCTACTCCTCGGTGCGCCTCGACATCCGCCGCACCAACCAGATCAAGGAAGGCGACGAAGTGGTCGGCTCCCGCGTGAAGGTGAAGGTGGTCAAGAACAAGGTGGCCGCACCATTCCGCCAGGCGGAGTTCGACGTCGGCTACGGCGAGGGCATTTCCAAGACCGGCGAGCTGATCGACATCGGCATCGAGAACAAGATCATCGAGAAATCGGGCTCGTGGTTCTCGTACGGCGACGTCCGCCTCGGCCAGGGCCGCGAGAACGCCAAGCTGTTCATCAAGGAGAACGTCGACCTTTCCTCCGAGATCGAGGGCAAGGTCCGCCGCGTCCTCGGCATTGGCGGCCCCGAGCTGACCGTCATCGAAGGCGGCGAAGCGGGCACCCCCGCCAAAGCGGAGCGCATGGTTCGCAAATGACGCACATAATGTGCGGCGATGCGTCTTGATCAGGCCATCGCCGCACGTTTTCCCCACCTCTCGCGGCGCAAGGCGCGCGAGCTCATCGCGCAGAAGCGCGTCTTCATCAACGACCGTCCCGTCGCCGTGGCCTCGCGTGAAGTGAGCGAGCGCGATCGCATCACCATCGCGGACTCGCTGCCCGAGCTCACCATCATTCGCGAAACGGGTGATTGGGTCGCCGTCGACAAACCCACCGGGATGCCGACGCAGCCCACCCGAGATCGCGGCACTCGCTCGCTCGAAGAGCTGATGCGCGTCCGCGATCGCGACATCCATCTCGTGCATCGCATCGACACCCAGACCAGCGGCGTGGTCGTGTTTGCACGTACGCGTGCCGCGGCGGCCGAGCTGTCGGCACTGTTCGCGGCACGCGAGATCGAGAAGACCTATCTCGCGGTGGCCGAGGGATCCATCGAGCGCGAGCTGACGATCGAGTCGCCGATCGGCGGCAAGGACGCGCACACGATCGTGCGCCCGCTGAAGCAACTCGACGGGATGACACTGCTCGAGGCGAACATCCTCACCGGTCGCACTCATCAGATCCGCGTGCACCTCAAGTCGATCGAGCGCCCGGTGGTCGGCGACCGGCGTTACGGCTCGTCGATGCCGGCGCCGCGGATGCTGCTGCACGCGTGGAAGCTCTCGCATGCGTATTTCGGCGGCGAGCTCGTTGCGCCGGTTCCGGCCGACTTTCCGTCGCTTTGATACGATCCGCCGCCTGATGGAAGACACGGTCATTCGCGCAACGACCGTCATCTGTGTCCGACGCGACGGGCAGGTCGCGCTGGCGGGCGACGGACAGGTGACGGTCGGCAACACGGTCATGAAACATGGCGCGGCGAAGGTGCGCCGCCTCTACCACGACAAGATCATCGCCGGCTTCGCGGGCTCCGCTGCCGATGCATTCGCGTTGTTCTCGCGCTTCGAGGCGAAGCTCGAGGAGTACCGCGGCAACATGGAACGCTCCGTCGTCGAGCTGGCCAAGGACTGGCGCATGGACAAATACCTCCGCGAACTGCAGGCCATGCTCATCGTTGCGAACAACGAGCGCTCGTACCTGATCTCCGGCACCGGCGATCTCATCCAGCCCGACGACGGCATTCTCGCGATCGGCTCCGGCGGCTCGTTCGCGCTCGCCGCCGCCCGCGCGTTGATGAAACACACCACGCTCACCGCCGCGCAGGTGGCCGAGGAGTCGTTGCGCATCGCGTCGGAGATCTGCATCTACACGAACGACCAGATCACGGTCGAGACGCTCTAAGAAATCATGGTCATCCAACTTCCCAGCTCTACCGAAGACGTCATCCTCAACGCCGAGCGGCTCACACCGAAAGAGATCGTACGCGAGCTCGACAAGTACATCGTCGGACAGCACGCCGCGAAACGTGCGGTCGCGATCGCGCTGCGCAATCGCTGGCGGCGGCAGCAGCTCGCGCCCGAGCTGCGCGATGAGATTGCGCCGAAGAACATCATCATGATCGGCCCGACCGGCGTCGGGAAAACCGAGATCGCGCGGCGCCTCGCGCGACTCACGCGTTCGCCGTTTCTCAAGATCGAAGCGTCGAAGTTCACCGAGGTTGGTTACGTCGGCCGCGACGTCGAGTCGATGATTCGCGACCTCACCGAGATCGGCGTGAAGCTCGTCAAAGACGAGAAGAGCAAGCTCGTGCGCGAGGCTGCGGAGCGCAACACGCGCGAGCGCATCCTCGACATTCTGCTGCCGGATTCGCGTCCGCCTCGCGCACGTCCGGCGTTCGTCGCCAATCCCGATCCCGAGCCCGATTCCTCCGCGGAGACGCGCGACAAGCTGGGACGCTGGCTGGACGAGGGAAAGCTCGACGAGCGCGAGATCGAAGTGGACGTCAAAGAGCAGGGGTTTCCGTCGCTCGAGATCTTCACGCCGCAGGGCGTCGAAGAGATGGGCGTGAACATGAAGGACATGCTCCCCGGCATCTTCGGCGGGCGCTCGAAGCGCAAGAAGATGCGCATCGGCGACGCACGAGAGATCCTGCTGCAGGAAGAAGCCGAGAAGCTCGTCGATCAACAGAACGTCGCGCGTGAAGCCGTCGAGCGCGTCGAGCAGAGCGGCATCGTGTTTCTCGACGAGATCGACAAGATCGCCGGACGCCAGAACGCTGCGCAGGGACCCGACATCTCGCGCGAGGGCGTGCAGCGCGATCTGCTGCCGATCGTCGAAGGCACGACCGTGAACACGAAGTACGGCATGGTGAAGACGGATCACATCCTCTTCATCGCCGCCGGCGCGTTTCACGTCTCGAAACCGTCGGACCTCATCCCCGAGCTGCAGGGCCGGTTTCCGATTCGCGTCGAGCTCGAGTCGCTCAGCGAAAATGATTTCGAGCGCATTCTGCGCGAACCGAAGAACGCGCTGACCACCCAGTACGTCGCGCTCCTCGGCACCGAAGGCGTCACGCTGAAGTTCACGGATGACGCGGTTCACGAGATTGCCCGATACGCGGCGGTCGTGAACGACAAAACCGAAAATATCGGCGCACGGCGGCTGCACACAATCCTCGAAAGGCTGCTCGATGAGCTGTCGTTCGAAGCGAGCGACATGGGCGGCCAGCATGTGACCGTCGATGCACCGTACGTCGCACGCGTGCTGGAAGGGATTGTGAAAGACGAGGACCTCTCGCGTTACGTTCTCTAAAAGTCATGGCCATCGCCTCGGTCAATCCCACAACCGGTGAAACGTTCGCGACGTTCGAGCCGCTCGGTCACGCCGACATCGAGCTGAAACTGCAGCGCGCGGTCGAAGCGTTCGAGATCAATCGCGCGCGCACGTTTGCCGAGCGCGCCGCGCGAATGACGCGCGCGGCGGAGATCCTCGAGGCCCGGGCGAACGAGCTCGGGCGGATGATCACGCTCGAGATGGGCAAGCCCATCGCGGCGGCGGTCGCCGAGGTGAAAAAGTGCGCGACGGTGTGCAGGCATTACGCGGAGCATGCGGAGCGTTACCTCGCGCCCGAGCGCATCGAGACCGAAGCGCGGGAGAGCTACGTGCGGTTCGATCCGATCGGCCCCGTGCTGGCGGTGATGCCGTGGAACTTCCCGTTCTGGCAGGTGTTCCGTTTCGCTGCGCCAACATTGATGGCGGGAAACGTGGGTCTGCTGAAACACGCGTCGAACGTGCCGCAGTCGGCGCTGGCGATCGAAGACATCCTGCGCGAAGCGGGCTTCGATCGCGGCGAGTTTCAAACGTTGCTCATCGGCTCCGATCACGTCGCGGCGCTGCTCGACGACGAACGCGTGAAGGCGGCGACGCTCACCGGCAGCGAGCCCGCGGGCGCGAGCGTCGCGTCGGGCGCCGCGAAGCGCATCAAGAAGAGCGTCCTCGAGTTGGGCGGCAGCGATCCGTTCGTGGTCATGCCTTCGGCCGATCTCGACGAAGCCGTGAAAATCGCGGTGAAAGCGCGCATCGTGAACAACGGCCAGTCGTGCATTGCGGCCAAGCGGTTCATCGTGCACGAAGAGATCGCGGACGCGTTTCAGCAGCGCTTCGTCGCGGCGATGGAGGCGTTGAAGATCGGTGATCCGCTCGATGAATCGACGGACGTCGGACCGCTGGCAACACCGCAGATCGTCGATGACATCGCGAAGCAGGTCGATGCGAGCGTCGCAGCCGGCGCGAAGTTGCTCACCGGAGGAAAGCGCCTGCGCGAGCGCGGCAATTTCTACGCGCCGACCGTGCTTGCGGCGATTCCTGATTCGGCGCCCGCATTCGCCGAAGAAACGTTCGGACCGGTCGCGTCGCTGTTTCGGGTGAAGGACGCTGATGAAGCGATTCAGCTCGCCAATGCCACGACGTTCGGGCTCGGCTCCAGCGTCTGGACGCGCGATGTCGGCGAGGCGGAACGCTTCATCGCCGGCATCGAGTCAGGCCAGGTCTTTGTGAATGCGATGGTCGCATCCGATCCGCGCCTGCCGTTCGGCGGCGTGAAGCACTCCGGATTCGGTCGCGAGCTCGGCGTCTACGGCATCCGCGAGTTCGTGAACGTCAAGACCGTGTACATCGCTTTAGCGCGATATAGGTGCCACTCGAGGTATGCAGAAAAAGTGCGCTACACTCAGGTTCGATGAAGCGCCGACAGCTGCTCCGACATCTTAGGGAGCATCACTGCGTCCCCGATGAAAAAGGACGTACCAGCACGGTATTTCGGAACGAAATGACGGGCGCGGTCGCGACCGTGGCGAATGATCCCGAGCCCGACGATCTCCTCATCCGCACGATCTGCCGGCGCTTGGAGATCGACCTTCCGCGATCACTCAACGTCCGACCAGCAACCGCTCGCGGTGGAGCACGCGCGCCGAAGCAAAATCGTCGTGCGTGATCCGGCGATTCGCTGCAAGCATCATCTCTACAGCCTCGCGGAGATTCTGACGCGCCTCATCAACTGTCTTCCCCTGGGCCAATGCGCCTGGCAGTTCCTCGATGTACGCGACGCAGCGGCCTGACTCTCCCTCGACGTAAACAGCAGTGAATGTATGCTGCATCGGTACGTTGTGCAGTATAGGTATCGAACGAGCATTTTCCAAGCGATTTGACGTCGCTCTGTATTCATGGAAGTCACACAGTTCCCTCGGGTTATCTGTTACCTCCGCGCCTGGTTCGTGGGCGATCAGGGAGTCGGCCGTCGAGACGGTACATGTTGATCATCTCGTGCAGCTGTCCGGCGAACATCGTTTCCATCACCACCGAGCCGCCGGCGGTGACGCGGTACTCGACGCTCGTCAGTTCGCCGCTCGTGCGGACGCCGGCCGGCCGTAACGCTGTGTCGCCCAGCCGATCACGCCGCCGAGGATGCTGCCGGGAACCATGATCTGCCACCAGTAATGAGTGCCGTCCGGGTTGGGCATCGCCGCGACCGCGAACGCAAGCACCAGGCCGACGATGAATCCGAACGCGATGCCTTTCGGCACCGACTGCACGCGCCGCGCGTACCAGCCCGCGGCGATGCCGGCGATCACGCCCTTCATCGTCGAGCCGATGATGATGCCGAGCATCTGCGAGCGCACTTCGGGCGTGAACCACGCCGTTGCTCCATCGATGAGCCCGAGCACCGCGCCCACGATCACTCCCACCAGGATTTTGTTCATCGTTCCATCCTCCGCTGAGGTATTCACCGTCCGGTGAGAATCCTTTAGAGCCGCATCCAGAAAAAGACGATCACGCGCATGACGATGTACGCCGCGATGAGCGTGACCAGCGCGCGATGCCGCGTGAGAAAGCGTCCAGCGCGCTCGAGCAGCGTCTCGTGATACGCGCTGACCGGCTCCTGATCGAGGTGACGCAGCACGTCGTCCGCGAGCGCGTCCGCGTTCGCGTAACGCATCGCGGGTTCGGTCGACATCGCGCGCGCGATGATCGCGGCCAGCGGACGCGGGATCGAATCGTCGCGCAGCAGAAACGCCAGCAACGCGCCCAGCGCGAAGACATCGGAACGCGCGTCCGGATTTTCGCGTCGCGTCTGTTCCGGCGCCATGTAGCCGGGCGTACCGACGCCCGCGACGCCCCAGTCCATCACCAGCACCGCGCCGAACTCGCCGACCATCACGTTTTCCGGCTTCAAATCGCGATGCACGACGCCGTTCGCGTGCGCGAATGCCGCCGGTTCGCAGATACGCGTGAACAGGCGCAGGCGCTCGGTGCGCGAGTGACCTTGCCGCGCCCAGTCGTCGAGTCGCATGCCGCGCACGAGCTTCATCGTGTAGTAAAGGCGCCCGTCGGGCAGGATGCCCGCGTCGTGGATCGGCACGATGCCCGGATGTTCGAGCGCCGCGATGATGCGCGCTTCCGCGCCCCACTCCTGCTCGACGACTTTCATCGCGACGTTGCGTTCGAGCTCGCGATCGCGGACTTCGTACACGATGCCCATGCCGCCGCGTCCAAGCTCGCGCACGAGGTCGTAGCGCGTGCCGCTGAGGTCAGGCTGTTCGGTGATCACGCGCAGGTGCGCCACCGCGTCGTCGGAGAGAAATCTCATCGCGATGTTCCGAGCAACGCGCGCGCTTCGGCGCGGAACTCCTGGTCGCTCGCCGTGACTTCGCGCAATGCATCGAGCACGATCTCGCGAAAGCGCCGGCGCATCGCGGCGAGATGATTCGTCACCTGCGTTTCCGCGATGCCGAAGCGCGTGGAGAGGTCGCGATACGAAACGCCGCGATCGTGGTCGAGGTCGTACTCTTCGAAGATCGCAAAGTGCACCTGCTTGCCTTCGCTCTCGCAGCGCGCGCGCAGGCGTTCGATCGCAACCGCGAAAACGCTGCGGACCCACTCGCGCTGGAAGTACTCCTCGGGTGTGATCGAGTGCGAGAGCTCGCCCGCGACTTCGATTTCCGCGGACTCGAAGTCGAGGTGCACGTCGCCGCCGCCGCGCTTGATCCGCTGTCCGGCCTTCCACTCATTGTTCACGTGGCGCTCGAACAGGAGCCGCAGAAACGTGCGAAAGCTCGCCTTGGCGGCGTCATAGCTCGCGAGCGATTCCTTCTCGAACGCACGCACGAAGAAGCTTTGCGTGAGGTCTTCGGCGTCTTCGCGCGAACGCCGCCACGCAACTCGCGCGAATTTGTAGAGCGGCTTCCAGTAGCACGCGACGAGCGTGTCGAACGCGCGCGTGCGCTCGGCCGCGTCCGCGCTCGCCAATGCGAGCACGACGCTCCGCCGCGTCGTCGGAAAGGGGGCAATGGTCATTGGGAACCGATCGCGAAAGGGTACCACCGCGCGTCACTGGACGAGGTTGACTATGCTTTTCCGTTTCGGGGATCATGCTGACCCTTATGGCTCCACCTCTCCGCTTGCACGGAATCCGCGAAGTCCATCAGAACGCCGACGCCTTCGATCAGAACGTCGAAGAGATCCGCAACATCGGCTACACCGTGATCGACAGCGGCCTCTCGGCGGACGATCTGCAGCTGATTCGCGACAAAATCGACGAGGTCTACGAGCAGCAGGTGCGCGAGATCGGCGGCGAGGAGCACCTCAAGCGGATCAACGACGCGGACGTCGCGCGGTCGATCCTCGCGTACGACGATCTCTTCGTTGGTCTCGCCGCGCATGCCTCGATTGTCACGATCCTGCGGCGGATGATGGGCGAGCACTTCATCCTGATGTCGCAGAACGGGATCCTCAATCGTCCGGGAGACACGCCGTACTCCGCAACGTGGCATCGCGATCTCAACTACCAGCACTTCGTGAGCAGCCGGCCGTTGTCGATGAGCGCGTTGTATTGCATCGACGATTTCCGGGCGGAGACAGGTGGGACCTGGCTGCTGCCGGCATCGCACAAATCGGAGGAATTTCCATCGCCGGAGTATGTAGAGAAACACGCCATCGCGGTCGACGCGAAGGCGGGATCGATTCTCGTGTTCGACGCCATGATCTATCACCGCGGCGGCGTGAACTACTCGGACCACGTGCGGCGCGGCGTGAACCACATCTACACGCTGCCGCTGATCAAGCAGCAGATCAGTTTCCCGCGCATGCTCGGCGGGCGCTTCAGCGACGATCCGTTCCTGCGCGGTCTTCTCGGCTACGACTCCGAGACCGGTGAGAGCGCATACGAGTGGCGTGCGAAACGACTCGCCGCTGCACCGCAGGCGGCCGCGACGCATGTCTGATCCCGCGCGCGAGCTCGATCAGCTCCTGAGCGAGGAGCCGTCCGTCGCCGCTCGACGCGCGAGCGCGAAGACGATCGGTCCTGACACGAAGATCCTCCTCTTCGGCGCGGGAACGACGGGCATGTACGTGCTCGAGCGGCTGCGCTGTGCGGGACGTGACGCCGCCGCATTCCTCGACGACACGCCGTCGAAACAAGGTACGACGATCCGCGGCGTTCCTGTGCTCTCGCCGGCAGACGCTTCGGCGAAGTTCGGCAGCGACGCCGTATTCGTCGTGACCATGCTCAACCCGATGCTTCCGTTCCGCGCGGCACGCGCGCGTCTGCAATCGATCACGAGCGCGCCCGTGATCTCGTTCAACGAGCTGGCGTGGGCGTTCCCCGCTCACTTCCTCCCGTACATCCAGTTCGAGATGCCGGGGGACGTGCTCGCGAAAAAGGATGACATCGTCGAGGCGTTCCGCCTCTTCGCGGACGATGAGTCGCGCCGGCAGTTCGCGGCGCACATGCGCTTCCGGCTGCATCTCGATCACGACGCGTTGCCGGTGAACTCGAAAGCCGATTACTTTCCGAAAGACGTCGTGCCGCCGCTGCGTCCCGATTGCGTCTTCGTCGATTCGGGCGCATTCGACGGCGACTCCATCCGCCGCTTCCTCGCGGAGCAGCACGGACAATTCGACCAGGTTTTCGCGTTCGAGCCTGACGCGGCGAATTGCGAACGGCTGCGGGACTACGTGCACACGCTTCCCGAAGCGATGGCGCAGCGCATCCATGTGCACTGCGCCGCGAACGGCGATCGTCGCGGCACGCTCCGCTTCAACATGACCGGCAACGCGAGCGCGGCCCTCAGCGACGCGGGCTCGGTGGAGGTGGACGTGGTCCGCATCGACGAGATCGTGCCGCTCGATCGCGCGCAGGTTTACGTCAAGTACGACGTCGAAGGCGGCGAGTGGGAGGCGCTACGCGGCACGGAACGCCTCCTGGCCGCGTCGCCGCCGCTGCTTGCCGTCAGCATCTACCATCGCCCCGACGATCTGTGGCAGTTGCCGCTTTACCTCCATCGCCTGAACCTCGGCTACCGCCTATACCTGCGTACGCAGGGCGAGGACGGCATGGACGTGATCTGCTACGCGATCCCGTGAGTCACTCGGAAGGCACGCGAAAGATGCGCAGACTGTCGATGCCCGCGTGCGTCGCGGGGTTGCCGCGCATCACCTGGCGATCCGAAACATCCTTTAGCACGACGGCACCCGCCCCGATGACTGCGTCGTTGCCGACGGTGACGGAGTCGCCGATCACGGCGCCCGAGCCGAGAAAGCAACTCTCGCCCACTTTGGTATAGCCCGCGACCACGACATGCGCCGTCACGAAGCTATGGCTGCCCACCACGGCGCGATGGCCGACGTGATTGAATGTCCAGAGGAGGACGTTGTCCCCGATTGTCGCGTGGTACTGAATGACGTTGAACTCGAAGATGAGACAGTGCTCGCCGAGAACCGCTTTCGGCGACACCGACGACCGCGAGCTGATGTAGCTCGCCATCCTATAGCCTTTGCTCTTCGCGACGCGGAAAAGGCGCGCACGCACGCGATTCAGTTGCACGTGCGTGACGGCCACGCACGCCTGGTGGTCGACCGGCGAGAAGAGGCGTTCGAGGTCTTCGAGCGCTACGACCGGGAGACCGAAGAGCTCTTCGCGCCGCAGATACTCGCGCTCGACCGCGAACGCGACGATCTGATAATCGGAGTCGCGCGTCAGGTAGTCATGGACGATGCCGGCGAACTCGCCATCCCCGAGGATGACCAGCTTATTCGCAGCCATCAGAGGTCCGCGCCAGCAGCGCGCATGCGTGTTTGCAGCTCGCCGACTGTCTTCGACGCGCCGATGACGCCTGTGCTGAGGGTCACACCGTACGACTCGTCCATGGTGGCGAGGAGATCGAGCACCTGCACCGAGTCCCACTCGTCGGCGCCGAGTATCGTCGCCTCCGTGATCTCGTCCGGCGCAATGCTGAGGATTTCGGCGAGCTTGCTGCGAAAGGCTGGCTTCATCATGGGACACGAATCATAGCAGCGGCCCACGAGAGCCCGACGCCGAACGCCACCGCCATGACGTTCATCCCCGAGCGGATCGTGCCCGACTCGACCGCGCGATTGAATGCGATCGGAATGGTGGACGAGGAGGTGTTGCCGCACCAGTCCATGTCGATGCAGAAGCGTTCCGGCGCGATGCCGATCTTCGCGCGCAACCGGTCGAGGATGAACCGGTTCGCCTGATGAAAGATGAAGTAGTCGACCTGCTCGAGCGTCATCCCTGACTTCTCGAGCAGTTGCTGCACGGTCCGTGGCACCACATTCAGCGTAAAGTTGAAGACCTCCGGCCCATCCATGTACATGTTCGCGTCGGAGCGCCAGTTGCCGCCCTTGTCTTCGCGGGCGATGCGCGCAGCGTCGGTCATCGGCTGCCGGTAACCGCCAGCTGGAATGAGGATCGTCTTGCACGCGCTACCGTCCGTGCCGAAAAGAAATGGCCCGACGAGCTCCTGTTGAGCGTCGTGGCCGGTGCCGCCGATGAGCGTCGCCGCCGCGCCGTCGCCGAAGATGGTGCGGACGCTGCGGTCGCGCGGGCCGACGACTTTCGAGTGCGTATCGGCGGTGATGAGCAGCACGCGTTGCGCGACCTCTGCTTCGACGAGACTCTTCGCCAGCGACAAACCGTAGACCCAGCCGGAACAGCCTTGTCCGACGTCCACCGCGGCGATGTTCTTGCGGAGGCCGAGGCGATCCTGGATCACGCACGACGAGGAGGGCATGAAGTAGTCCGGACTCTGCGTACAGAAGATGAGGTAATCGACATCCTCTCGGTTGCATCCGTCGAGGGCGAAGAGCTTCTCCGCGGCGGCGACACCGAGATCGGAAGCGCATTCGTCGGGGGCAGCGATGTGACGCGTACGGATCCCGGTCTTGTCGAAAATTTTCTCGGCTGTCCAGTCGCCAAGCTCGCGCGCGAGATCGTCGTTGGTCAGCTCACCTTCCGGCACATGCCACGCGGTCGCTTGTACGTAGGCTCGTTTCATCACTGTCACCACGACTCCAGGATCGCGTATCCGAAACCGGTCGCGCCGCAGCCGTTCCCGTTGTAGAACATGTAAACCTTCCCGTGTACTTCGACGACACTCGCGTAAGCGACCATCTCGGAATCCCAGCCGGTGTCCGACACGTCAATGCCGATCTCCTCGTCCTTCCGCACCCACGTCCGGCCGCGGTCGGTCGACTCGGCGTATCCGAGGCGGTAATCCTTCGACCGCGTGCGCGAGGAGAAGAACATCCTCCAGATGCTCGGCTCCTGGTAAATCCACGGCCTCCCCAGGGCATGCTCATCTTCGGATGCGAAGTCGATGGCCACGGCGCCGTGTCCCGGCCAATGTTTTCCATCAGCGCTCTCGATCGTGCGCAGGTTGTACAGCGGCAGCGCCTTGCCGCCGGCACCCACCGTCCACTGGCCGCCCGCGGTGTACCACATCCGGAACGCGTCGCCATCCTGCATCACGAAAGCGGACGTGCGATTGAGCGGCTCTTCGTGACTGCGATCGATGACCGGCACGCGCGAGTAGCGCTCGAAGGTCTCACCGTGGTCGCGGCTGATGGCCAAGCCCTGGAACTGGAAATAACGCACTTTGTAGCCGAGCTGGTACCCGACGTAATACAGGAAAAGCTCCGAGCCGACGCGGACCAGCGACGTCGGCAGCACGCCATTCTCGTCGAACATGCCGGGCTCACCGATGTCGAGGAGGGGCTTGCTGCTGACGCGCAGCACACGCGACGGATCACGCGCATCCACATCGACATAGCCGACCCGGCCGACTGTATTCGCGTCACAGAACGATACATACATCCGCAGCGTGCTCTCGTCGAGGAGAAGCGGGTTCGGGGGGAACGCATAGCGCTGCGCCCAGCCGCCAGCGTCTTCCGCGACAAAGATGCGTCCACGTTTGCTCCATTTCATCGCCGCGTAGCGTACACGACGTCTGCGTGGGGGTGTAGTACAGTGATTCGGCAGACGAATGACACCGGAAAATGCCGCAACCAGGCACGACGATAGGGTGGTCGACACCGCGGAACCGCGCGACGCGGAGATCCGGGTGGCGCCTTATGACCAGTCCGCTCGCGATACGTGGAACGCCTTTGTCCAGGCTTCGAAGAACGGCGTATTCCTTTTCGAGCGGCCTTATATGGATTATCACGCCGACCGCTTTCGCGATTGTTCGCTGCTCGTGTTCGAGCGATCACGGCTGATCGCGATCTTCCCGGCGAGCCGCCAGGACGACGGAACGGTCGTCACGCACGGTGGCCTGACGTTCGGCGGCGTGATCACGGACGCCCGGATGCGCGCGGGAACGATGCTGCGCGTCTTCGAGGCCATCCTCTTGCATCTGCGCGAGAACGGCGTGCGCCGTATCGTTTATAAGGCAGTGCCGCACATCTACCACCGACTGCCGGCAGAAGAGGACCTGTACGCGCTGTTCCGGTGCGGAGCCAGGCTCGTTCAACGAGCGATCGCAGCGACGGTCGAGCCCGGCAATGCGCCGCGATACACGAAGGGCCGCAAGTGGTCCCTCGGCAAAGCGCGGGCGGCCGGCGTGACTTTCTCGCGGTCAGATGACTATGAGACGTTCATGAACATCGAGGAGAGGAATCTCGCGGAGCGGCATCAGGTGCGTCCGGTGCACACGGCCGCGGAACTGCACATGCTGGCACAGCGTTTTCCTGACGCAATTCGCCTTTACGTTTCGCGCCACGAAGGAGCGATAGAAGCGGGGGTGGTGATCTACGTCAGTCCGCGCGTCGCACACGCGCAATACATCGCCAGCACGCCGCGGGGGCGGGAGGTCTGCGCGATCGATCCGCTCATCGACTGGCTGATTCGCGACGAATTCCGCGACGTGCGGTATTTCGACTTCGGCATTTCAACGGAGAATCGCGGCTGGCATCTCAACGAGCCGCTTGCGCAGAACAAGGAGAGCTACGGGGGGCGCGGCATCGCATACGATCACTATGAGCTCGACGTCGAGCCGGCGCTGGTGCTTCTCGCGGGAACGGCATGACGCGACTGGAAGACTGCCGCACCATTCAATTACCGAAGATTCTCGACGTGCGTGGCAATCTGACGTTCATCGAACCGCAACACATCCATTTCAATATCCGCCGGGTGTACTGGATCTACGATGTGCCGGGTGGCGAATATCGCGGCGGCCACGCCTATCGCGAGCTGCAGGAGTTCATCGTCGCCGTGTCGGGCAGTTTCGACGTTGAGCTCGACGACGGATTCGAGAAACGCATCGTGCCGCTTAATCGCTCGTACTATGGTCTCTACATCGCGCCGAAGATCTGGCGCCAGCTCCGAAATTTCTCCACGAATGCCGTCTGCGTTATCCTCGCGTCGGCGCCTTACGACGAGTCCGACTACCTCCGTGACTATGACGAATTCCAGCGTCTCCGGACTCCCTCCGGCAACGATTGATGATTGTACGGTGATCGACCTGCCCCGGATTCCGAGGCGGCAGGGAAACATCACGGCCATCGAGACCGGAACGCACATCCCGTTCGAAGTCGCACGCGTGTATTACCTTTATGACATTCCGGGCGGCGAGGCACGAGGTGGACATGGGCATCGCGAGCTCCAGCAGCTCATCGTGGCGGCAGTCGGAAGTTTCGATGTCATCGTCGACGACGGCTCGCGTCGAAAGACAATCTCCGTGAACCGCGCCTATTATGGCATCTACGTTCCGCCGCTCATGTGGCGCGAACTGGTGAATTTCTCCTCCGGCGCCATTTGCCTGGTCTTGGCATCGCTTCCATACGACGAGAACGATTACTTTCGCACCTATCAGGAATTCGTCGGGTTTCGGCGGAGCCTGATCGGAGGCGGCGCGTGACGGTCGCGTTTCTCGATCTCGCGGCTGCGTACGATGAATTGCGCGAGGAGCTCGACGATGTAGCGCGGCGCGTTCTTCAATCGGGTTGGTACATTCTCGGCCCGGAAGTCGACGCGTTCGAGGCAGAATTTGCGTCGTATTGCGGCGCGCGGCATTGTGCCGGTGTCGCGAACGGTCTCGACGCCTTGCAATTGATTCTGGCGGCCGCGGGCATCGGCGCCGGCGACGAAGTGATCGTGCCTGCGAACACATTCATCGCCACGTGGCTCGCTGTGAGCCGCTCCGGCGCGACCCCCGTGCCTGTCGAGCCCGATCGGGCGACGCACAACCTCGATCCTGCCGCGGTTGAGGCGGCGACCGGTGCGGCCACAAGGGCCATCATCGCGGTTCACTTATACGGCCAGACCGCCGACATGACCGCTTTGTCCGCCATCGCGAAACGCCATGGCCTTTTGCTGATAGAAGATGCCGCACAGGCGCACGGCGCAACGTGGCAGGGACGCCGCGCGGGCAGCCTCGCCGATGCCGCTGCGTTCAGCTTCTATCCCGGGAAGAACCTCGGCGCATTCGGCGACGGCGGCGCCGTCACGACGGACGATGCCGGGCTCGCGGATCGTGTGCGCATGCTCCGAAACTACGGGTCGCGCATCAAATACGAGCACGAGGTGCAGGGCGGAAACTCGCGTCTCGACGCATTGCAGGCGGCGCTGCTGCGCGTGAAACTGCGACGGCTCGACGAGTGGAACGAACGCCGTCGCGCGATTGCGCGCCGGTATTCAACCGAGCTCTCCAGTTCTCCGGTTGGCGTGCCGCGCGCAATCGATGGCGCCGACCCGTCCTGGCACCTGTACGTGATCACCAGCGACCGCCGCGACGCTCTTGCGGCAGAACTTCGCGACGCGGGCGTCGGGACGCTCATTCACTATCCGATTCCGCCGCATCTCTCGAATGCTTATGCCGCGGCCGGGTGGCGCAAGGGGCAATTCCCGGTGACGGAGGGCCTTGCTTCTTCCGTCCTGAGTCTCCCCATCGGCCCGCATCTCTCGCCGGCGCAAGCGGACTTCGTCATCGAGCAAGTCCGGAGAGTGGCGGATGCCTGACCTTTGGGCGAGCATCGTCTCAACGACAATCGCGCGCCTTTATCTGCTTGTGGTCGGCCTCGTATCGGTGACGGTCACGGCGCGCTGGCTCGGTCCGACGGGACAAGGAATTGTGGCCGCTGCCACCGGATGGGCTACAGCGTTCGCTAGCCTCGGCTCGCTCAGCCTTGGCCAAGTCGCGCTCCACCGCGCCACCGAACGCCGCGGGCAGGAATGGCTCGGCGACACGCTCGGCACATTGATTGCGATCGGAATTTCCATTACAGCAGCGAGCTGGATCGTCGCGGGGGCCGTGCACGTCATCACACGCGGCGACGCGTTTACGCATCTATCACCACGGACGCTCCTGCTGGCGTTTCTGCTTGTGCCGTTTCTACTGTGGGAACAGTATGGAAGCTCGCTGCTCACAGCTACCGATCGCGTGTCCGTGTATTACCGCGTGCAATTGATCGCGCGAACGATTGCCGTTTTACTGATGATCGCTGCGTGGCGCCTCCAGCTTCCTGTCGACGCCGCACTGCTGATCGCATTGATCTCGCAGATGCTCGTCGCGGCCGGTGGCATGCGACAGCTCTTTCTGCACGCGGGCGGGAAAATCCGCTTCACGGGTGAAGCAACGCGCACACTCCTGCTTGGCGGATTGAAGCTGCACGTACATCAGCTAGCGGCGTTTGTGTTCTCGTGGCTCGCCGTGTTGATGATCAGCCATTATCGCGATCCCGCACAGACGGGTATTTATCAATTCGCGGCGTCGCTGATCAATGTCATGTACGTCGTGCCGATTGCTGCGAGTATGCTGCTCTCGGCGCGCGTGGCGCAGGACGGCGCGGACCGCGCGTGGGATCAGCAGCGGAAATTCGTGCTGCTGCTGCCGTTGCTCATGGGCGTGCTCGCGGCAATCGCCGCGGTCGTGGCGCCCTTCGCCATTCAGATCGTAGCCGGCGCGAAATACGCTCCGGCGGTTCCGCTCTTCCGTTTGCTCCTGTTCTCGGTGGTCGGGATGACGTTCGCGACAGTGATGGGACCGCAGTGGATCGGGCGCGGGCTTTTCTGGCAGATGTCAGCGCTCGCGCTTGCGTCTGCGACCATTCATGCGCTCCTCATTTTTCTCTGGATTCCGCGATACGGGATGTATGGCGCCGCATATGCGACTGTCGTCCTGAGCTTGCTGGCCTTCATCGGGAACGGCGTGCTCGTCTTTCGATGCGAGACGCGTTATCGCGCTCGCGAGGTGTCGGCGTGAGCTCTCCGCTCGTGACGGTCATCGTCGGTTGCTATAACCACGTCGGCTTCGTCGAAGAATCGCTGCTGAGCGCACTGCAGCAGGACTACGAAAATCTCGAGGTGATCGTCGCCGACGACGGTTCGACGGACGGCACGGTAGAGAAGATCCTCGAGCTTGCGCGGCAATGGCCCGAGCGTCTCGTGCCGATCGTCGGCGAGCCGAACGTCGGCATCACACGCAATTGCAACCGCGCGCTTTCGCGGCGGCGCGGACAATACGTCTGCTTTCTCTCAGGGGATGACGTCTTCGTGCAGGGAAAAGTGCGCAAGCAGGTGGAGTGGCTCCATGGCGGCGCGGATCGCGTCGCGTGCGGTCATGCAGTCGAAGGCTTCGACAGCGTCACCGGCCAAGTGCGCTGGGTGTCGAGCGAGCCGATCTCGCTCCGCTCCCGCCGCAGCCTCGGCGCGATCGTCGAGCGCGGCCTGTTCCTCGGACTCTCGCTCATGGTTCGCGCCGATGCGCTTCCTGCGTACGGTTACGACGAGCGGGTCGGCATCATGTCCGACTTCAAGCTGCAGCTCGACTGCGTCCTCGGGGGCGGCGCGTGCCACTACATCGATGAGGTCCTGGCGAGGTATCGGATTCACGAGAAGAGCATCACCCAGCGCAGCATGCGCGAAGAGTCCGCGCATCGCGCGTTCCTCGAAGGCTCGCTCACGCTGATCGCGCTGGTTGAAGCGGAGCATCCGGCTCTCGCGAAATCATGCTCGAAGTCGCGCTCGCGGCTGCTCTTCGCCGCCGGACGCTGGAATGCGCGGCAGGGAAGAATGGAGATCGCCCGCGCGTATTACCGCGCCGCCCTTCGCCACGGAGGCCTCGGCGCATGGAAGGCGGTTCCTGCCGTACTGCTCACGCTTGGTCCGCGAGTCGTGCGCGACGCCGTCGAGCGCGTCCTCAGCCGCCGCGAGATCGTGAGTAGGGAAGTCGCTGCGTCCGAACCGCAGTGAAATTGGCTCCGGCAACAGGACTCGAACCTGTGACCCGCGGATTAACAGTCCGCTGCTCTACCAACTGAGCTATGCCGGAGTATTTGCTCCGAAAGGGGCCGGAAAATAGCACCGCGCTCCAGACCCGTCAAGGTAAGCGGTCGGGTTAACGCGGGTGCCGCCGGATGGATTCCAGCAGGCGCGGCAGCATCGCCGCGGGATCGTCGTATTCGATCAGCTCCACGCCCGGATCCCCGCCGATCATCGCGCTGCAGCGCTTCACGTGCGCCGGCCGCCACAGTGCGATCACCGGAATCCTGCGCACGTGCCGCGCATACGCGATCTCGTAGCCGACGCCGAGAGACGGCATCGACACTTCGGCGACGACCAGATCGGAATCGCCCACCCAGCCGATGTCACGGTCGAAGATCTCGCGACGTGAGATGGCCTCGCCGCCCGCCGTTACATGCTCGGCCGCGACCGCACCGGCGAGCACGCGATAGCCCTCCGCCTCGAGCGCCGCCACCAGCCCTCCATACAGCTCGACGTCCGCGCGGCCGCCGGTGATGGAGCCCGAGAAGTAGATGGTCATCATGCGCGCGGCGCAGTCTACAATCCGCGGCGCATGTCGCGGGAGATCGTCATCAATGCGACCCGGCACGAGTCCCGGATCGCGGTCCTGGACGAGGGGCAGGTCGTAGAGTTATGGGTGGAGCGGACGCGTCATCGCACGATCGTCGGCAACATCTATAAGGGCCGCGTCACCAAGGTACTCCCGGGGATGCAATCCGCCTTCGTCGACCTCGGCCTCGAGCGCGACGCGTTCCTCTACGTCTCCGACGTGATCGAGGACCTCGAGGAGTACGAAAGCGAAACGACCGACGAGCTGCACATCGATCGTGCCGCGGACGACATGCAGACGCATCGTCCCGAGGCATCGATCGCGGATTTGTTGCGCGAAGGTCAGGAGATTGTCGTGCAGGTGTCGAAGGACACCATCGCGGGCAAAGGCGCGCGCATCACCAGCCACGTCACGCTGCCGGGGCGATTCCTCGTCTACATGCCGACCGTGAATCACATCGGCGTCTCGCGGCGCATCGAGGACGAAGAAGAGCGCACGCGACTCAAGGACATGCTCGAGCGCATTCGCCCGCAGACGCACGGCGGCTTCATCGTGCGCACGGCCGGCGAAGGACGCGGCGAAGAGGAGTTTCTCGCCGACCTGCGCTATCTCACCGACCTGTGGGACCAGATCCGCCGGCGCGCTGAAAAATCGTCGGCGCCGAACGCAATCCATCACGATCTCGATCTCGTACTGCGCACGATCCGCGACGTGCTCTCCGCCGAGTTCAAAAGCGTCTGGGTCGATTCGGTCGACCAGTACCAGCGCATCGTCGAGTTCCTCGATCAGATCCAGCCGCAGCTCGTGTCACGCGTGCGTCTCTATCGCCGCGACGAGCCGATCTTCGACGAGTTCGGCATCGAGCCCGAGATCGCGAAGGCGCTGAAGTCGAAGGTATGGCTCAAGTCGGGCGGCTACATCGTCATCAATCAGACCGAGGCGCTGGTTGCGATCGACGTGAACACGGGCAAATACGTCGGCAAGAAGAATCTCGAGGAGACCGTGTTTCGCACGAACCTCGAGGCGGCAAAAGAAATCGTCCGCCAGATCCGCCTCCGCGACCTCGGCGGCATCATCGTCCTCGACTTCATCGACATGGAGGAGTCGGCAAATCGGCAGCGGCTGTTCGAGGCGCTCGAGAACGAGATCCGCAAGGACCGCTCGAAGACGAAGATCCTGCAGATCTCCGAGTTCGGCCTGATCGAGATGACGCGCAAACGCGTGCGGCAGAGCCTCGAGCGCTCGCTCACGCAGGCCTGTCCGTATTGCGGCGGCAGCGGGCGGATCAAGTCGAACACGACCATCGCGCTCGAGGTGTGGCGCGAGCTGATGAAGCTGCGCGACCTGCACGAAGGGCAGGATGTGATCGTGCGCGTGAACCCGATCGTGTACGGCACGATGCACACCGGCGATCCGATCTTCGAAGAGGTCGAACGGACGCTCGGCGTTCACCTGGTGTTCAAGCCGGACGAGTCGCTACACCACGAACAGTTCGACGTCATGCGGATTTGATGAGTACCTCGGTACCTCGGAGGTACGCCGAGGCCCCGAGGAACCCGGTGACAAGGCATGTCGCGTGCACTAGGAGCCGCGCGGAGTCGCAATGCCCCTCGACGAGACGTTTACAAACCTGGCGGCGTTCCTGAACAGCCTGGACGCGGAGGGAGAGCAGAAGTTCGAGCTCTCTCATTCGCTGGTGATCATCTGTCCCGATTGCGGAAAGAACATCGCCTTTCGCGGCCGCTGCCCGAAGTGCGCGGGCAATAGCTGGATCCCCGCGGGACATGCCGGCGGCATCTTCGAGCGCACGAAAGCGCAGCGTCTGCGGCGCATGATCGCGGACGAGGATGTGACGTTGCGCGGCGACCAGCAGGCGCCGCCCGAGCACGGCGGCGACACGACCAACGAAGTCGGTTGATCTTCCGTATCTCCGGAATATGCGCCTCCGGAACGCGCTGTTCGCCCTCCTCTACATCGAGCTCCCATCATCAGCTGTCGCGTAATGCGGACCGTCCGGGCGCGAGCGTCGTGATTCTCAGCGTCCACCGTCGACCACAGCCGGGGCGATGCGCTGTTCTACTCGCCTTCGGTGCCCGGGGAGTAGCCTCTACGAGTCGAGGCCCTCGCGCAGGTACTCCTCCTCCATCAACTGGCGGAAGAGCTCTTCGTACTCGCGTGTGCGCGGCCGCGGGGCGCCGCGCATCGAAGCGATGCGGCGCTTCGCATTTTCCTGGCAGTCCTCTTCGCGCCGCAGCTCTTCGGCGAGCGCCTGAGCGACCGCCTGACGAACCACTTCGCGATCCTTGAGGAGCACGACCGCTCGCGAGCGCGCGAGCGCGTCGACGAGCTCTCGCGCAAGAAGGCTGAGGCGCTCGCGGGAGGGGCGGATCGTCACGGTCGATTCTCCGACCGGCAACGGTGCCGCCACCGCCTTAGTGGACCGGTTCTTCGTCGCTTCCTTCTTCAACGCTCGTCTCGTCGCCGGCGTCCATCGCGTCCGGCTGTTCCTTGTCGTCTTCGCGATCGACGACCTTCACGGCCGCGACGACGGTATCTCTCTCGTCGATGTTGATTACGCGCACACCCTGCGTCTTGCGGCCCGCGATGCGGATGCTGCGGACGCCCGTGCGGATCATCATCCCCTGCTCGGTGATGAGCAGCACTTCGTCGTCGTCTCCGACATGCGCGATGCCGGCGACGGAGCCGTTTTTCTCTGTGATCTTCACGTTCGAGAGACCGAGTCCGCCGCGGCGCTGCAGGCGATACGACGTCACCGGCGTGCGCTTGCCGAAACCCTTCTCCGTGATCGTGAGGATGTATCCGCGATCGTCCGCGGCGACCGGCGTCTCATCTTCGCCTTCCGTATCCGGCGTTTCGTCGATGAGCTCCGTTTCCTCGACCGCATCTTCATCCGCGGGCGCAGGCATGACTTCCGCGGTGGAACCGGGGAGCACGTCCATCTCGACGACATGATCGTCGCCGCGCAGCGAGATCGCTTTCACGCCCGCGGCGCCGCGCCCCATCGGTCGCACGTGCGACTCGGGAAAACGAATGGCCATACCGGCGTGCGTACCGACGAAGATCTCGTCGTTCCCACTCGACAGCCGCACCGCGTAAAGATCATCACCCTCGGCGATGTCGATCGCGATGATGCCCGCGGCGCGCACGTTGGAGAACGCGGCCAGCTCGGTCTTCTTGATCTTGCCGCCGCGCGTGGCCATGACCACGTATTTGCCTTCCTTGAAATCGCGCGTGGTAAGCAGCGCTCGCACGTTTTCGGTCTGCTCGAGCGGCAGCAGGTTCACGATCGCCTTGCCGCGCGCGTTCGAGGCGACTTCCGGGATCTGATGCACCTTCAGCCAGTACATGCGGCCGCGATCGGTGAAGACCAGCACGTATGCATGCGTCGACGCGACGAAGAGATGCTCGACGATGTCTTCTTCTTTCGTCTGCATCCCGATGCGGCCTTTGCCGCCGCGGCGCTGCGCGCGATACAGCGACAGCGGCGAGCGCTTGATGTAGCCGCCGCGCGACACGGTGATGACCATGTCCTCGTCCGCGACCAGGTCTTCGATCGAGATCTCGGTCGTGTCGGGGATGATCTCGGTGCGGCGCTTGTCGCTGTACGCCTCTTTGATCTCGCGCAACTCGCGGGCGATGATCTCGAGCACGAGCCGTTCGGAGGCCAGGATCTCTTTGAGGCGCGCGATGGTCGCGAGAATCTCCTGGTACTCGGCGAGGAGCTTTTCGCGCTCGAGGCCCGTGAGGCGCTGCAGGCGCATGTCGAGAATCGCCTGCGCCTGAATCTCGCTGAACTGCCAGCGCGCGATGAGACCGTCCTTCGCTTCCTGTCCGGTGCGGCTTGCGCGGATCAGCGTGATCAATTCATCGAGCACATCCAAAGCGCGCACGAGGCCTTCGAGCACATGTGCGCGTTCTTCCGCTTTGCGCAGATCGAAGCGCGTGCGGCGCACGACGATCTCTTTGCGATGCTCGATGAAGTGCCGGAGGATCACCGGCAGCGCCATGATCTCCGGCCGGTTGTTGACGATGGCCAGGAAGATGATGCCGAACGTGGTCTGCATCTGCGTGTTGCGGTACAGATGATTGAGCACGATCTCGGCGATGGCGTCGCGTTTGAGCTCGATGACGACACGGATGCCGTCGCGATCGGATTCGTCGCGCAGGTCGGAGATGCCTTCGATGCGCTTGTCGCGCACGAGCTCCGCGATCTTCTCGAGCAGGCGCGCCTTGTTCGTCATGTACGGCACTTCGGTCACGACGATCTGCTGCTTTTCGCTCTTCTTCTGCGTCTCGATGATGGCTCTTGCGCGGACCTGAATGATGCCGCGGCCGGTCGAGTAAGCCTCGCGAATTCCCATCAGACCGTGAATGAAACCGGCGGTTGGGAAGTCCGGTCCGGGGAGGACCGTCATCAGGTCTTCCCACGTTGCAGCGGGGTTGTCGATCATCATCAGGCAGGCGTCGATCACTTCGCCGAGGTTGTGCGGCGGAATGTTCGTGGCCATGCCGACGGCGATGCCCGATGAGCCGTTGACGAGGAGGTTCGGAAACTTGGCTGGCAGCACGGACGGCTCGGAGAGCGAGCCGTCGTAGTTCGGCACCCAGTCGATCGTCTCCTTGTCGATGTCATCGCGCATCAACTCTTCAGCGAGACGCGTGAGCCGCACTTCGGTGTAACGCATCGCCGCGGCGTTATCGCCATCGAGCGAGCCGAAGTTGCCCTGGCCGTCGACGAGGCGATAGCGCATCGAGAAGTCCTGCGCCATGCGTACGACGGTGTCGTAGATCGCGGTGTCGCCGTGCGGATGGAACTTACCCATCACGTCGCCGACGATGCGCGCGCTTTTCTTGTACGCCTTGCCCGCGGTGTTCCCCTGCTCGTACATGCCGTAGAGGATGCGGCGATGGACGGGCTTGAGGCCGTCGCGCACGTCGGGAAGCGCGCGGCCGATGATGACCGACATCGCATAGTCGAGATACGACTTGCGCATCTCATCTTCGATGTTGACCGGAAAACGCTGCTCGTTCTGAGCCGGATATTCGGGTGTATCTGCCATTCAGTTCGTTTCTTAGATATCCAGATTCTTTACTTCGAGCGCGTTTTCCTGAATGAACACGCGGCGCGGCTCGACCTGATCGCCCATGAGAATCGTGAAGATCTCGTCGGCGCCGACGGCATCCTGGATCGTCACCTGCAGCAGGCGGCGCGTTTCGGGATTCATCGTCGTGTCCCAGAGCTGCTCGGGGTTCATCTCGCCCAGGCCTTTGTAGCGCTGAATCGTGAGTCCCTTCTCGGCGAGCTTGTAGATCTGCTCGAGCAGATCGTCGATGTGCGTGTAGCCGGTGGTGTCTTCGCCGTGCTTGACGGTGTACGGCGGCAGTCCGAAGTTCGAGAGCGATTCGTGCGCCTTGACGACCTGGCGGAATTCGTACTGCCCGAGGAGCTCGTGATTGATCGAGAACGTCTTGCCGCTGCCGTTGTTGCCGGCGCGGAACTGGATGGTGGTGGTCTCGGTGATCTCATCGCGAACGACATTCACATCGAGGTAGCCAGCCGCGGTGAGCGCGTTCGCGACAAGCGCGACCTTCGCTTCATCCTGCAGCGACGCGCGATCGGTGAAGCGCTCGCGCACGAGGATGTCCACCGCTTCGCGCGGAATGCCGCGCGCGGAAATCTTGCGCGCCGCGTTGCGGAACTCTTCCATTCGCTGGAGCATGTTGATGAGCGCCTCGCCGCGCACGGCGATGCCGCCTTCCGGCGTGACTTCGACCTGCTCCGCGATGCGGCTCATGAGGAAGCGTGACTTCTCCCCCTCGTCCTTGAGATACGTGTCCTTCTTGTTCTGCGTCACTTTGAACAGCGGCGGCTGCGCGATGAACAGATGGCCGCGGTCGATGACTTCCTTCATGTGGCGATAGAAAAACGTCAGGATCAGCGTGCGGATGTGCGAACCGTCGACGTCGGCGTCCGTCATGATGATGATCTTGTGATAGCGCAGTTTCTCGATCGCGAAATCGTCCGCGCCGATGCCCGTACCGAGAGCCGTGATCATCACGCGGATCTCCTCGGACGAAAGCATCTTGTCGAGACGTGCCTTTTCGACGTTGAGGATCTTGCCCTTGAGCGGAAGGATGGCCTGGAAGCGGCGATCGCGTCCCTGCTTCGCGGAGCCGCCGGCCGAGTCGCCTTCGACGAAGTAAATCTCGCAGAAGCGCGGATCGCGCTCGGAGCAGTCGGCGAGCTTGCCGGGGAGTGATGCGGAATCGAGCGCGCCTTTGCGACGCGTGAGATCGCGCGCTTTGCGTGCGGCTTCGCGGCCGCGCGCGGCGTCGATGATTTTTTCGGTGATGCGTTTCGCGTCGCGCGGGTTCTCTTCGAAGTACTCCGCGAGGCGCTCGTTCACGACCTGCTCGACCCACGTCTTCACGTGCGACGACACGAGCTTGTCTTTGGTCTGCGAGGAAAACTTCGGGTCGCGGATCTTGATGGAGATGATCGCGACGAGACCTTCGCGGATGTCATCGCCTTCGATCGAGAGCTTGAGCTTCTCGAGCACGCCGGTGTCGCCAATGTACTTGTTGACCGTGCGCGTGAGTGCGCCCTTGAAGCCGACCAGGTGCGTGCCGCCGTCGGTGTTCTTGATCGTGTTCGTGAACGTGTAGATGTTGTCGGAGTAGCCGTCGTTCCACTGCAGCGCGATCTCGACCTGCTCGCCGTCTTTCTCGTCTTTGATGAAGATCGGGTTCTCGTGCAGCGGCGTCTTGTTTTTGTTCAGGTCGCGCACGAACGACACGATGCCGCCTTCGTAGCGGAACTCGTGATGCTTCTCGCTGCGCTCGTCCTTGATGTCGATCTGAATGCCGGAGTTGAGGAACGCGAGCTCGCGGAGACGCTGCGAGAGCGTCTCGAAGTTCATCTCGGTGATCGAGAAGATCTCTTTGTCGGCCTTGAAGGTGACGCGGGTGCCGCGCTGCGTCGTTTTCTCTCCCTTCTCGATTGCGACGACCGGCAGGCCGCGCTCGTACCGCTGGCGCCAGATGTTGCCGTCGCGATGGATCTCGAGCTCGAGCCATTCGGAGAGGAAGTTGACGACCGAAACGCCGACGCCGTGCAGACCGCCGGAGACTTTGTATGAGTTGTTGTCGAATTTTCCGCCCGCGTGCAACTCGGTCATGATCACTTCGGCGGCGGAGCGGCCTTCTTCCTTGTGGATGTCGACGGGGATGCCGCGGCCGTTGTCCTGGACCGTCACGGAGTTGTCGACGTGGATCGTGACCTGGACGCGATCGGCGTAACCGGCCAGCGCTTCGTCGATCGCGTTGTCGACCACTTCGTACACCATGTGGTGCAGGCCGCTGACGTCATCGGTGTCGCCGATGTACATGCCCGGGCGCTTGCGCACGGCGTCGAGTCCCTTGAGGACTTTGATGTCTTCTGCTGTGTAGTTCTCTGCCATCGATTGGTCGCTCTCGCTGAGGTCCCGGGGGCTGCTTTTGGCTTGTTCCCGCGGCGCAGCGGGGAGGGGATGTTCGCCGCGGGGGAGAACGCGAAATTGTACTCGAATTATTGCCGCATCACGCGAAATCGGCTGAGGCGGTAACTCGTCCGTTTTCAACAGTTAGGCGGCGATGTGGACCCGCCTCCAGCGCGGCGAGAAATGCCTCCTTGGCGGAGGTCGCGAACACCTGTGTCGAAATTGGCAGATTTGACAGCAATTGCTGGAGGATTCCGAGGTCGAGCTCGGCATCGACGTCGTCGAGAAGAAAGAGCGGTGCGTCCTCGTGGCGGCGCCGGAAAAGCTCGAGTTTCGCGAACTTCAGGAACAGCACGATCATCTTCTGCTCGCCGCCCGAAAGCACCTCGGAAGCCGAGCGTTCGTCGACGACCAGCTCGAGCACATCGCGCTGCGGGCCGACCAGCGACATGCGCGCGCGAAGCTCGTGGCGGCGGATCCGCGCGAGGTCGTCCGTCGCACTTGGCTTGTAGCGCAGCTCGACGTTCGTGACGTGATAGCCGTGACGTTCGACAACTTCGCGAAACACGGCGCCGAGGTCGGCGACGTACGCGGTGCGCGCGCGATGCACGGCGGCCGCGGCGACCATCAGCTCGTTGTCCCACGCGTCGAGTGAAGCAACGGCCTGGCGCTGATGTGCGATCTCCGCGAGCAGCGCGTTGCGCTGTTTGAGCACGCGCGTGTAGCGCGAGAGCTGCTCGACGTACGACGGATGAACGCTGGCGATCCCGCGATCGAGAAAGCGGCGGCGGTCTTCGGGCGTACCGCGAATGGCATCGAGGCGCGCGGCCGAATACGCGAACACGCTGAGCGCGTGCAGATACGCGGGCAGCGTGACCTTTTCGCCGTTGATCATCAGGACGCGCTTCTTCGCTTCGCCGGTTTCCAAGCCAACGGAAAGCGTGCGATTCAAACCGTCGCGCGAAACGACGCCGCTGACGAATACGCTCGCGACGTCATGGCGAAACACGCTGCCGACGCGTGTCGTGCGAAACGACTTCGTCGTCGCGAGAAAGTAGATCGCCTCGAGAAGGTTCGTCTTTCCCTGGCCGTTGCGGCCGACGACGATGTTCGCCTGAGGATGAAACTCCGTTTCCGCGTCGGCGAGATTGCGGAACGACTGCGTGGTCAGCGACTGGAGGATCAAATCATGCGAGCCGCATCGGCATGACCACGTACAGGTAATCGTACGGAAGGTCCTCGGCCGTCGTGGCCGGGCGGCCGATGCACTGGCTATTCTCGTCCTTCAAATCGAGCGACACGCTCGGCGTATCGGTCGCGCTCAGAAAATCCATCACGTACGCCGCGTTGAGGCCGACGAAGAACGGCTGGCCGGCGTAGTCGATCGGCACAGTCTCACGCGCGTCGCCAAGCTCGGGATTCGTTGACGACACGGTGAGCTTGCCGGGCGCAAAGTCGAATCGGACGGCGCGCGTTCTCTCGTTGGCAACGATGGAGATGCGCTTGATCGTGGACAGCAACCGCTCCCGATCGACCATCACGCGGCGATCGTTGTCGCGCGAGATGACTTCCATGTAGTTCGGAAAATTCACGTCGATCATCCGCGCGAGCAGGCGACGATCGCCCGCTTCGAAGAAGAGTTGATTCTCCGATACTCCGAAACGAACCGTCCCGTCTTCGCCGCTCTCGAGACGCAGGATCTCGTCGAGCGCTTTGCGTGGCACGAGGATGGTGAGATCGGATCCCTTCTTCCCTTTGCCGGTGATACCGGACGGGAAGTTGATCAGCGCCATGCGATGGCCGTCGGTCGCCACCATCTCCATCTTGTTCGGCTGGATTTTGAGAAGCGCGCCATTGAGCTGGAAGCGCGTTTCCTCGTGCGTGATCGCGAACTTCACTTTCCCGACCATGGTCTTCAGCTCGTCGAGCGGGATCGTGTACGCCTCCGCCACGTTCACCGTCGGCAGCGTCGGGTAATCCTCGGCGGGCAAACCGAGGAGCCGGAACTTTGCGGTGCCCGATTCGACGAGGATCGAGTTGTTCTCCTGCAGCGTGAAGTGCACGTCTTCGTCGGGAAGCGATCGAACGATATCGAAGAGACGCTTTGCTTCGATGGTGACGCCGCCAGGAGTGGTGACGCGCGCGGCGCAGGAGCTGAGGATCGTGACGTCGAGATCAGTTGCGGCGATCTGAAGGCGGCCGTCGGCGGCTTTGAGCAGGACGTTCGAAAGAATCGGAATCGTCGAACGCTTCTCGACCACTCCCTGGCACAACTGGAGTTCCTTCTGAAGGTCCGCTTTTCCTACGCTCAGCTCCATTTGGTCTCTTCCTTCAAACCGAGAATCTTTTCTTTGTAGTGGTAGTAGTAGGTGGTGCGGATATCGGTGAGACTCGACGCAACCTGTTCCAAAGTATAGCAGTCTTCAACTTCTCGACCTGCGGGATCACGGCGGAGAAACCTGCGGAGAATCGGCCTGTTTTCCGCAATTTCGAGCGTGATCCGATGAGTCGTGATTTTCGTCCACACGATTTGCACGGGGCTTTCCGCAGGTCCTGTGGAGAATCCGTGACCCTTATCTGAACTGCTTCGCGAGCGTCTCGACGGTGCGCGCGAACTGCGCATCCGCATCGACCTTTTTCTTGATCTGCTGGACCGAATACATGACCGTCGAGTGATGTTTGTCGGCGAAAATCTTTCCGATCTCGGGATAGGAAAGATCCGTGAGCTCTTTGCAGAGATACATCGCCACCTGACGGGGGAACGCGATCGTCTGCGCGTTGCTCTTCTGCTTCAACTCGCTCACGCCTTTGAGGCCGTAGTGCGTGGCGACGACGCGGAGGATCTCGGTCGGCGTGATCGGCTTGTCTTCTTTCGCGAGAACGTCCTTCAGCGCTTCCTTGGCGACGTCGACGCTGACGGCTTTGCCGGCGAGCGACGCGTAGACGACGATCTTGTTGAGGTGTCCTTCGAGCTCGCGAACGTTCGAGCGCACTCGTTCGGCGACGAAGAGCGCGACCTCCTGCGGAATGATCACGCCCTTGTCTTCGGCCTTCTTGCGAAGGATGGCCACCTTCGTTTCGAGATCGGGCGGCTGGATGTCGGCCGTGAGCCCCCACTCGAATCGTGAGCGAAGTCTTTCCTCGAGCGTGGGGATCTCTTTCGGCGGACGATCGGACGTGAACACGATCTGCTTCTGCGCTTCATACAGCGCGTTGAACGTGTGGAAGAACTCTTCCTGCGTTCGTTCCTTGCCGGCGATCGACTGAATGTCATCGAGCAGCAGCGCGTCGATCGAACGATAGCGTTCGCGGAACGGCTGCATCTTGTCGTAGCGGATCGCCGCGATCACTTCCGTGACGAATGCTTCCGCCGACATGTAGACGATCTTGAGATTCGGCCGCGACTCGCGGATCTGCTGGCCGATGGCCTGGATCAGGTGCGTCTTGCCGAGGCCGGCGCCGCCATAGATGAACAGCGGATTGAAGGAACCGCTCGGATTTTCGGCGATCGACTTCGACGCGGCGTATGCGAGCTGATTCGAGCTGCCGACGACGAAGGAATCGAACGTGTAGCGGCGGATGAAGCTCGCGGCCGGCGGTTCGTCTTTGACCGGGACGCTCGCCGGCAGCGGATCGGAGCCGCCGTTCGGATCGATGACGAAGTTGATCTGCACGCGTTCGGGGCTGACCTCGTTGAGGTAGGCGCGGATCTGGGCGCCGAACCGCTCGCGGATCTCATCCACATAACGTTGAGAGGGGACGGAGATGTCGAGCGTGTCGCCCTTCTGGCCGGTGAATCGGGCGGGCGCGAGCCAGGTCTCATACTCCGTCCGGTCAACGACTTGCTCGATGCGGGAGAGGACTTGGCTCCAGGTGCTCATGTGGGGGCGACGGCCGCTATCTTGTTGAGAATCCACAGCTTTTCCACAGTTGTGGAAATTCTTGGTCTCTGGAAGGCGACGGAGTCTAGCACAGCGTTTTGGGGTGGGGAAGGCTAAAAAACTGGTCACTCCTGCACTGGAATAAGGCTCTCTCGGAAGGGCGTTTGCGCGCTCGGCCTGCGGACTGCCGTCGACGCTCGTTGACCGTGCTATCCACGCCGAATATACTCGCCGCTTTCTTTTTCAGAGGGTTAGCACATCATGGCAATGAAGCGTACGTATCAACCGAACAACCGCCGGCGCAAGCGCACGCACGGCTTCCTCGTCCGCATGCGGACGAAGGATGGACAGGCCGTCCTTTCGCGCCGTCGCCGCAAGGGCCGCAAGCGCCTCGCTGTCTAAGCGGGCGCTCGCGGTACAGCCGGTGGAACGCCTTCGGTCCGAGGCGCTGCCGAAACAGCGAAGACTGGCAAAAAGGCCGGACTTCGTTCGAGTTTATGAAACGGGCCAGAAGCAGTTTTCCCGCTACGCCGTGCTCTTCTTCGCAGGCAACGGTCTCGAGAATTCGCGGATCGGCATCACGGTCACGAAGAAAGTCGGGAAAGCAAACATCCGCAATCGTTTGAAGCGCTGGACGCGCGAGGTCTACCGGCGGCAACGCGAGCCGCTCGGCCTCGACGCGCACGCGCTGGACATCGTCGTCAATGTCAAACCGGGCGCCGCGCAGACGTCGTTCCAGGATTACAGCCGCGATCTCACGCGGGTGCTGGAGCGCATCGTGACCGAAGCGGCTCGGCGGAAGTCATCATGATGCGGAGCGTCGCGCTCTTCCTGCTCCGCTGCTACAAACGGTTCCTCTCGCCCCTGCTCCCCCCGATGTGCCGCTTCGAGCCGACGTGCTCTGTGTATACGATGCACGCCGTCGAAAAATACGGCGCCCTTCGCGGCACCTGGCTCGGCATCCGCCGGCTGGCGCGCTGCCACCCGTTCAATCCTGGAGGTTGGGACCCGGTCCCTTGAAATGGAAAAGCGAATTTTTCTCGCGATCTTGATCTCGCTCGCCCTTCTGTGGGGTTGGGCGGCACTCGCACCGAGACTCTTCCCCGAACTGGTGAAGAGGCCGGCGCCGGCAAAGACCTCGACCGCGTCGACGACGACCACACCCGAGACTGCGCCAACACCGGTTCCATCTGGAGCGGCGGGCTCCCAGCCCGCCCAAGTGGACGGGCTAAGAGCCCGTCCCTCCAGCGATACCACGGCTGCTCCGATCGCAGGCGAGCGCGAGCAGCGCACCGTGATCGACACGCCCGAGTACACCGCGGTGCTGTCGAATCGCGGCGCGCAGCTCGTGTCGTTCAAGCTCAAAAAGTATCCGCAGAAAAAGCGGCCCGAGCCCGAGGATCTCGTGAAGGCGCGCGAGCCGCAGCGTGCGGATTATCCGTTCACGATCGTGCCGGGCGATCGCGCATTGCTCCGGCTCAACAACGCGCTGTATGCAGTCAGTGAAACGACGGCAGCAAACGGGCAGCGCATCATTCAGTACCGCTACTCCGACGGAACCGTGACGGCGACGAAGACGTTCCGCTTCTCGAATCAGCCGTATCTGTTCGACTTCAACATCGAAGTGGATCCGCCGTCGCCGTATCGCATCGCCGTCGGTCCCGGCATCCGCACGCTCGCACCGGAAGAGCAGGACACGCAGGTCATCACCACCGGCAACGCGGTGTACCAGGTCGGGGGTAAGTTCAAGATCGTGCAGCGCGAAAAAGTGCCGACCGCGATGAGCGTCGCCGGCGTCGAGTACATCGGCGTGGAGGACAACTACTTCCTCGCGGCATTGCGCCCGTCGCGCGCGGGCGAAGGTGTGTTCCAGCGCGTTCGTTTCGACGACGTGAAGACGAAGACGCACCGCGAGGACATCTACGCCGGCCTGAATGCCACGCGTGAAGGCGTCGTCGCCGGCGAGGCGTTTTTCGGTCCGAAGGAAACGAAGCTCCTCGATCAGTACAACATGGAAGGCGCGCTTCAGTACGGCTGGCTCGACGGCATCGCGCGCTTCTTCCTCAAGGCGCTGCTCTGGATCAATCAGTACACGCTCAACTACGGCTTCGCGATCATCGTGCTGACGATCCTCATCAAGATCGTGCTCTATCCGCTGCAACACAAGAGCATCGTCTCGATGAAGAAGATGCAGAAGGTGCAGCCGAAAGTCGAGGCCATCAAGGCGAAGTACAAGAAGTCGAAGACCGACGCCGACCAGCGGCAGAAGATGAACGTCGAGATGATGGCGCTCTATCAGAAAGAGGGCATCAATCCGATGGCCGGCTGTCTGCCGATCCTGTTGCAGTTGCCGATCTTCTGGGGCTTCTACAATCTGCTGTCACGCGCCATCGAGCTGCGCGGCGCGCCGTGGATTCTGTGGATCCGCGACCTGTCCGATAAAGACCCGACGTACATCCTGCCGATCCTGATGACCGCTACGATGTTCATCCAAACGTACATCACGCCGTCGACCGGCGATCCGGCGCAGCGGAAGATTTTCCTGATGATGCCGCTCGTGTTCGGCTTCCTGTTCAAAGACTTCCCGAGTGGTCTCGTGCTTTACTGGCTCGTGCAGAACGTCTTGACGATCGTTCAGCAGATGATCATGAATAAGTGGTGGAAAGAACATCCGGAAGAGATTGCTAAAGCTTGATTCGGGCGGACCGCGATGAGCCAACGTTTCGAGGGTCACAATCTGGAAGAGGCGCTGCAGAACGCGGCACAGACGCTCGGCGTGGAGCGCTGGCAACTCACCTATCACGTGCTGCTCGAGAAGCGTGGCTTCCTCGGCGGCGTGAAACGCATCGTGCTGGAAGCGGACGTCAACACCTCGGCGCCGCCGCCGGCAGCCGCGTACACTCCGGCTCCGTATGACGCGCCGCCGCGACCGCCGCGTGCCGCTCGTGGCGGCGGCGGTGGTGGTCGCGGACCACGTCCGGGTGGCGGCAGTGGTGGCGGCCGTGACCGTGGCGGGCGCGCGGGTGGGCGGAGGGGCGGACGGGGAAATCGCGATCACGGCGATCGTG
>Ga0196977_1000037_pt1 | contig 96269 bp, 90 predicted proteins | sample S3v_1013CmetaG_FD_148634 | JGI IMG/M metagenome (GOLD analysis project Ga0196977, IMG submission 148634) | Soil microbial communities from Anza Borrego desert, Southern California, United States - S3+v_10-13C | ecosystem: Environmental > Terrestrial > Soil > Desert | place: USA: California...
CGACGGCCGCCTTGACGGCGCCGACGATCTCGGTGGCGCCACCCTCCCCCAGGCCTGCAAGCGCGTCGAGCAGCCTCTGCGGCCCGAATGCCTCGTCGCGGTCGTTGAACGCCTCCGTCACGCCGTCGGAGTAGAGCAGGAGCAGGTCTCCCGGCTCGAGCGACGTGGTGCACTGGTCGTAGGCCTCGTACTGCATGATGCCGAGCGTGATTCCCTCGGGAATCGCGAGGAACCGCGGCACCTCGCCGCGGCGCAGCACCACCGGCGGCAGGTGCCCCGCGTTGCCGTAGGCGAGCTCGCCGGTGCGCAGGTCGAGCAGGCCGCAGCCGAGCGTGACGAACATGCAGCGGTGGTTGTTCTCGCAGAGCGCGTCGTTCACCGCCGCCACGATCTCGGGGACGCTGCCGCGGCGCGTGGCTTCCAGCCGCAGCAGCGGCACCGTCTTTGCCATGAAGAGCGCCGCCGAGACGCCCTTGCCGCTCACGTCGCCCACCGCGAAGAACATCTGGTCGTCGGTCACCATGCAGGCGTCGAAGAAGTCGCCGGCCACGTCCACCGCGGGGAACATCGCGCCCGCGCAGTCGATCTCCGGCCTGCCGGGAAAGAGCTTGAGGCGCGAGGGCATCATGCTCGACTGGATCTCGCGCGCGGCCTGCATCTCCTGCTGCAGGCGCTCGTAGAGGATGCGCTGGCGCTGCTCGAGCAGCAGCCAGTCGTTCGCGTTGCGCAGGCGCCGCACCAGCATCGAGAGCATGTTGCGCGCCACGCCGGGGATCGTGATGAGGCGCTGCCAGAAGAGCGATTGCGGGATGATCGCCACGCGCGAGTCGCGGCTCGCGGTCACCAGCGCGGTCGCCTGCCCGCCGTCGATCGCCGACATCTCGCCGAAGCACTCGCCCGGGGAAATGGCGAAACCGCCGTCGCCCAGGGTCACCCGCAGCTCGCCCGAGAGCACCAGGTGCACCGACTCGTTCACGTCGCCGGGCCGCAGCAGGACCTCGCCCGCGGGGCAGCTCCTGAACTCGCAATCGACCAGGGTGCGCTCGACGCGGGAATCGAAGACGTTGTCGAACAGGCGCAGCGCCCTGGGCGCTTCCTGCTCGTCCGCGGCGGGGCGTGCGGTTACCGAAACCATTCTCGGAGAAGGTAACATACGCCGCGATGGCGACTACTTTCCAGCACACGCTCGAAGGGCGCGTCGATGGCATCCGCGCCCTCCTCGACGCCGTCGAATCGTGGGCCGGCGCGATCGACCTGCCCCCCAAGGCGCTTTTCCGCCTGAACCTCGTGCTGGAGGAGCTCGCCACCAACATCGTGCGCCACGGCTACCGCGACGATCCTGCCGGCAAGGTCGACGTGAACGTGGTCGACGACGGCGCGGCGGTAACCCTCACGCTTCGCGACCAAGCCGCCGAGTTCGACCCCTTCAAGGACGCGCCCGAGGCCGACCTCGACGAGCCGGTGCACACGCGGCGCATCGGCGGCCTCGGCGTGCATTTCGTGAAGCAGATGGCGCAAAGCTACTCCTACCGCCGCGACGGCGCCGACAACGAGATCGTCGTCAGGCTGCCGCGCGCGGCCTAGGCCTCGCCTTGAGCGTCACCACCAGCACGTCGCGATAGGCCGGCAGCGCCGGGTCCACGGGCCGCACCGCCGTGACGCCGTGCTGCACGCGCGCATCCACCACCAGGGCGCTATCCAGCGCCGCCGCGAGCGTGAAGCTGCCGAGCGTGCGCCCTGCCAGGTCGTGGACCGTGGTGGTGCCGCTTTCGATGTTCACGCGGTCGACCAGCATCACCAGCACGTAATCCACGCCGTCGCGGTGCACGCCCTCGGGCGTGGGCAGGCCCACCGCATCGCGCCGCGCCTCTATGCGGAACTGGTGGCATTCGATGTGCCAGTCGGCGCGATCGGACATGGGGCCGAAGAGCTCCAGGCAGAACGCGATGATCCGCCGGAATACTTCCGAGCCGAGCACCGCTGGGGAAATGGGCTCGAACCAGCGCTCGATGCCCCCTACCAGCGCGTTGTACTCGCGCGCCTGGTAATGCGGCTGGTGTGGCTCGACGCTGAACTCGCGGCTGCCCGCGCGCGCGGACAACGTGGCGTGGCGCCGGCGGCGATAGCGATGGCCATCCGGAAGGTGGGTGTCGAGCGCAAGGTCCGACCACGTCGCGGCGAACGCGTCCCAGGCGGCGTCGCGCTCGATGCCCGTGAGCTGCTGCATCTGCGGCGCGCGCGCGTGGGCGAATCCGTCGCGAGCCACGATCGCCCGCAGCTCGCCGCTCACTTCGCCGCCGCTTTGCCCCGCACCGCCGCGTAGACGTAGTTGTCCCCGGCGAGATAGCGGCGGGCGACCGCCCGCAGGTCATCGGCCGAATACCCCGGCACCGCGGCCAGCGTGCGATCCACGTTGTCGAGCGGCACGCCGAGCACGTAGTTGCGGCCGTACTCGGCGGCGATGGCGCCGCTGCTCTCGCGGCCGATCCGCGTCGATCCGAGGAAGAAGGACTTGGCGCGGGCGAGATCCTCGGGATCGATGCCGTCGCCCTGCAGCTTGCGCATCTCGGCGAGCATCGAGGCGCGCGCCTCGCGCTCCTTGCTCGCCTCGCCGGCGAGGTAGCCGATGAACATCGACTGCTGCGCGTACGGCTGCGGACCTGCGAAAACCGTGTAGGCGAGCGACTGGCGGCTGCGCAGCTGGCGAAAGAACGTCCCGGAGAGCCCCGAAGTATGCGCCTGCAGCAGGCGAAGCCCATGCCAGTCCGGATGCGAGGGCGCGACGGCGGGAAAGCCGATGACCATGGCGGTCTGGCGACGGTCACGCTCCTCGACCGACTCGCGCGCAGATGAAGGGGGCGCGATGGCCGGAAGCGGCCGAAGCGCGGCGGAAGAACGCGGTAGTTTCGCGAGCCTGTCCTCCATCACGCGCCGCACCGCCTCGGCATCGACGTTGCCCACCACCACGACCAGCGCGCGGTCGGCGACCACCGAGGCCCGCCACCATGCTTCGAGCGCCGCGCGGTCGAGGGAGGCCACGGTCTGCTCCGTGCCGCGATCGTTGAGGCCGTAGGGATGGCCGGGAAACGCCGCGGCGCGGAAGATCTGCAGCGGGCGCTCGGTGGATGAATCCAGCGAGCGGCGCAGCGCGGCCACCTGCAGGGCCTTCTCGCGGGCGAGGCCGTCCGCGGGGAAAGTCGGGTTGGCGAGCACGTCGGCCGCGATGGCGAGCGCCGGCTCGTAGAAGTGCGTCACGGTGTTGAACGAGAAGCCGAAGCCGTCCTCCCACGTCTGCGTGCCGATCTGCGTGCCGAGGAACTCGATCTCGCGGTCGATCGCCTCGGCGCTGCGCGAGCCGGTTCCGCGCCGCATCACCGCCTGCATGAGGCGCGTGATGCCCGCATCGGCGGCACTTTCCTGCGTGCGGCCGCCGCGGAAGAAGAACCCGGTGCTCACGAGCGGCGTGCCGGCGCGTTGCTGCACGACGAGCGTCGCGCCGTTGGAGAGGCTGAAGCTGCGCGGCGGCGCGGCAGCCCCCGCGGGGCCGACGCTGTTGGCGAGCACGGGTACGGGCAACGGCGACGGCGCGGCCACCTCCACCGCGGCGGCGGCGCGGATGCGTGCGAGCGCGCCTGGCGCATCCACCGCCGCGGCGCCCTTCGGCTGGTAGTGATAGAGCGTGAGCTTCTCCACCGTGAGGTAGCGGCGGGCGGCATCGCGAACCTCCTCGGCGGTCACGGACTTCAGCCGCGCGAGGCGCTCGGCGATCTCGCGGTAGGAGCCGCGGGACTCGTAACGGGAGAGCGTTTCGGCCTGCTCGAGCGCGGTCTCCATCTCGCCCAGGAACGCCACCTCGGCGGCGTTTTTCGCGAGCGCGAGCTCGTATTCGGTGGGCCCGTGGCGCTTCATGCGCTCGACCTCGGCAACGAGGCGGCTCTCGACCTCGGCGCGGTTGGCCTCCGGATGCGTCGCGCTGATGGAGAAGATGCCCACGTCCTCGAAGGAGAAATGCACCGAGTTCACGGTGCTCGCGGCCTGAGCGCCCACGGCACCGCGATAGAGCCGCGACGAGCGCCCGGTTCCCAGGAGCCCCGAGAGCACCTCGAGCGTGAGCTCGTCGGGGTGCTTCTCGGCAACGGTGTGCCAGCCCATCACCGTGTAGCCCTCCTTGATGTCGGACTCCGAACGGCCGAAGCGGAACGCCGTTTGCGGCGGCTCCTTGGGTCCGTGCTCCTTCCGCAGCGTGCCGCGCGGAATGGCGCCGAAAGTGCGGCCCACCGCGGCGAGGGCTTCCGCGGGCGCGATGTCGCCCGTGATCGTCACCACGATGTTCTCGGGCCGGTAGAGCGTGTCGAAGAAGGCGACGAGGTCCTCGCGGCGGATGTTGCGCAGCACCTCGTTGGAGCCGATGCGCCAGCGCTTGATGCGATGCTGCGTGAAGGCCGTCGCGAGCATGCGCTCGAAGGCGACCGGGCCGGGGTTGTCGAGCTTGCGGTTGGACTCCTCGATCACCACCTCGGCTTCCTTCTTGAGCTCGCCGGCGTCGAAGAGCGGGTTGGCGATCGCATCCGCGTGGATCTCGATGCCCTTCACCGCGTTCTCCTTCGGCAGGACCGCCTGGTAGCTGGTGAAGCTGTAGATCGTGCCTGCGTTGGTGCGCCCGCCCGCGGCCGAGATCGCCTGCGCGATCGCCTCGGGCCCCGGATAGGCCTTCGAGCCCTTGAAGAACATGTGCTCGAAGAGGTGCGCCATGCCGGCGACGTTGTCGGGCTCGTGGAAGTAGCCCGCCTTCACCCACGTGTTCACGGCGACGATGCCGGTGCCTTTCTGCTCGCGCACCAGCACGGTGAGCCCGTTGGGCAGCACGCTCCTGCGCACGGTCGCGATGAATTCCTCGGCGGGCGAACGCTCGGCGCTCGCGGGCGCGGAGGCGGCGCGCTCCGGGATAGGACTGCAGCCGGCCAGGGCGACGGCGAAGAGGAAAAGGAGTGCGGACGGGCGCGGCATGCGGGTTTTCCCTGCGAGTTTGGGCGTTGCGAGTCTACCGAAGATGCCCCGTCGTGATGTAACCGTTCCTTGGGCCGGACGGCGCACTGAACTCGGTCCGCGGCAGCGAGTCGATAGCAAGGAGAAGCGCCTCCCGCGCAAGAAAACCGATGCCGCCTTGAACGAACCGCGCCGCCTGCCCGTGGGGGCCGAGCCGCGATCCGCCGGCGTGCACTTCCGCGTCTGGGCGCCGCGCCGCCGCCGCGTCGAGGTGGTTCTCGAGCGCGCGCCGGGCACCGAAAGCGTGGCGCTCACCCCCGAAGGCAACGGCTATTTTTCCGGCATGGTGGCGCAGGCGCGCCCCGGCAGCCTCTACCGCTATCGCCTCGACGACGACAAGGCCTATCCCGATCCCGCATCCCGCTTCCAGCCGGAAGGACCCCATGGGCCCTCGCAGGTGATCGATCCGGCCGAGTATCGATGGCGCGACCATGCCTGGCCTGGTCCGGCGCGCGGCGGGCAGGTCGTCTACGAGATGCACATCGGCACCTTCACGAGGGAAGGCACGTGGCAGGCGGCGGCGGCCGAGCTGCCCGGGCTAGCGCGCCTGGGCATCACCGTGGTCGAGGTCATGCCGGTCGCCGAATTTCCGGGCCGCTTCAACTGGGGCTACGACGGCGTGAGCCTTTTCGCGCCGACGCGCCTCTACGGAAGCCCCGATGATTTCCGCGCCTTCGTCGATGTGGCGCACGCGGCCGGCATGGGCGTGATCCTCGACGTGGTCTACAACCACTTCGGGCCCGATGGCGCCTATCACCGCGAGTTCTCGCAGAGCTGGTTCAGCGAGCGCTACCGCAACGAGTGGGGCGAGCCGCTCAACTTCGACGCCGAGGGCAGCGGCCCGGTGCGCGAGTTCTTCGTCGCCAACGCCGGCTACTGGATCGACGAGTACCACCTCGACGGGCTGCGGCTCGATGCGACGCAGCAGATCTTCGACGCCTCGCCCGTCCATGTGGTGCGCGAGATCGGCGCGAGCGTGCGCGCTGCGGCCCGCGGACGACGAACCTATGTCGTCGCCGAGAGCGAGCCGCAGGACGCGAGCCTGGTGCAGCCTGCGGAGCAAGGCGGCGCGGGCCTGGACGCTTTGTGGAACGACGACTTCCACCATGCCGCCATGGTCGCGGCGACGGGACGCAACGAGGCGTATTACTCCGACTACGCGGGCACGCCCCAGGAGCTCGTCTCGGCCGCCAAGTGGGGCTTCCTCTACCAGGGGCAGCACTTCCATTGGCAAGGCAAGCGCCGCGGTTCGCCGGCGCTCGGCCTTCCATCCGAAGCGTTCGTGAGCTACCTGCAGAACCACGACCAGGTCGCCAACTCGGCCTTCGGCCTGCGGTTGCACCAGCGGACTACCCCCGGGCGCTACCGCGCGCTGACCGCGTTGCTCCTGCTCGCGCCGGCGAGCCCGATGCTCTTCCAGGGCCAGGAATTCGCCGCCTCGACCCCGTTCCTTTTCTTCGCCGACCACAAGCCCGGCCTCGCGGAGGCGGTGCGCAAGGGGCGCGTCGAGTTCGTGAGCCAGTTCCCGAGCGTGGCGGCGCCCGATGTCGCGGCGCTCCTGCCCGATCCCGGCGATGCGGCGACTTTCGAGCGCTGCAAGCTCGACTGGCGCGAGTGCCAATCGCATGCGACGGCCTACGCATTGCACCAAGACTTGCTCGCCCTGCGGCGCGAAGTAGCGGCATTCCGCGGCGAGGTCGCGCGTCGCCTCGACGGCGCGGTCCTCGGCGCCGAGGCGCTGGTGCTGCGCTTCTTCGGCCGCGAAGGCGATGATCGCCTGCTCGTCGTGAACCTGGGCCGCGACCTCGACCTGCGCCACGCGCCCGAGCCCTTGCTGGCGCCGCCGGCCGGCAAGTCCTGGGCCACTGCGTGGTCGAGCGAGCATCCTCGTTATGGCGGCAGCGGCACGCCGACCCTCGAGACGTCCGGGGGCTGGCACGTGCCCGGACACGGCGCCTTCGTCCTGGAGCCCTCGCCATGAGCCGCGCGCATTCCGGCCGCGACGGCGGCACCTTCCGCTGGTGGCAGCGCGGCATCATCTACCAGGTCTACCCGCGCTCGTTCCTGGATTCGAATGGCGATGGCGTGGGCGACCTCGCGGGCATCCTGGCGAGGCTCGACTACCTGCGCTGGCTGGGCGTGGACGCCGTCTGGATCTCGCCCATCTACCCGTCGCCGATGAAGGACTTCGGCTACGACGTCTCCGACTACACCGGCATCCACCCGCTCTTCGGCACCTTCGAGGATTTCGACCGCCTGGTCGAGGCCGCGCATGCGCGCGACCTGAAGGTGATCCTCGACTTCGTGCCGAACCATACGTCGGACCGGCATCCGTGGTTCCAGGAGGCGCGCGCCTCGCGGGACAGTCCGCGGCGGGATTGGTACCTGTGGCGCGATCCCGCCCCCGGCGGCGGGCCGCCGAACAACTGGCTGTCTTGCTTCGGCGGCAGCGCGTGGGAATACGACGAAGCGAGCGGGCAGTACTACTACCACGCGTTCCTGCGCGAGCAGCCAGACCTCAACTGGCGCAACCCCGCGGTCGTGGCGGCGATGCTGGGCGTGCTGCGCTTCTGGCTCGATCGCGGCGTCGACGGCTTCCGCGTCGACGTGCTCTGGCACATCGTGAAGGACGACCAGTTCCGCGACAATCCCGCCAATCCCGACTGGCGCGAGGGCCGCGACCCCTTCCAGGCGCTGATCCCGATGCACTCGACGGACCGGCCCGAGGTGCACGACATCATCGTGCGCATGCGCCGGCTCTTCGACGAGTACGAGGATCGCGTGCTGATCGGCGAGATCTACCTTCCGGTGGAGCGCCTGGTGCAGTACTACGGAGTGGACCTCGCCGGCGCGCACCTGCCGTTCAACTTCCAGCTGATCCTCGCCCGGTGGGACGCCCGCCACATCGCGGGCCTCATCGCCGAGTACGAGCGAGCCCTGCCCGAGGGCGCGTGGCCCAACTGGGTACTGGGCAACCACGACCAGCACCGCATCGCCTCGCGCGTGGGGCGCGCGCAGGCGCGGGTCGCGGCCATGCTGCTGCTCACGCTGCGCGGCACGCCCACGCTCTACTACGGCGACGAGATCGGCATGGTGGACGTGCCGATCCCCCCGGACCGCGTGCAGGATCCGTTCGAGAGGAACGTGCCCGGCCGCAACCTCGGCCGCGACCCCGAGCGCACGCCGATGCAGTGGAGCGCGGCGCCCCACGCCGGCTTCAGCCGCGTCGAACCGTGGCTGCCCGTGGCGGCGGACCACCGCGAGGTGAACGTCGAGGCGCAGCGCGACGATCCCGGCTCGATGCTCGGGCTCTACAGCCGCCTCATCGCGCTTCGCCGCGGCGAGCCCGCCCTGGAGGTGGGCCGCTTCGAGCCGGTCGAGGCCACGGGCGATGTGCTCGCGTATGCGCGCCATGCGCGCGAAGGCGAAAGCGCCTTCCTCGTCGCGCTCAACCTGGGCTCCACGCCGCATACGCTGCATTGCGCGCTCGCCATTGGAGGGACCGTGGCCCTGTCGACGCACATGGACCGCTGGGGGCAACGCATCACCGACGGCGTAGCGCTTCGCCCCGACGAGGGCGTGGTGATCCGGATCGAGGGCTAGAGTCCCTCGAGCGCCACGCGGTAGGCGCGAGCGGCGTCGGCGGCGCTGGTGACGGTAGTGCCGAGGTCGCGCACCAGTCCGTCGGCGAGCCCGTACACCCAGCCGTGCACCGCGAGCTCCTGCCCACGGTCCCAGGCATCTCGCACGATGGTGGTCTGGCATACGTGCGCCACCTGCTCGATCACGTTGAGCTCGCAGAGCCTGTCGATGCGGCGCGAGACGTCCGACCCCGAATCGACGAGCGGCGCGTGCTTGGCGTGCACGTCCTTCACGTGCCGCAGCCAGTTGTCGGCGAGGCCCACGCGCTGGTCCTGCAGCGCGGCCGAGACGCCGCTGCAGCCGTAGTGGCCGCAGACGATCACGTGCTCGATGCGCAAAACCTCGATCGCGAACTGCATGACCGAGAGGCAGTTCAGGTCGCTATGCACCACGACGTTGGCCACGTTGCGGTGGACGAAGAGCTCCCCCGGAAGCAGGCCGACGATCTCGTTGGCGGGCACGCGGCTGTCGGCGCAACCGATCCACAGGTAGCGCGGACGCTGCTGGCGCGACAGGCGCTGGAAGAATTCGGGATCCTGGTCTCGCAGGCGTTCCGACCAGGCGCGGTTGTTCTCGAAGAGTTGGGCGAGCGAAAGCATGGGCACGACATTCTACTAGGGACATAATGGGCGCCCATGAAGCGCACCCCGATCTCGCCCGGCAGGCTCTTCCGGTTGATGAGCGAAAGTTTTACCGCCCGGCGCCCGGCGGGCTGCGACCGCTGCCGCATGCCGCTGCCGTACCTCATCGAGCGCCCCGACGAAGTCTCGGCCAACTGGCGCATCGGCACGCCGCCGACGTGTCCCCTCGGCTGCAACGCCGTCATCATCGACATCGCCGCGGAGCTGTGGCCGAAGTACGACCTCGTGGACGGCTTCGCCGGCAACGAGCCCTACGCCACGCGCGCGAGCGACGCCACCCGGCACAAGGATTGAAGCCGGCGCCTTCGCGTCGCGCGAAGGCCCCATTGCCCGAATACCAATTGCCCCGAGCCGCACCCGGATGAGAGGGTGCTGTCGGACCGGCATCGGTTCGACAACGGAGGGTGCGGTGGCTACGAGGAACATCCTGGTGCTCGGCGCTTCGTACGGTTGCCTGCTGGGCGTGAAGCTCGCGCTCGCCGGCCACGACGTTCGCCTCGTCTGCCGCGCGCGCAACGCGGCCCTCATCAACGATCGCGGCGTCGTGGTGCGCCTTCCGGTCAAGGGCCGCGAGGGCCTGGTCGAGGTGCGCTCGGGCGAGCTGCCCGGGCGGATCACGGCGAGCGTTCCCGAGGCCGTGGACCCGGGCTCGTTCGACATGGTGGTGCTCGCCATGCAGGAGCCGCAATACCGCCTTCCGGGCGTGCGCGAGCTGCTGCAGGCCACGGCCGCGAGCGGCGTGCCCTGCCTTTCGGTGATGAACATGCCGCCCCCGCCGTATCTCTCACGAATCCCCGGCATCGATCCCGGGGCCTGCGCCGAGAGCTACACCGACGCCTCGCCGTGGGAGGGATTCGACGCGCGGCGCGTGACGCTGTGCAGCCCCGACCCGCAGGCTTTCCGGCCTCCCGAGGAAGAGGGCAACGTGCTGCAGGTGCGGCTCGCGACCAACTTCAAGGCGGCCGCGTTCGAGCTCGGCCGCGACACCGCGCTGCTGCGCGAGCTGGCAAGCGGCATCGAGCAGGCGCGCTACGAGCACGGCGGCGAGCGGCTCGACCTGCCGGTCAAGCTCAAGGTCCACGACTCGGTCTTCGTGCCGCTCGCCAAGTGGGCGATGCTGCTCGCGGGCAACTACCGCTGCCTCACCGACGACGGCGTGCGCTCCATCGCGGAGGCGGTGCACTCGGATGCCGAATCCTCGCGCGCCGTTTATGACTGGGTCGGCGCGCTCTGCGTATCCCTCGGCGCCGATCCCGGCGCCATGGTGCCGTTCGACAAGTACGCGCAAGCGGCGCGCTCGCTGCAGAGTCCTTCGTCCGCCGCCCGGGCCCTCGCGGCTGGCGTGCCTCACATCGAGCGGGTCGATCGCCTGGTCCAGGCGGTCGCGGCGCAGAAGGGCCTCGCCCATCCGAGCGTGGACGAGACCGTGGCCCGCGTCGACGATTGGCTGGTGCGCAACCGGTTGAAGGGATAAGAGGAGGGGGAAGGGGAAAAGGGAAAGCGGGAAGCGGAAGGCGCGACCGCCGCGCGATGTAGGCCGCTTCCGACTCGAAGTCGCGGCACGCCCGAGCGAACGGCACGCCCAGGCGTGTCGTCCAATTGCGGTCATGGAAAGCGACCGCCCCTGCCCCGCCGCGCCCGTCGCGGTGATCCTGAACGAGCGCTCGGGCCAGGGCCATGGCGATGACGCGGTCGCGCGGCTGGCGGCGCTGCTGCAGCGCCATGGCATCGAAGCCGAGATCTTCCGTGCCGCCGATGGCTCGATCGCCGAGGTCACGCGACTCGCGCTGCAGGCCCCGCGCTCGGTGGTCGTCGCGGCCGGCGGCGACGGAACCGTGAGCGCCGTCGCCGCCTGCCTTCGCGGCACCGGGATCGCGCTCGCGGTGCTCCCCGTGGGAACGCTCAACCACTTCGCGCGCGACCTGGGCATTCCCCCCGATATCGAGGGAGCGGTTCGCGTCATCGCGCAAGGCCGCCGCCTGGGGGTCGACCTGGGCGAGGTGAACGAGCGCACCTTCGTCAACAACGCGAGCCTCGGGCTCTATCCCGACATCGTCCGCGACCGCCAGCGCCAGCAACGCCGCCTGGGCCGCGGCAAGTACCGGGCGATGTTGTGGGCGACGCTGGCCATCCTGCGCCGCTCACCCTTCCTGCGCCTGAGCATCGAGATCGACGGCAGGACCACCCACTGCCGCTCGCCCTTCGTCTTCATCGGCAACAACGACTACGTGATGGAGGGCTTCAACATCGGCATGCGATCGAGCCTGCGCGATGGCTGCCTGAGCGTCTACACGACGCGCCGGCGCACGCGCTGGGGACTCCTGCGCCTGGCCATCCGCGCCCTCCTCGGCCGGCTGCAACAGGCGCGCGATTTCTCCATGGCACGAGCCTCCAGCCTGCGCATCGATTCCCGGCGCCGCTGGCTGCTGGTCGCCACCGACGGCGAGGTGACGGCGCTCGCGACTCCGTTGCGGCTGCGCGTGCTGCCACGCGCGTTGCAGGTGCTGGTGCCGGCAAGCTGAATGCGCACCCTCGCCCACATTTCCGACCTTCACTTCGGCCGCGTCGACGAAGCGGTGCTCGAGCCGTTGCGCGAAGCGCTGCTGCGGCTCTCGCCACACCTGCTGGTCGTTTCCGGCGACCTCACGCAACGCGCGCGCGCCGCCCAGTTCCGCGCCGCGCGGGCGTACCTCGACACCCTCCCCCGCCCCCAGCTGGTGGTGCCCGGCAACCACGACGTGCCGCTCTACAACGTCTTCAAGCGCTTCCTCGCCCCGCTGCGAGACTACCGGCGCATCGTCACCGATGAGCTCGAACCCGGCTATTTCGACGACGAGCTCGCCGTCGTGGGTGTGAACACCGCGCGCTCCCTCACCTTCAAGGGCGGGCGCATCAACGCGGCGCAGGCCGAGTCGGTGCGCGCCCGCCTCTGCGACCTGCCGGCGGGCGTGACCAAGATCGTGGTCACCCATCATCCTTTCCACGTGCCCGAAGGCAGCGGCGAGGAAGGCCAGATCGTGGGACGAGCCCGCATGGCGCTCGAGAAGCTCGCGCACTGCGGCGCCGACCTGCTCCTCTCGGGGCACCTGCACGAAAGCGACGTCGGCCATACGGCCGAGCGCTATCGCATCGCAGGCGTCTCGGCCCTCGTCGTGCAGGCCGGCACGGCCACCTCGTCGCGCACGCGCGAATCCCCCAACGGGTTCAACTTCCTGCGCGTGGAGGACAACCACATCGAGGTCGATCGCTTCGAATGGTCGTCAGGCCGTTTCACGCGCCGCGACACCGAGGCTTTCGACCACGATGCGTCCGGCTGGGGCACGGGCGCGGTTCGCCATGCGCCTGCCTGATCGCCCGCACAGCCTGTCCCCGCGCGCTCTCGCGATCGCCGGATGGAGCGCTTTCCTCGTCGCCGGCGCCCTCTTCATGGCGGTGGCGTGGAACGTGGCCGCGCGCGAGAGCATCGTCGTGCTCGACGAGCGCGTGACCGCATGGTGGGAGACCCGGCGCTCGCCACCGCTCACCACCGCCATGCTGGCCCTTACGCATGCCCACTCGCTCGCCGCCATCGCGGCCTGGAGCGCGGTCCTGGCACTTGCCCTGGCGCGCTTGCGGGAGCGCTACTGGATCCTCACCCTGGCGCTCGCCGTGGGCGGCGGCATGGCGCTCAACGGCCTGCTCAAGCTCGCCTACGAAAGGGCACGCCCACACCTGGACGATCCGATCCTCACGCTCGCCACGTTCAGCTTCCCGAGCGGGCACACGGCCGCCGCGACAACCTTCTACGGCGTGCTCGCGGCATTCCTCGTGTCGCGCCTGCGAGGGGGAGCCCTGCGCAGCGCCGTCGTGCTCGCCGCGATGGCGATGGTGGCGCTCGTGGGCTTGTCTCGCGTGTACCTGGGCGCGCACTTCCTGAGCGACGTGCTGGCGGCGGCCTGCTCGAGCACCGTGTGGCTGGTGCTTTGCCTCGCCGCCGGCCACGACCTCGCCCGCCGCCGGCGATCTGCCGCGCCGCCCGTGGCATGAAGCTCGAGCGAAGCCGGCTGTGGCTCGGGATCTCCGGCCTCGTCGTGGCCGCTCTCGCCATGGCGCTCGTGGTCCCGGCGCAGGACTGGACCGCGGTCCTGGCCGATGCCCTCGAGGAGCGCAATCGCGCCCAGGCGCTGCTGGTGTTCTGCGCGGCATACGTCATCGGCACGCTGCTGCTGATTCCCGCTTGGATCTTTCCCATCGCGGCCGGCGCCGCCTTCGGGCCTGCGTGGGGGGTGGCGGCTGCGATGGCCTCATCGGCCATCGCGGCGATGAGCGCCTTCCTCATCGCGCGTTACGTGGTGCGCGACCACGTCGAGCGGGCGGCGCGCCGCAGCGCCGCCTTCGCGGCCGTCGACAAGGCGGTCAAGCGCGAGCCCTGGAAAGTGGTGGCCTTCCTGCGCCTGAGCCCGGTGATGCCCTCGGGCGCCAAGAGCTATTTCCTCGGCCTGACCTGCGTAGGCCCGCTCACGTACTCGCTCGCTTCCGCCGCGGGCATGTTTCCGGGCATCGCCCTCAAGGTCTACCTGGGCCACCTCGGGCGAGATGCCCTGAGCGGCGGACCCCTCAAGTGGATGGCGCTCGCGGCCGGCATCGCGGCCACGCTGGCGGTCGCGTGGATCGTGGGCCGCCGTGTGCGCCGGCGCCTCGGGTTCTAGGACGCCGGCGGGCTCTCGCAGGCGAGCTGCCCGAGGCAATCGTAGGCGGCGTACTTGTACGCTTCGGCAAGGCTCGGGAAGTTGAACACCATCTCGATGAAGGCGTCGACCGTCCCGCGCAGGTGGATCACCGCCTGCCCGATGTGCACGAGCTCGGTGGCGCGGTCGCCGATCACGTGCACGCCGATCAGCCGGCGGCTCGCGCGCGCGACCACGAGCTTGAGCAGGCCTTCGGTGTCGCCCGAGATCTTGCCGCGCGGGTTCTGCGAGTAATGGGCGCGGCCCACCGCATAGTCGATGCCGTTCTCGGCGCAGGTCGCTTCGCATTCCCCCACCGCGCTCACCTCGGGGATGGTGTAGATCCCGTAGGGCAGCAGCTCGTCCACCGAACGCTTGTAGTCGAAGCCGAAGGCGTGGCAAACGGCCACCCGCCCCTGCTCCATCGAGGTGGCCGCGAGCGCGGGAAAGCCGATCGCGTCGCCGGCGGCCAGCACGTTCGGGACCACCGTCTGGTAGCGCTCGTTCACCGCGAGGTAGCCGCGCCGGTCGGGATAGATCCCGAGGGCTTCCAGGCCCAGCTCGCGGGTGCGTCCCTCGCGCCCGGCGGCATAGAGCAGCTGCTCGCTCGCGATTGCGCCGCCATCGCCGAAGCGGGTGACCACCCCGTCGCCTTCGCGCGCGACACTCTTCCAGCGCGCGCCCATGCGAAGCTCGATTCCCATCCGCCGCATCGATCGCGTGAGTTGCTCGACCATCTCCCGGTCGAGGAAGGACAGCAGCACCTCGCGCGAATCCACGAGCGTCACGCGCACGCCCAGCGCCGCGAACATGCACGCGTACTCGCAACCGATCACGCCGGCGCCAAGGATCGTCATCGACGCGGGAATGTGGTCGAGCTCGAGGATCTCGTCGCTGTCGTGGATGCGCTCGTCGGTGAAGTCGATGTCCACCGGCCGCGCGGGACGCGATCCCGTTGCGATGAGGATCACCGCGGCGCTGGCGCGGCGCACGCCCTCGGGCCCCGTCACCTCCACGGTGTGGGCGTCGAGCAGCCGCCCGGCGCCGTGCCAGGTGTCCACGTTGTGGCGCGCGAGGTTGTCGCTGATCCGCCGCGATTCGGAAGCCACGATCGCGGCCTTGCGCGACATGAGGCGCGGCAGCGTCGCCGTGGGCTCGAGCTCGACGGCGATGCCGTACATCTCGCGCGAGCGGTAGCCCGAGAGGTACATCGCCGTCTCGCGCAGCGTCTTGCTGGGAACCGTGCCGGTATGGGTGCCGGCCCCGCCCGGCTGGGGCGCGCGCTCGACCACCAGTACGCGCTTGCCGAAGTAGGCGGCCTGCGCCGCGGCCTTCTCCCCCGCCGGCCCCGCGCCGATCACCACGAGGTCGTAATCGACCTTCATATTCTTGCTCCCGGGTCTCCCAGCCGCGAGGGTATCAAATACAATCGTCGACACATGGACCCAGCGGCCGAACTCGACCTTCCCGCGCCGCTCCGGGCCGAGCTGCGCGACCTGCGCGATCGCGACCGGCACCTGCGCATCGCGATGGAAGCCTCGCGCGTGGTCGCCTACCAGTGGGACATCGCCGGCGATCGGGTCACCCGCATGCGCGGCAGCAGCCGACCGGGCGAGGCGCTGGAGGACGCCGGTGGCTTCGAGGACGTGGTGGCGAAGGTTCTGCCCGAGGACCGCGCCGCCTTCCGGGCGGACATCGCCGCGGCGCTCGCCTCCCGCGAGGGCGGCTACCGCACCGAAGTGCGCTACCTGCGTGCCGATGGTGAAGTGCGCTGGCTGCTGGAGACGGGCCAGGTCGTGCGCGACGCCGACGGCAAGCCAGCCCGCATCGTGGGGATCAGCTACGACATCACCGATCGCCGCAACGCCGAGGAGGCGCTGCGCTCGGCGCAAGAGCAGCTGCGCGAGCAGGCCGAGCGCAAGGACGAGTTCCTGGCGATGCTCGCGCACGAGCTGCGCAACCCCCTCGCCCCGATCCGCAACGCGGTGCAGATCCTGCGCCTGCTGGGACCGCCCGACCGGGCGGCCGGCGATGCGCGCGACATCATCGAGCGGCAGGTCGGGCACCTCGTGCGCCTGGTCGACGACCTGCTGGATGTCTCGCGCGTCTCCCGCGGCAAGATCACGCTGCAGAAGGCCGACATCGACCTGCGCGACGTGGCACGCCACGCGCTCGACGTGAGCCGGCCGCTGGTCGAATCTCGCGGGCATGCGATAGAGGTGAGCCTGCCGCCCCATGCCGTGCCCGTGCACGGGGATTTCACCCGCCTCGCGCAAGTGTTGAGCAACCTCGTCAACAACGCGGCCAAGTACACCGATGCCGGCGGGCGCCTGGAGCTCACGCTGGAGACGCGCCACGGCTTCGCCTGCGCGTGCGTGCGCGACAACGGGCGCGGCATCGAGCCCGGCCACCTCGAGCGCATCTTCGAGCTCTTCTACCAGGCCGAGCGTGACCTCGACCGCGCCGAGGGCGGGTTGGGGCTTGGGCTTTCGCTGGTGAAGAGCCTGGTCGAGCTGCATGGCGGCAGCGTCGAGGCGACCAGCTCGGGCCGCGGCCAGGGAAGCGCTTTCCACGTCCGGCTGCCGCTGCGCGCGGCCGAGGCGATCCCCGCGAGCGGGGCCAGCCGCGCGGGACGCTCCGGGCCGACGCACTGCCTGCGCGTGCTGGTTGTGGACGACCTTCGCGACTCGGCGCTCACCATGGCGCAGCTGCTGCGGCTGCAAGGCCACGACGTGCAGGTCGCGTTCGACGGCCGCGAAGCCGTGGCGCTCGCCCTGCGCGCGCGCCCGGACCTTGTCCTGCTCGACATCGGCCTGCCGGCGCTCAACGGCTACCAGGCGTGCCGCGCGATGCGCGAAGGGGGGCTCACCGATGCCCTGATCGCCGCGGTCACCGGTTACGGCCAGGACGAGGACCGCCGCCTGTCGCAGGTCGCCGGCTTCGATGCGCACCTCGTGAAGCCGGTCGAGCCCGACGACATCCAGGCGCTCGTCGAGCGCCATCGCGCCCGCGGTCGCTGAAGCCGGGATGGACGTCGCCGCCGCGCTCCTCGCGGGCAGTCCCGATGGCGTCCTCGCCTTCGACCGGGACTGCGTCTATACGCTGTGGAACCCCGCGATGGAGCGCATCTCCGGCATGGCGGCGGGCGACGTCGTGGGACGCAAGGCGCCGGAAGTCTTTCCGTTCCTGGTCGAGACTGGCGAGATCGAGCATTTCCGCGCGGCCCTGCGCGGCGAGAGGGCGCTGTCGAGCGAGCAGCGCTTCCGCGTCCCGGAAACGGGCACCTGGGGGTTCTTCGACGCGCATTACTTCCCGGTTCGCGAGGGCGAGTCGATCGTGGGCGCGGTGGGCGTGGTGCGCAACGTCACCGGGCGGCATCGCAATCGCGTGCGCGCGGCGGCCCAGGTCGCCGTCAGCCGCGTGCTCGTGGGCTCCGACGGCGCCGATGCTTCCGCGCGCATCCTCTCGGCCATCGGGGAAGCGACCGAGTGGGATTGCGGCGCGTACTTCGAGGTCGACACGCAGGCACAGGGGCTGCACTGCGAGTTCACCTGGCATCTTCCGGACGAAGCCTTCGCCGCCTACGTGCAGGCCTCGGCCGGCTCGCGCTTCGCGCCCGGGGAGGGGCTGCCGGGGCGCTGCTGGGCGGAAGGCCGCGCGACGTGGATCGCCGACATCGCGCGCGACCCGCTGTATTCACAGTCGGCCATGGCCGCGCGCGAGCGGTTGCGCTCGGCGGTCGCCTTTCCCATCCGGGTGGCCGGCAAGGTGGTCGGCGTGATGGAATTCTTCAGCCGGCGCCTCGCCGAGCCCGACCCCGAGCTGCTCACCCTGCTCGAGGACCTCGGCGCGCAGTTCGGGCAGTTCGTCGAGCGCAGGCGCGTGGAGGATTCCTTCGCCGAGAGCCGCGCCTACTTCCGAGCGATCTTCGAGCAGGCGCCCTTCACCATCCAGGTGTTCACCCCGGACGGCCGTTGCATCGACGCCAACCCCGCGTTCGAGAAGATGTGGGGCGTGGGCCGCGAGGCGCTCGCCGGCTACAACCTGCTCGCCGATCCGCAGCTCGAGGCGCTGGGCCTCATGCCCCTCATCCGCCGCGCCTTCGCCGGCGAGTCGGTCGCGCTTCCCGCCGTGACCTACGACCCGGCGCGCAATCGGCTGCCCGGCCGCGGGCGCGTGACCGAAGCGAGCCTCTATCCCGTGCGCGGAGCCGAGGGCACCGTGGGCCGCGTCGTGCTCATGCATCGCGACGTGACCGAGCAGGCCCAGCTCGCCCGTGCCGAGGCGGCGGCGCGCCTGGGCCTGTGGGAATACGACCTCGCCACCGGCCGCGTGCAGTGGTCGGAAGGGATCTATGGCCTCATCGGCGTCGCGCCGAGCTCTGTTGCGCCCAACGCGGAAAGCTGGCGCGAGCTGGTGCTGCCCGACGACGTCGAGCGGGTGGACCGCGCGCTGGGCGAGATCGTGGCCCGGGGCGGCGAGTTCACGACCGAATTCCGCATCCGTCGGGCCGACGGCGAGGTGCGCTGGATCGCTTCCATCGGCCGGGTGGAAGGCGGGCCCGCGCCGGGCGCCGCGCGGCTGCTCGGAGTCAACATCGACATCACCGCGCGCAAGCTGGCCGAGATCGCGCGCCAGCGCCAGCTTGAGGAGATGCATGCGCTGCTCGACACGCTGCCGGTCGGCGTGCTCATCGCCCACGATGCGCAGTGCAGCGTGATCACCGGCAATCGCGTCGGCAACCGCCTGATGCGCATGGGTGGCGGCAACATCTCCATGACGCCCGAGGACGGCGCGAGCCCGCCCGCCTACCGCGCCTTCCGCGACGACATCGAGCTGCCGCTCGCGGAGTTTCCGCTGCGGCGCGTGCTTTCCGGCAAGCCGGTCGAGAACCTCGACTACCACCTGCGATTCGCCGACGGCAGCGCGGTGGACGTGCTGGTTTCGGCGGCCGCGCTGCGCGACGAGAGCGGCGACATCCGCGGCGCCGTGGCCACGCTGCTCGACGTGACCGAGCAGAAGCGCGCGCGCCAGGCGCTGCAGGAGGAGGACCGCCGCAAGACGGCCTTCCTCGCCACCCTCGCGCACGAGCTTCGCAATCCGCTCGCCCCGATCCGCAACGCGGTCGAGATCCTGCGGTTGCGCGACGCCCCGCCCGAAGTGCGCTCGGTGTGCGCCATCATCGAGCGCCAGATGCGCCACATGGTGCGGCTGGTGGACGACCTGCTCGACGTGAGCCGCATCACGCGCGGGCGCCTGGAGCTGCGCCGCGAGCCGGTGACCTTGCAGGCGATCGTCGCGCAGGCGGTGGAAGGCGCGCGGCCGTTCATCGAGCGAGAGGGCCATGCCCTCGAGGTTTCGCTGCCGGAAGGCGAATGCCACCTGCATGGCGATGCGGTGCGCCTCGTGCAGGCCGTGCTCAACCTGCTCAACAACGCGGCCAAGTACACGCCGCCCGGAGGGCGCATCGGCCTCGAAGTCATCGTGGGCCACCGGGAGGCCTCGATCCGGGTGCGCGACTCCGGCATCGGCATGACCCCGGAGCAGCTCGAGCGCGCCTTCGACATGTTCTGGCAGGCCGGCGAATCCATGCAACGCAGCCAGGGTGGCATGGGCATCGGCCTGTCGCTCGCGCGCACGGTGGTGGAGATGCACGGCGGGCGCATCGCCGCGCGCAGCGACGGGCCGGGACGCGGCAGCGAGTTCGAAATTTCGCTGCCGCTGCGCTAGCCCTTCAGGGCCCTCGAAACGAGGCGCACGAACTCCGCCGACGACGCGGTGTCGAGCCAGCGCACGACGACGACAGCCTCGTGTTCCGGATCGATCCATACCATGTGGCCGCCCGCTCCGAACATGAAAAAGCTGGAGCGCGACGCGTCGGCGTACAGGCGCCCATCGCGGTTGAGCCACGCGAGCCATCCGTAGAAAGGCGCTACCGGGCAAGGCACCTGCATGCGCTGCACCCAATCGCGAGGAACGATTTCGCGCCCCCCATGCAGGCCACCCGAGAGCAGCAACTGCGCCACGCGCGCCTGGTCGCGCGAGCCGATGCTCACGCCGCCGCCCCAGTGCGTGCCGCCCGGCACCGACTTCACCCGCAGGCCGTCGATCTCCACCCAGGCGTCGTCGTAGCCCTCCCAACGGAAATCCCGCCCTCCCCCGAGGGGCTCGAGGATGGTTTCGAGGAACACTTCCGGCAGCGGCCGCCTGAAGAGGTGCAGCAACGCGAGCGAGAACTGGTTGATGCGCACGTCGTTGTATTCCCAGTAGCTGCCCGGCGGCTGCAGCGGCCGGGGCTCGCCCTTCCTGCCTACGGGCGGCTTGGGGTCGTACGAAACACGGCGGTAATGCTCGACCTGGTCGGGCATGCCGAAGCATTCGCCCTGCCATTCGCTGGTCTGCGTGAGCAAATGCTCCCAGGTGATGGCGCGGTTCTGCTCCGAGTCGAATCCGATGCCGGGCAAGCGCTCGGCCACGCGTTCGCCGGGCTCCAGCAACTTGCGCGAGTGGGCGACGCCGGCGAGGAGCGCGAGATAGGTCTTGGCAACGCTGAAGGTCTGGTCGGCGCGGTCGGGCTCGCCCCAGGCGGCGACTTCCTCGCCGCGCAGGCGGATCACGCCCGAGACGCCGCCGCGCGGATGCACCGGGCCCCGCAAGCGGTCGAAGGGTGGCGGGTCCTCGTGGTGCACGCCCCAGCGCGCCGGATCCGCGGCGGGATCGCGCGGCCAACCCACCTCGTGCGAGGACGCGAAGGCGATGGCCTCGTCGAACGGCGTCACGAGCGACCTACCAGGCGAAGGCCGGCTTCTCCAGCGCCTTGGCGAAGGCCACGCCGGGCTCGATGCCGTCCATGATCAGCGCGACGATCACGTTGCGATGCTCGCGGATGGCCGGCGGCAGGCTCGCGCGGTTGGCGAGGAAGTGCTGGTGCATCGCCTGCACGGCGTCGGGCTCCTTCAGCTTCTTGCCGCGTTTCGCGGCGGGCGCCACGATGGGCGAGTAGGACTCGATCAGCGTCGAGCGCGCCGCGGTCTCGCGCTGGTCGGCGACAAGGCCCTCGGAATGGGCGATCCAGAAGCCCGCCCACGCGTTGGTCGCGGGCTTGCCGAGCTTGTAGACGATCTCGTCGTAGGTCTTGCGCCAGTCGGGGTTGCCTTCGATGGCGAGGAAAACGTCCTCGATCACGTCGCGCGTGTGGGGAAGCGGCAGGCTCGCGCGAGCCTGGTCGACGAGTTGCTTCAGCCGGAGGGTAGGCAAAGGGAAGGCCTTTCTGGAGGTGGCAGCGCAAGCCGGACGGGCCCACGCCTTCGAGTCCCATTGTACGTGCCGCGCGGACGCTAACGCGGGGCAAGGCCGGGCGGGAACCCGATCCGCTGGCTTCCGGTCCCGAGCACCGCCTCGAAGGCGCCCGCGGCGGCGAAGAGGAAGTCGTCTCGCCCGTGGCTTGCCATGACCTGCAGCCCCACCGGCAATCGAAGCGCGTCCAGCCCTACGGGCAACGTGATCGCAGCCAGCTGCAGGAGGTTGGCGATGCTCGTGTTGCGGGCCATCTTCAGGTTGCGTGGGCGATAGTCCTCCCAGCTCGAGAGCTCCGTGAACGCGGGCGGAGACTGCGCCGTCGTCGGCGTGGCGATCACGTCCACGTGCTCGAAGTGCGCCCGCGCCTCGCGCGACCATCGTTCGAGCGACATCCTGCGCCCGAGGAACTCCACGGCCGACACCTCCGCGGCCGCGTTCATGCGCGCCGAGACATTCCGGTCCAGGGTCTCGACCCATTCGGGCAGCTCATGGCGCAGGAAGGCGAGCAGCTCCGCGCCGGCCGTGCCGCCCGCCTTGAAAATTTCGAAGGCGAGCGCGGCCTCGGGGAAGCGAAGCGGCACGAGCCGATGCCCTGCACGCTCCAGCTCGGCGAGCGCGCCGCGCACGGGCTCGGAGATCCCCGCATCGCAGTCGTCCCAGAAAAACGACTCCGGGATGCCGATGCGCAGCGCCGACGAAAGGCTCGCGCCGCCGATGCCGGCCTGCGTCCTGCCGAAATGCCGCTCCATCTCCGCCGCGGCCAGCATGGCGTCGTCGACGGTGCGTGCGAGGACGCCGGGCGTATCGAAGATGAGTGAAAGCGGCGTGATCCCCGCCGTAGACCAGCGCCCGATCGTCGGCTTGTAGCCCACGTTGCCGGTAAGCGCCGCGGGAATGCGCACCGATCCCGACGTGTCGCTGCCGAGCGCGATCAGGGCGGACCCCTGGCACAGCGAGACTCCCGCGCCAGAGCTGGAGCCTCCTGGAACGCGGGCAACGGCTGCGTCCCACGGATTGCGCGGCGTGGGCCAGTGGTCGTTCAGGCCGAGGGCGCCGAACGCGAACTCGACCGTGTGCGTCTTGCCCATGACCACCGCGTCCTGGGCAAGCAGGCACGCGACCAGCGGCCCAGGCGCCTGCCATCTCGCCGGCAGCTCGCGCGGGCTGCCGGCGAAGATCGGCACACCCGGCACGCCGTAGATGTCCTTCACCGATACCGGGATGCCCTGCAAGACGCCGCGGTCCTGTCCGCGGGCAAAGGCCGCATCGGCGCGCGCGGCCGCGGCCTCGGCGACTTCCACCGTCACGGTCTTGTACGCGCCCAGCCGCGCTTCGCTCGACTCGAGGTTGGCCGCCGCCTCCCGGCGCAGCGCGGCAGCCGTGAGGCTGCCGGCCCGCAGCCTGCGGGCGATTTCCCGAAGGGGTTGGTTCATTCCCATGGTCCGGATTCTCCGGTGCTGTTAGGATCACGCATCCGTTGTCGTCGCCTATTTACTCGCCGAAAGGGGCCATCCATGAGACGCAATCTGCGCTGGTTTGCCGGAATCGCACTCGTCGCCGTCGCCGCCGCACCCTGGAGCGCGACGCTCGCGCAACAGAAGGTCCTCAAGTTCATCCCGCAGGCCGACCTGCGCATCCTCGACCCGATCGCCACCACCGCGTACATCACGCGCAACCATGGCTACATGGTGTACGACACGCTCTTCGCGATCAACGAGAAGTTCGAGGTCAAGCCGCAGATGGTGGACAAGCACGAGGTGTCCAAGGACGGCCTGACCTATACCTTCACGCTGCGCGACGGCCTCAAGTTCCACGACGGGCAGCCGGTCAAGTCGGCCGACTGCATCGCCTCGATCGAGCGCTGGGCCAAGCGTGACGCGCTCGGCCAGAAGCTCTCCGAAGCCACGGAATCGTGGAAGGCGGTGAACGACAAGACCTTCACGCTCAAGCTGAAGACCCCCTTCCCGCTCACCCTCGACGCGCTCGCCAAGCCGTCGTCGAACGTGCCCTTCATCATGCCCGAGCGCATCGCGAAGACCGATGCCTTCAAGAACATCGACGACCCCACGGGCTCGGGGCCCTTCAAGATGGTGAAGTCGGAGTGGGTGCCGGGCAACAAGGTCGTGTACGTGAAGAACACCGACTACGTGCCGCGCAAGGAAGCGCCCTCCTGGGCTTCCGGCGGGAAGGTCGTCAAGGTCGACCGCGTCGAGTGGATCTACATTCCCGACTCCGCCACCGCCGCTGCCGCGCTGAACGCGGGCGAAGCCGACATCTGGGAGCAGATGCCCCCGGACCTCATCCCGCTGCTGTCGAAGAACAAGCAGGTCGTGGTCAAGAACATCGACCCGCTGGGCTCGATGGGCATGATCCGCTTCAACTTCCTGCACCCGCCCTTCAACAACGAGAAGATCCGCCAGGCCGTGCTGTACGCGGTAGACCAGAACGACTATGTGATCGGCATCGCCGGCGACAAGAAGAACGGCAAGCCCTGCTACTCGTACTTCACCTGCGGCACGCCACTTTCCTCCGAGGTTTCCGCCGAACCGCTGAAGGGCAAGCGCAACTTCGAGAAGGCCAAGCAGCTGCTGAAGGAAGGCGGCTACAAGGGCGAGAAGGTCGTGATCATCGACGCGACCGACCAGCCGATCGTGCACTCGCAGTCGCTGCTCACGCTGGAGAACCTGAAGAAGATCGGCATGAACGCCGAGATCCAGGCGGGCGACTGGGGCACGCTCATCACGCGCCGCGCGGTGAAGGAGCCCAACGACAAGGGCGGCTGGAATATCTTCCACACCTGGTTGGTGGGTCCGGACATGGTCAACCCGGCGGTCAACTTCCCCATCCGCGGCACGGGCGAGAAGGCCTGGTTCGGCTGGCCGTCGGACCCGAAGATGGAAGAGCTGCGCGAAGCCTGGTTCAAGGCGAAGACGCCGGCGGAGTCGAAGGCCGCGGCCGATGCCGTGCAGAAGAGGGCGTTCGAGTTCGTGCCGATCATCCCGACGGGCCAGTTCATCCTGCCCACGGCGTACCGCACCAACATCACCGGGCTGATCATCGCGCCCATCAACCTGCTCTGGAACGTCGAGAAAAAGTAACAGCCTTGCCATGAAACACATCGGGAACGGCGTTCGAGCGGACCCGCACCGCTCAACGCCACCAAGCACGGAGTAATGCTTGCTTATGTAGTGCGACGGCTTTTCGCGACCATCGTCGTCATGGCGGTGGTCGCGTTCGTCGTCTTCCTCCTCCTCTACCTCACGCCCGGCGACCCGGCCGCGATCCTCGCGGGCGACGCCGCCACGAGCGAGGACATCCGCAAGATCCGCGAGAAGCTCGGGCTGGACGACCCGTTCCTGGAGCGCTTCGGCCAGTGGCTGTGGCGCCTGCTGCATGGCGACCTCGGCGTATCGATCTTCACCAACCTGCCGGTGACGCACCTCATCGCCCAGCGCGTCGAGCCCACGCTCTCGCTCACGTTCTGCACGCTGGTCATCTCCATCCTCGTCGCGGTGCCGCTGGGCGTGGTCGCCGCGGCGCGCGCCGGCTCCTGGATGGACCGGGCAGTGATGGCTTTCTCGGTGGGTGGCTTCTCGGTGCCGGTCTTCGTCCTGGCCTACATCCTCATCCTCGTCTTCTCGATCGAGCTCGAGTGGCTGCCCGTGCAGGGCTACCGCCCGATCTCCGAAGGCGTGTGGGAATGGGCGCGCCACCTCGTGCTGCCCAGCGCCGCGCTGGGCACCGTCTACATCGCGCTCATCGCGCGAATCACGCGCGCGAGCATGCTCGACGTGCTCGCGCAGGACTACGTGCGCACGGCGCAAGCCAAGGGCCTCGCCCCGGGCGGGATCCTCATCGGGCACGCGCTCAAGAACGCCGCGGTGCCGATCGCCACCGTGATCGGCATCGGTGTCGCGCTCCTCATCGGCGGCGCCATCGTCACCGAGACCGTCTTCGCGCTCCCGGGCATCGGCCGGCTCACCGTGGACGCGATCCTGCGGCGCGACTACCCGATCATCCAGGGCGTGGTGCTGATCTTCTCCGGCACCTACGTGCTCATCAACCTGGCGGTGGACCTGAGCTACATGTTCTTCGACCCACGCATCCGTTATTGACCCGATGGCCGCCGTCGCGCTCGAGACCCCCAAGCCCGTATCGCCCACCTGGCGCAATTTCCGCGAGGCGTTGCGGCGCCATCCCACGGCGATCGTTGGCGGCGTCGTGCTGCTCGCGATGATCCTCGTCGCCGTGTTCGCGCCGTGGCTCGGGACCGTCGATCCGCAGGCGGTGGCCCCGGTCAAGCGATTGAAGCAGCCCGGGGCCGAGTGGTGGTTCGGAACCGACATGATGGGGCGCGACGTCTACAGCCGCGTGCTGTATGGCGCGCGCGTCTCGCTCGCCATCGGCATCGCGGTGGCGCTCTTCAGCACGCTGATCGGGCTGGCGATCGGGCTGGTCACGGGATTCGTGCGCTGGCTCGATGCGATCGTCATGCGCGTGATGGACGGGCTCATGTCGATCCCGCCGGTGCTGCTGGCGATCGCGCTCATGGCGCTCACCCGCGCCAGCATGGAGAACGTGATCCTCGCGATCACGCTGGCGGAGACGCCGCGCGTGGTGCGCCTGGTGCGAAGCCTGGTGCTCACCCTGCGCGAGGAGCCCTATGTCGCCGCGGCGGTGGCGGCCGGCACGCGCCTGCCGCGGATCCTGTGGCGCCACATCCTGCCCAACATCGTGGCGCCGCTGCTGGTCCAGGCGACCTACGTCTGCGCCTCCGCCATGATCACCGAGGCGATCCTGTCCTTCATCGGCGCGGGCACCCCGCCCAACATCCCGAGCTGGGGAAACATCATGGCCGAGGCGCGCAGCATGTTCCAGATCGCGACCTACCTGATCGTCTTTCCCGGCATTTGCCTCTCGATCACGGTGCTGGCGGTGAACCTGCTGGGCGACGGCCTGCGCGACGCGCTCGACCCGCGCCTGGCGCGAAGGATGTAGCGATGGCCGCGATGCCCGCACCTGCCCCCGCTCCCCTGCTCGAGGTCGAGGACCTCAAGACGCACTTCTTCACTCGCGATGGCGTCGTGCGCGCGGTCGACGGCGTTTCGTTCGCCATCCAGCCCGGCGAGACCCTGGCCCTGGTGGGCGAGTCGGGCTGCGGCAAGAGCGTCACCTCGCTTTCGATCCTTCGCCTCATCGCCTCTCCGCCGGGACGCACCGTGGGCGGCTCCATCCGCTTCGACGGCCGCGACCTGCTGGGCCTGTCCGAGCGCGCGATGCGCAAGGTGCGCGGCAACGAGATCTCGATGATCTTCCAGGAGCCGATGACCTCGTTGAACCCGGTGCTCACCATCGGCCGCCAGATCGCCGAGGCGCTGGTGCTTCACAAGGGCCTCGGGCGCCGGGACGCGACCGCGCGCGCGATCGAGATGCTGCGCCTGGTGAACATCCCCGAGCCCGAGCGCCGCGCCTCCGAGTATCCGCACCAGATGTCGGGCGGCATGCGCCAGCGCGTCATGATCGCGATGGCGCTCGCCTGCGACCCGAAGCTGCTCATCGCCGACGAGCCCACCACCGCGCTCGACGTCACCATCCAGGCGCAGATCCTCGACCTCATGCGCGGGCTCAAGGAAAAGACCGGCGCGGCGATCCTGCTCATCACCCACGACCTCGGCGTGGTGGCCGAGATGGCGCAACGCGTCGTCGTGATGTACGCCGGGCGCAAGGTCGAAGAAGCGACGGTGATGGACCTCTTCGATCACCCGCGCCATCCCTACACCCGCGGGCTCCTGAATTCGATCCCGCGGCTGGGCGAGGGACGCGCCGTCGGCCGGCGGTTGACCGAGATTCCCGGCCTCGTGCCCTCGCTGCGCGAGCCGATCGCGGGCTGCGCCTTCGCTTCGCGCTGCACCCATGCGACCGATCGCTGCCGCAGCGAGCTGCCGCCGCTGGAAACGAAGGCGCCCGGCCACACCGTCGCTTGCTGGGAGGCAGACCGGTTGCCGAGCCTGCTGCCATGAGCGCGAATCCCGACCGCGTCCTGCTCGACGTGCGCAAGCTCACGGTGCACTACCCCGTGCGCAAGGGCCTCTTCGGCCGCGTGGGCGCGCACGTCCATGCCGCCGACGAGGTGAGCTTCCGCATCGCCGAGGGCGAGACGCTGGGCCTGGTGGGCGAAAGCGGCTGCGGCAAGTCATCGACCGCCAAGGCGATCCTCAAGCTGGTCGATCCGACCTCCGGCGAGATCGCCTGGCGCGGCGAGCGCATCGAATCGCTCTCGACCACGCGGATGCGTCCTTTCCGCCGCGAGCTCCAGGCCGTATTCCAGGATCCCTACTCTTCGCTCAATCCGCGCATGCGCGCGGCCGACATCGTCTCCGAGCCGATCCGCAACTTCGAGTCCGCCTCGGAGAAGGAGATCGGCGCGCGAGTCGCGAGCCTCTTCGACCGCGTGGGGTTGCGCGCCGACCAGATGGTGAAGTACCCGTACGAGTTCTCCGGCGGGCAGCGGCAACGCCTCGGGATTGCGCGTGCCCTCGCGCCGAAGCCGCGCCTCATCGTCTGCGACGAGCCGGTCTCGGCGCTCGACGTCTCGGTGCAGGCACAGGTGATCAACCTGCTCATGAACCTGCAGGACGAGTTCGGGCTGTCGTATCTCTTCGTCGCGCACGACCTCGCGGTCGTGGAGCACATCAGCCACCGGGTGGCCGTCATGTACCTGGGACGGATCGTCGAGCTCGCCGACACCGAGTCGCTCTTCAAGCGCCCGCAACACCCCTATACCGTGGCGCTTCTCTCGGCCGTGCCCGTGCCCGATCCGCGCAGCAGCCGCAAGCGGATCATCCTCTCGGGCGACGTGCCGAGCCCGATCAATCCTCCACCGGGGTGCCGCTTCCATACGCGCTGCCCGCTGGCGATCGAGCGTTGCCGGGTCGAAGTGCCGCCGATGAAGGAGGTCGCGCCGGGGCACTTCGCCGCGTGCCACCTGCGGGAAGGACAACCGGCCGGCGAGGCTAGCGGCTGACTTCGGTTTTGGCCGCGATGCCGCGCAAAGCCTGCTCGTAGGCTTCCGGCGACTGGGCGCCTTCGATTCCGTAGACGCCGTTCACGACGACGAGCGGCACGCCGCAGACGCCTTGCTCGATCCAGTGGCGCTCGCGCTCGCGTACCTCGGCCGAGTACTCGTCGCTTTCCAAAATGGACCTGACCCGGGCCAGGTCGAGGCCGACTTCGCCCGCCAGTTCCACGAGCACGTCCTTCGCCCCCGGGTTGCGGCCTTCGCCATGGTAGGCACGCAGCAGCGCGCGCTTAAGGTCCGGCGCGCGGCCCTCGAGCCCCGCCCAGTGCAGCATGCGGTGCGCGTCGAACGTATTCCATACGTGGTTTCGCGCGCCGAAGGCGAAGCCCACGGCCGCGCCCCGCTCGCGGATCATCGCCTGCGTCTGCGCGACCTGCTGCGGCGTTCGGCCGTACTTGCGCGCGAGGTACGGGACGACTTCCGCGCCTTCGGGGCCCATGTCGGGATTGAGCTCGAAGGGCTCGATGCGCAGCACGACCTCGACCTCATCGCCAAAATTCGCGAGCGCGCGGTCCAGCGAGGCGAGGCCGATGGCGCACCACGGGCAGGCGACGTCGGAGACGAAGGCGATGTCGAGGGATCGGTCTATGGTCAACAGGCCAACGGGGGTGGAGGCGCGGGCCGGAATCGAACCGACGTAGACGGATTTGCAATCCGCTGCATAACCACTTTGCTACCGCGCCATGTTTGATGCGGAACGGGGGAAACCGGCTTCGGTTTCCCCCGTCAATACTGGAGCGGCAGAAGAGTCTCGAACTCTCGACCTCAACCTTGGCAAGGCCCACCCTATGCCGCGCAACCACGAGCAACGCCAAATTATACCATCGCATTGTTTGGCATTGCCCAACGTTGCCGGGGGTGGATTAACATCGCCGGACCCTTGGGAATGTTGGCGGAAAGCCGGGAGTTTTCTTGATGGAGATGTGGAAAGTTCTGCTTGTTTCGCACGTTGAGGGCCGCGGCCCCGCGGGACGAAATTCTGCCCGGAACTCGGGCGACGTGGGCCGCCAGCGCAGCCGGCGCCGTCAGGCGCCCTTACCCACGCACTCCCGCCTTGCCCCGCCCAGCGGCCCGCCAGCGAGCTTTCTCGGCGCGGAGTAGGCTATCCCGCTCCCCCAGCGGTAGTGGTGCTGCTCGACAGGATGAGATCGCATGATGGGTATTGAGATGTGATTCGAACGAGGTACGCCGCTTAGAACGGACACCCCGATAGCCGGGCGGCAGCTATCGACAATGGACAGCCGCGGCGCTTTTCCCAAAGGCTGATCACGACATCCTTTGGGACCCTGCTCCCATTGAGCATCGGAAACGGCTTCGCGGGGGTGGCCATCAGCTCGACGAGTGAGGTTCGCATCGTGATCTCCGAATTCGGGTGGTGAGACCCCATGCTGCCGCGGGTCGCGAAAGCAACAAATCAGGAGAAACGAGGAAGGGGGCTTCGATTTACCCTAGACAGTCCATCAGGGGGCTGCTCCATCCCAGAGAGCCCACTTAAAGCGGCCTGCACCCTCGTAGTCCCGGCTCCAAAGGGCGCCACAGGCGCTGCACTTGAAGAGATGTATACCGACTGCAGGCACCGAGTCAGCGTAGAGGCCCTCATGGCCAGCTATGCCGGTGGGCGGCTCTTTGCAGAGTCGGCAAATCTCAGGGTGGACCAAGGCTCAAGGGCTACACCATACGGCGCGGACTGACCAAGCTTCCACGTCGATAATGGGGTAGGCCAGCTTTACCGACTGGGCCCAGGCAGCAGGGGCCGCGCCTCCTCTCGGCTGTTGGCCTCGATCTCGGCTTCATGATTCACCCACCCCAAATCAGTGGTGTGGGCGCTAAGTAGGACGTGCCATTTAGTTGGTGCTGTCATGCAAGGGAGAGAACCCCTCAGGCAATGTGCTGGGCTTGGCGATTCTAAGCCGAACCGCCCCGCCCAATGCAACCTTAGGGATTTCGTTCCAGCCTTAGGAAGCCACGAGTACCGGCAGTTATCGCAGTTTTCCCCTCAACTTATCGCGTGCAGCCTCAATCGCCTTCCTTGAGTGGACCGCTGAGTCGGTGCGAGGCCGCGTAAGGGACGGAGCAGACACCTTCTTGATCCGGTGGACTCGTTCGAATCATGACCATTCACTGCACTGTTCAGGCTCGATGACGCTGCGGCGCCATCTGTAAGCATTCGCCTACATCTTTGCGTCTTGCTGCCGCGTAGCGTAGTTGGCACCGCCCAGCCAGCGCAAACTGCGAAGCGCCTGCGGCAGAACGAGGGGATCCCCGTGAACTATGGTTACGCCGCGCCGAGGCGCCCGGACACGTCATCGCGCATCTTTGTACGCCGAAGCGAGCTTGAGCGGTATTGCGCCGCATACCCGAAACTAAATCGAGAACTCATCTTCGAGGTCTTGCTCCGAGAAAAGCACGACCGCACAGGAGTGGAGCGGCGCTTTGGATAATCTCTCACACAGCCGGACCGCGTCTGCGCGTCAATCACAAGGAATGAGTCCGGCTCGCCTCGCGCGCGTGTTCGCTACCATAGATGCGGATCTCTACATGGCCCCAACCGTGCGTCGCCTCGCGGACGTAGCGCACTTGAGCGAGTTTCATTTCTGTCGCATGTTTCGCCGCGCGACAGGACTATCGCCTCACCAATTTATCCAGAACAAGCGAATGGAAGTGGCGAAGGACCTATTAGCTAACTCTGATATCCGTATTTGCCTCATCCCGCCTTTGATCGGACTGCGCACGCAGGCTCATTTCACGTGCGTATTTAAAAAGCACTGTGGCGAGACTCCGGCGGCCTATCGGCGGCGCCGGAGAGGCTCGTTTGCGTCACCCCAAGCTGAGAATGTCGGAATGCAACAGAACAGCTGGGCAGTAGAGGAGGCGACCGCCTCGACAGCACCCGTAGCCGTGATCGCGCGACCCGCGCAACCAGGAACCCATCGCTAGATTTCTCGGATTACGCCCCACTCCGGCGGGCTGCGTCTGGCAGCCTCGGAGGAGGGCAAGTGAATGGCGAAGGGCCGCTTCATGCGGCCCCTCGTTTCCCGCATCTGCCCCTGTTGCTCCCGAGGCGCGGAGAACCTACATCGTTGCGTGCTCACATTCTCGCCGTCAATCAGCGCGCGTCGCATCGAGTCGCAACGGGCCCTTATCCTTCCGCCTCGTCGGCGTATTCCAGCATTCGCAGCGCTTCGGCGAACTCCCTGACCGTATCCGCGCTACCCGTGGGGTGCTGTACCTGCAGCCCCTCGGGCACCTCCCTGTTGATGGCCTTCAGCACCTCGACCTGGTTTGTCAGCCGCTCGACTTCCCCGTACGCGGCGAGGCCGGTTAGCAGCGCCCGGCGGATCGCCTCGATCGAATCACGCTCAAGGACGAAGCTCTTCTCAGCCATGGGTCACCTCCGCATTGGCGCCAGAGAGATTGTCGCTTGCGGCCTTCAGCAGGTCACAGGCAACCCCGCACACATGTTCGACGGTGGTGTCCTCCTCGTCCCACGCGATCGCGGCGGTCGCAGTGAGGTGATGGAACCTGCGCATGAGCTCGCTGAAGCGAGCGAAACCCGGGGCGCCTATCGCGCTGCGCTCCTCGTCGCTCAGCTCGGACCATTGGTGCAGGAATGCCGCGTCCGGGAGTTCCAGGACGCTCGCTCGCGCGTTCACGCGGCGATCCTTCGCCACGCGAGGAAGGCCTCCATGGGCGTGTCACCAGCTGCCCACGCGCGCGGCGATGCACAAAACCAAGTCCTCAGGCCGCGAAAGAACAGGTGAGGCGGCGGGTATCCGATGCGGGCGCTACGCACCAGGCGCAACGGAGCCGCATGCGCAGGCGAGCGCCCTCGTGGGCGTCTTCGGTCCATCTCCCTGGGCACCGCGTTCTATGGCGCGGTTGCCGCCGAGGCCTCGCCCGGTGAAGAGCGCCTTCTGCTGCGCTCCTCCGCCTCGCGCAGCCGGATCGCAATTGCTGCTTGCGCCAACTTCGCGGGATGCACCAGAGGGCCAGCGCTACCCAAGGCCGGGATGAATGCGCCGCACTTGATCAGCTCAGCTTCGTGTTGCTTGATGAAGTACCTGAGACTGGAATCGGTGGGGAAAAAGGCGTTGGGCGTGTGCTTGAGCCACGCTCGCGCTGCGATGTAATCGGTCAGGGACGGTTGTTGCTGCGAATGCGATTCCATGTGAAAGCTCCCGAAAGTGCGCCGCCACGGCGAACAGCGAGAGTTTCCATACGACAGCGTGTAATTGTGGAGTAGGTAACGCCGCCTAGCGACTTCGCTAACCGGCGGTGCGGTTAGTGATGGTTTCGAGCGAGCAGTTGAAGTGCTGGGCGGCAGCCGTCTTCCAGCCACGGGACCTGCCTTGGTGTTCGGTTGTGAAACGGTCGCGGAAGGCAGCAACGGCCTCAGCCGTCACGTTCGTGCGGCGTACGCCTTGGGCGATCTCCGCCATCTGCGCGGCAACCACTGCGCGGCCCAGCCTTCGAGCCTCTTCGCGCGACATGCCGTTGAAAGCCTCGTATTCCTCATCTTCCAGGCATTTCAAGTAGGCGCGCAGCTCGCCAATGTGCCGAACATCGAGCGCGCTGCCGTCCTCGAATTCGATGCGCGTGATCTTCTTCACCTTCGGCCGAAGGTGCGGCAGCCACCTGTCGAGATACGACCTCTTCAGCGTCACCCGAGCACCCTCGCGATGTCCGCCGCTTTCCAAGGTCCATGGGCGCCGTCACGACGCTGGAAGGCGCATGACGATACGGGAACTGGTTTGAGTGAGCCCATCCATTCGAAGTGCGCGGCCCCCATTGCGTTGGCCGCACCACGAAGCCGTTCGAGAGGAATGCCGGCCACCGTCGCCAGGGCCTTTACCGGCAGGTCAGCGGGGCGGATGAATCCGTCACGAAAGATGGACGGCACCCGGAGACCGATCGTGTAATGCCAAGCGAGCGCGGCCATTACCCGAATACCTTCGCGATCACCGCGCGCTTGTCGTCGATGCTCGCGTGCGCGTAGCGCGCGCTCGCCGTGAGCGTGCGATGCCCCATCGACTGCATGATCATCTGCTGCGAGACGCCGGCGCGCGCCAGCTGGTAGCCGTGCCCGTGGCGCAGCTCGTGGAAGACGCGCCCCTCGAGGCGCGCCTCGCGCGTGATGCGCTTCCAGAGCGGCGCATACGTGAAAGGCTTGCCCGCGCAATTGCCGAAGATCAGCTCATCGGCGCCGGCGCGCGGCAGGCGCTTCAATTCTGCGATCGCCGCGGTGGACAAGCCCGCTGTCACCGGGTCGCCGTTCTTCGTGCGGTTCACGGTGAGCGTGCCCGCCTCGAGGTCGAGATCCTCCCCGCGCGTGCGCAGGATGGAGCCCACGCGCAAGCCGCTGTGATAGGCGACCACGATGAGCGCGGCCATCTTCCCCCACTTCCTGTCGGCCACGCGCGTCACGGCGATGAGGCGCTCGACCTCTTCGGGGCGCAGGTAGCGCTCAGGATCCGGGCGCTCCGGCGCGCGCTCGACGCCACGCGTCGGCGACACGAAGGCGCGCGGCACGAGGCGCAGGCGCTTCGCGTGCTTGAAGACGCTGCCGGCCTGCGTGAGGTAGCGATTCACCGTCGATCCCGCCAATGGCTTGCCCGCGGCGCTCGTCGCCAGCTTGCCGCCTTGCAGGCGGCCGCGCTCGGCGAGCTTGAGCATCGCGGTGTCGATATCGTCGGGGGTGATGGCGGCGACCTCTTTCGTGCCGAGGTGCTTGGTCCAGAACGCGAGCCGCGTGAGGCTCGCTCGGTCCAGCTCGTGGGCGGCGATGTAGGCCTCCACCACGGTCGTGAAAAGCGCCATTTTCGTGTCCTCCTTGTCTGCCGTCGACCAGAACCCTTTTCAGGGTCGCCTTGTCGCCGTCGTGGCGCAGATTCGGAAGTACCGTCAGGCACTTACCTGAAAACTGGAGCGGCAGAAGAGTCTCGAACTCTCGACCTCAACCTTGGCAAGGTTGCGCTCTACCAACTGAGCTACTGCCGCGTCGAACCGGAATTATACCCGCTTCAGGGACCGCCGGGCAACCCGAAAGTTGCGCATCTGCCGGAAAACACTCGGCAAATCATGCGCCTATCAGCGCCCAGCCGGAGGAGGCGTCTCGATGGCCGCCTTCAGGTAAACCGCCATCGACCAGAGCGTGATGCCCGCGGCGAGCCAGATCAGCACGTGCCCCACGGGACGGGTCTCGAAGAGGCCGAAGAGGACATCGTCGAAGAGCAGGAAGGGGATCGCCACGAGCTGTGCGACGGTCTTCACCTTTCCCGCCATGTTGACCGCCACGCTCTTCGAGTGGCCGAGCTGCGCCATCCACTCGCGCAACGCCGAGATGGTGATCTCGCGGCCGATGATGATGAGCGCGACCAGGGCGTACACGCGGCCGAATTCGGTGAGCACGATGAGTGCCGCGGCGACCATTAGCTTGTCGGCCACCGGATCGAGGAAGGCGCCGAAGGAGGTGGTCTGGTTCCAGCGGCGCGCGAGCCAGCCGTCGAGCCAGTCGGTCACCGCGGCGGCGATGAAGATCCACATCGAGATCACGTTGCGCGTCTTCTCGGCGATCCAGTCCTCCGGCACGTAGAGGACGGCGACGAAGAGCGGGATCGCCACGATCCGCAGCCACGTGAGGAACAGCGGGAAGTTGAACTTCACGCCCAAGGAGGGGCTCCCGGCCGTCGCACTTAATGCAGCTCCTGGTAGATGCGTTCGGCCAGTTTACGGCTGATGCCCTCGACGCGGGCGAGGTCGTCGACGCTCGCAGCCAGCACGCCCTGCAGGCCGCCGAAGTGCTCGAGCAGCTTCTGTCGCCTGCGCGGGCCCACGGCGCTGATCTCCTCCAGGCGCGAGGCGGTGCGCGCCTTGCCGCGGCGCGCGCGATGGCCGGTGATGGCGAAGCGGTGTGCCTCGTCGCGCACCTGCTGGATGAGGTGCAGCGCGGGATGGTCGGGGGCGAGGCGCCGCGGCTCCTCCTCGCCCGGAAAGAAGAGCTGCTCCATGCCGGGCTTGCGCTCCACGCCCTTGGCCACGCCCATCATGCGCAGCTGGTGCAGGCCCAGGTCGGTCATCACGCCCACGGCGGCGTTCAACTGCCCCAGGCCGCCGTCGATGAGGATGAGGTCGGGCGTCCTGCCTTCGCCGTCGGCCAGCTTGCGATATCGCTTCTCGAGGGCGAAGCGCATTGCCCCGTAGTCGTCGCCGGGCTCCACGCCCTTCACGTTGTAGCGCCGGTATTCCGAGTTCTGCATGCCGCCGCGGTCGTACACGACGCAGGAAGCGATTGGCGCCTCGCCCATGGTGTGGCTGATGTCGAAGCACTCGATGCGGCCCACTGGCTGCTCGGTGCCGAGGAACTCCTGCAGGGCCGCCACGCGCGCCTCCTGGGTCGCCTGCGCCGAGAGCCGCTGGCCGATGGCGAGCGAGGCGTTCTTGCGAGCCATGTCGAGCCAGGTGCGCGACTCGCCCACCGGCCGCGAAACGACCTTCACCGGGCGCCCGGCGAGGGAGCCGAGGATCGCCTCCATCTCGGGGGGCGTATCGAGCTGGTCGCAGACGATGCGCCCGGGAATCGGTTGGGCGGCGTAGTGCTGCTCCATGAAGGCTTCGAGCACGGTGCAGGCATCGCTGCCGGCGGCGTTCTGCGGGAAGAAGCTGCGGTCGCCCAGGTGGCGCCCGCCGCGAACCATGGCGAGGTTCACGCACCACACCGCCTCGCGCTCCACCACCACGATCACGTCGGTGTCCCCGGCGCCGGTGGACTCGACCGCCTGTCCCGAGAGGATGCGCTGCAGGATGCGGATCTGGTCGCGGTAGCCGGCGGCCTCCTCGTACTGCAACGCCTCGGCCGCCGCGTTCATCCGGCTGGTCAGCTCGTTGATGACGTCGGTTTCCTTGCCCTCGAGGAACTGCGCCGCGTGCTCGACGTCGCGGTGGTAGTCCTCGGGCGCGACGCGGCCCACGCACGGCGCCGAGCAGCGTCCGATCTGGTGCAGCAGGCAGGGGCGCGAGCGGTGCGCGAACACCGTGTCGTCGCAGGTGCGCAGCCTGAAGACGCGCTGCAGGTGGCCGATGGTCTCGCGGATCGACCATGCGCTGGGGTACGGCCCGAAGTAGCGGTTGCCCTTGGTATGCGCGCCGCGATAGAAACGGATCTGGGGGTACGCATGGCCCGTGATGAGGATGTAGCCGTAGCTCTTGTCGTCGCGGAAGAGGACGTTGTAGCGGGGGCTGAGGCTCTTGATGAGGTTGTTCTCGAGCAGCAGCGCCTCGGCCTCGGTGCGGGTGACGGTCGTTTCTGCGCCGGCTATCTGCGAGACCATCATGGTGGTGCGCGGGCTCGGGTGCGACTTCTGGAAGTACGAGGAGACGCGCTTCCTGAGGTCGCCTGCCTTGCCGACGTAGATCACGTCGCCCGCCGCGTTCCGGAAGCGGTAGACGCCCGGAAGCGAGGGAAGCGAGGCCAGCAACTCGGCCGGGTCGAAGCTCACACCTACCGCACTCGCGCGAGGTTCTCCGTCGCCGCGAGGTAAGCCGCGTTCGCCTTCAGCGCCTCACCGGAGATGCCACGACCGCGCATCTTGTCCAGCCGCCTGGCGAGCGTGGACGCCACCGGGCGGCGCTCGAGGCCCTCGAGCATCGTGTCCTGCGCGCGCGGGTCGTTGCAGAGCAGCACCATGTCGCAGCCGGCGTTGAGCGCCGCGTTGGCGCGCGCCACCACGCCGCCCGCGGTGCTCGCCCCTTCCATCGAGAGGTCGTCGGAGAAGATCAGGCCGTCGAAGCCCAGCTTCTCTCGCAGGATCTTCTGCAGCCAAATGCGGGAGAAGCCTGCGGGTTTCGCATCCACTTTGGGATAGATCACATGGGCCGGCATGACGCCGCCCATGTGCGAACGGGCAAGGCGCTGGAAAGGCACCAGGTCCGCGGCCTTGATCTGCGCGAGCGGGCGTTCGTCCACGGGCACTTCGAGGTGCGAATCGGCGCGCACGAAGCCGTGGCCGGGGAAATGCTTGCCGACGCTCGCCATGCCCGCTGCCGTGAGGCCGGCTTGCAGCGCTTCGGCGAGGACCGAGATGGTATGCGGATCGGAGTGGAAGGCGCGGTCGCCGATCACGCCGGACTCGCCGTAATCGACGTCGAGCACCGGCGTGAAGCTGAAGTCCACGCCGTGGGCTTGCAGCTCGCTCGCGATGACGAACCCGCAGCCGCGCGCCGCGGCGAGCGCCTGCGCGGGATCGCGATCCCAGAGCTTGCCGAGGGTCCTCATCGGCGGGATCGCCGTGAAGCCGTGCTTGAAGCGCTGCACGCGCCCGCCCTCGTGGTCCACGGCGATCACGAGCTCGGGCGTCCTTAGGGCACGGATCGACTGCGTGAGCTGGATGAGCTGCAGGGGTGCCGCGAAATTGCGCGCGAACAGGATCACGCCGCCCACCTGCGGGTGCTGCAGGCGCTCGATGTCGTCGGGCGAAAGCTCGAGGCCCGCCACGTCCACCATCGCGGGTCCGAGCTTCATGGCGAAGAAACCGGGGATGCAGGACGGGGGACGGAAGACGGGCGGTCGCCCTCGAGCACGACAAAGGCGAACGCCATGCCGGCGTCGTCGGTGAGCGAGATGTGCGCGCCGGTCACACCGATCGAATCGAGGTGGCGCTGCATGTCGGGGCTCGGCAGGACCAGTGGCTTGCCCTTCGGGTCGCGCCCCACGGTGATGGAGTGCCAGGTGAAGGGAGCGTGGATGCCGGTGCCGATCGCCTTGGAGAACGCCTCCTTGGCCGCCCAGCGCTTGGCGAGGTGCCCCGCCCTCACCCGCTCGTTCACGCGCGCGAACCGCGCGCGCTCGGCGGGCGTGAGCACGCGGTTCACGAAGCGCTCGCCGTGGCGATCCAGCACGCCCTGGATGCGCTCGATCGACACGATGTCGGTGCCGACGCCCACGATCATCTCCCGGCCGCCGCGAGCGTCATCAACGCCTTCATCTCCCGCACCGCCTCGCGCAGGCCCACGAAGATCGCGCGGCTCACGATGGCGTGGCCGATATGCAGCTCGCGTACGCCCGGCAGGGCGGCGACTGCCTTCACGTTCGCGTAGTTGAGCGCGTGCCCGGCGTTGAAGCGCATGCCCAGGTCGCGGATCGCCTGCCCCGCGCGAGCGACCTTTTCGAGCTCCGCGGCCACGGGCGCGCCCTCGGGATCGCGGCCCTTCGAGTGGAACACGTTGGCGTAAGGCCCGGTATGGACCTCGCAGACGCGCGCGCCGATCCGTGCCGCCGCCTCGACCTGCGCGAGGTCGGCATCGATGAAGACGCTCACGACGATGCCTTCCCCGGCAAGGCGCCCGACGATCTGCTTGAGCCGCTTTTCGTCGGCCACCACATCGAGCCCGTCCTCGGTCGTGACTTCGGTGCGCCCCTCGGGCACCAGCATCGCCATCTCGGGCCTGATGCCCAGGGCGATCCCGACCATCTCGTCGGTCGCGGCCATCTCGAGGTTGAGCTTCACGTGGGTGAGCTCGCGCATCCGCCGCACGTCCTCGTCCTGGATGTGGCGGCGGTCCTCGCGCAGGTGCAGCGTGATGCCGTCGGCGCCGCCCAGGTGCGCCTCGACCGCGGCCCAGACCGGGTCGGGCTCGTAGGTGCGCCTTGCCTGGCGAACGGTGGCGACGTGGTCGATGTTGACGCCGAGCTCGATCAAGGCTTTTCCGGGCGTTTTGGGTCGTTCGCCATCGTGGTCGATTTTATCGCACCGGCCCGCGCGGCGTATCCTGCATCATCTACACGCGACAGGCACCGCCATGAACATGATGCTTTGGCTCTTCGCTGGGCTCGCCATCGGCTGGCTCGCCTTCGCGCGCTTCAACCTCAATGCGGGATGGGGCCTGTTCCCCTCCCTGTGCATCGGCGCCATCGGCGGGCTGGCCGGCGGCAAGTTCCTCGCACCGCTGTTCATCGAGCCTCCCAAGGATGGCATCGACCTGGCGGCGCTGGTGATCGCCGCGGTCTGCGCCCTCGCGGCTTTGCTCGTCACCAACCTGCTGCACAACACGCTCTCCTGAAAAGGCGCGAGCCTTCAGGGATTTCCGTCCAGCCGCTGCAGGTCCCGCACCATGGTGCGGGTGGAGAGCTCCTGGCCGTTGAGCGAGTGGTTGATGAGCAGGCGCATCAACTGCTTGGCCTGGGCGATGGTGGCGGGATCCTCGAGGCGGCCCTGCTCGAGCTCGAGCAGCGTGAGGCCACTGACCCTGACGGCGTTCGCGGGCGTTGCCGCTTCGTCGGGCGCCGGCACCGGCCCCCTTTCCACCACGTAGTGGTATTCGCGCTCGGCGACGATGGGCGCATGTGTCCCCGCCTCGCGGCCGAGCTCCACCGCATAGCCCAGCTCCTGCAGCAGCCGAAGCTCGAAGCGCCGCAGCGCCGGCTCGATTGCCCCCGCCTTGTCGCGCGAGATCGCGCGTAGCGCCCCGATGGCGTCGTCGTACGCCTCGAAGAGCCCCTCGTGGGGATCTTCGCGCGTGGTGAGCTTGAGCAGGAGCTCGTTCAGATAGAAGGCAGACAGCAGGCTCTGGCCGCCCAATGGGGTCGCGGGCGAAGCGGGCTCGGCGGTCTTGAGCGTCTTCAGCTCCGCGCGCCCGAACCAGTCGAGCACCAGCGGCTGGAACGGGATGAGCACGCTTCGGCTTGCCGAGCGCGGGCGCCTCGCGCCCTTGGCGACGAGGCCCAGGCGCCCGTGTTTCTCCGTCCACACCTGCAGGATCAGGCTGGTCTCGCGGTATGGGTAGCTGTGGAGGACGTAGCCTCGGTCCATGGGGACGGGCCCCGGTTCAGGCCGTTGTCCGGCTTGGGGCCTGTCCCCGGCCGCTCACCGGTAGCCCAGCTGCCGCAGCGCGGCCTCGGAATCCGCCCAGCCGCTCTTCACCTTCACGTGGGTCTCGAGGAATACCTTGCCCCCGAAGAGCGCCTCCATCGCATGCCGCGCCTCGGTGCCGATGCGCTTCAACGTGGCGCCCTTCTCGCCGATGACGATCGCCTTGTGCTGCGCCTTGTCGACGAAGATGGTGCACGCGATGCGCCGCAGGTTGCCCTCCATGACGAAGTTGTCGACGGTCACCGCGATCGAATAAGGCAGCTCGTCGCCCAGCAGCCGGAAGATGCGCTCGCGCACCAGCTCCGCGGCGAGGAAGCGCTCGGGACGGTCGGTGATCTCGTCCGCCTCGTAATTCGCCTCGCCTTCGGGCAGGTGCTTGCGGATCTCGTCGAGCAACGCGCCCACCTGCTTGCCCTTCTCCGCGCTGATCGGCACGAACGCGGCGAAGTCGCGCTTGGCCACCGCCGCCTGGAGCGCCTCGGCCACGCGCGACTTGTCGGCGATGCGGTCGACCTTGTTGAGCGCGAGGATCACCGGGGCCTTTTCGGGCAGGAGCTTGAGGACGGGATCGTCGCGCTCGTCCCACCCCGCGGCATCGATCACCAGCACCACCACGTCCACCTCGGTGGCGACCTGGCCCACGGTGCGGTTCATCTCGCGGTTGAGCGCATTCTTGTGCTGCGTCTGGTAGCCGGGCGTGTCGACGAACACGAACTGCGCAGCCTCGTCGGTGAAGATCCCCTGGATGCGATGGCGCGTGGTCTGCGCCTTGCGCGAGGTGATGGCCACGTGCGCGCCGACGATCCTGTTGAGCAGCGTGGACTTGCCGACGTTGGGACGGCCCACGATCGCGACCGTGCCGGAGCGGAACCGAGGGGATCCTCCCGGAGGGGACCGTCCCGGAATTTGCCGGCGCGGCTCTGCCGGCAAAACCGGGACCGTCCCCGGTCTGCGTTTCCCCTTTCGCGCGCCGCCCTGTGTCATGCCTTCTTCCTCGTGGCCTTCTCCACCAGCTTCAACACTTCATCCGCCGCCGCCTGCTCCGCCGCGCGGCGGCTGGCGCCGCGCCCGCTCGCCGCGAGCCCCAGGTCGTCGACGCGGCATTCGACCGTGAAGGTCTGGTCGTGCGCCTCGCCCTCGGTGCGCTGCACGGCGTAGCGCGGCAGCTGCAGCCGGCGCGCCTGGAGGTGCTCCTGCAACGCGGTCTTCGGATCCTTGCCGACGGGCAGCCCGTCACCTTCCTGCAGCCGCTCGCCCAGCAGGCGCTCGACCACGCCGCGCGCCGCATCGAAACCGGCGTCGATGTAGACGGCGCCGAGCAGGGCCTCGACAGCGTCGGCGAGGATCGAGGGACGGCGGAAGCCTCCACTCTTGAGCTCGCCTTCGCCGAGCCGCAGCCGCTCGCCGAGCGCCAACGAGGCTGCGACCTTGGAAAGCGAAGCCTGGTTCACGAGCGCCGCGCGCAGGCGCGAAAGGTCGCCCTCGGGAAGGTTGGGGAAGCGCTCGTAGAGGAGGGTGGCGACGGCGCAATTGAGCAGGCCATCGCCGAGGAACTCGAGCCGCTCGTTGTGCGGCGCTCCGAAGCTCCTGTGGGTGAGGGCCTGCGCGGCGAGCTCGGGGCTCGCGAATCGGTGGCCCAGCCTGCGCTCCAGCTCCGCGAGGCCCTCGGGGGCCGCGGCCCCCCGAGCGGGCCTGCGGGTCACTCGCCCGAGCCTGTGGCCGCCGAGAAGTCGAGGCAGGCGCTCACGTTGCCGACCAGCGGCACGCGCACGGACCAGTTGGCGGAGACGACGGCCTCGCCGCCGCTCTTGGTGATCTCGAGGTCCTCGCCGCGGACACTCTTCACGTCCTCGATCGCGTTGAATTTCTCGTAGGCATAGCGGATCTCCTTCACCGTGCCCTTGGTGCCGCCCGAGGATTCCATCGACTTCAGGATCTTCTTCACGCCGTAGTACTCGACATATGCCGGCATGAGCTTGGCCGCCATGACCGCGATGAAGCCGAGCACGGCCAGCGTGATGATCGTGCCGGTGATCGTGATGCCGCGCTGCTTGCGCATGAACCCTCCCCAGTCCGCTACTCGATGCCGTTGCCGATGCGCTTGAAGTCGCCGAAGTTCATCCACACCAGGAACGCGCGACCCTTGATGTGGTCGTCCGGCACGAATCCCCAGTACCGGCTGTCGCTGCTCTGGTCGCGGTTGTCTCCCATCATGAAGTAGTGCCCCGCGGGGACCTTGCAGGCGAAACCGTCGTCATTGTATTCGCAATTCCCACGGTGGGCGAACTGCCGGACCTGCGCGAGATCCACCGGCGGCTGCGCCGGAACGATCATCATCTGGTGCGCCTTCTCTCCCAGCTTCTCGGTGAACGCCGGCAGCCGCAGGTAATTGAGCTCGGCGTCGGTATAGAAGCCCGCCGGCTGCATCGGCACCGCGACGCCGTTGATCGAAAGGCGCTTGCCGCGGTACTCCACATGGTCGCCCGGAGTGCCGACGACGCGCTTGATGTAGTCGACGTTGGGATCGGCCGGATAGCGGAAGACCACCACGTCGCCGCGCTTGATGGGGTTGATGTCCACGACCTTCCGGTTCAGGACCGGAAGCCGGATGCCGTACGTGTACTTGTTCACCAGGATGAAGTCGCCCACCAGGAGCGTGGGCTTCATCGAGCCCGAGGGGATCTTGAACGGCTCGACCCAGAACGAGCGGATGAGGAACACGACCACGATCACCGGGAAAAACGCCCGCGCCATGTCCACCACCACCGGCTCGGGCGTGTCCGAGGTGCGGCGCCTGCGGAAGATGCGCGCATCGACCAGCCAGATGATCCCGGTGATCACCGCCGAGAGCAGCAGCACCGCGGCGAAGTCGGTGAACTTGAGCAGCAGCCCCATGCAGGAGATGAAAAGGACCGGCCACGCGACCTCGAGGATTCCCTTGCGCGTCTCGGAGCGCTCGGCCCCGCCGCGCACGGCGAACCAGTCCCACGCGATGACGACCGCGCTCGCGGCCGCGGCGACCATCGCGATCAGCTCCCAGTCGAGTCCTCCTTGCATGCTTCTCTTTCTTCTTGGCTATTGACTAAGGCAGTGAACCACAGAGGCCACAGGGGCCACAGACAAGGCGACATGTCGTAGGAGATTCGTGATGAAGCGTCCCGGTTCTGACATCAAATGCTTTTCCCGTGGTCCGTGTGGTCTCTGTGGTTGAACGCGTCACTACGCCTTACTTCTCGACTTGCAGGATGGCGAGGAAAGCCTCCTGCGGGATCTCCACGCTGCCCACCTGCTTCATGCGTTTCTTGCCCGCCTTCTGCTTCTCCAGCAGCTTGCGCTTGCGCGTGATGTCGCCGCCGTAGCACTTGGCGAGCACGTTCTTCCTCAGCGCCTTGATGTTCTCGCGCGCGATGATGTCGGCCCCGATGGCCGCCTGCACCGCCACGTCGAACATCTGTCGCGGGATCAGCTGGCGCATGCGCGTGGCGAGGTCGCGCCCGCGGGTGCGCGCGGTCTGGCGGTGCACGATGAGCGACAGCGCGTCGACCTTGTCGCCGTTGATGAGGATGTCCAGGCGCACCAGGTCGCCGCCGCGGAATTCCAGGAACTCGTAGTCGAGGGAAGCGTACCCGCGCGAGGTCGACTTGAGCTTGTCGAAGAAGTCCATCACCACTTCGTTCAGCGGCAGGTCGTAGGTGAGGATCACCTGGCGGCCAACGTACTGCATGTTCACCTGCGCGCCGCGCTTCTCGTTGCACAGCGTCATGACCGATCCCACGTACTCCTGCGGCATGATGATCGTGGCGCGGATGATGGGCTCGCGGATTTCCTCGATGCGCGAAGGATCGGGCAGCTTGGAGGGGTTGTCGATGTCGATCGTCTCGCCGTCGCGGGTCACCACCTGGTACACCACGGTCGGCGCGGTGGTGATGAGCTCCATGTCGTACTCGCGCTCGAGGCGCTCCTGCACGATGTCCATGTGCAGCAGCCCGAGGAAGCCGCAGCGGAAGCCGAAGCCCAGGGCCTGCGAGGTCTCGGGCTCGAAGCGCAGGCTCGAGTCGTTCAGTTGCAGCTTGGTGAGCGCGTCGCGCAGCGCCTCGTACTGGTTGGACTCCACCGGATAGAGGCCGGCGAAGACCTGCGGCTGGATCTCCTTGAACCCGGGCAGGGGCTCGGCCGTCGGGTTGTCGGCGAGCGTCACGGTGTCGCCGACCTTCGCTTCCTTCAGGTCCTTGATGCCCGCGATCATGAAGCCCACGCCGCCGGCCGACAGGCGCTCGCGCGCGACCGACTTCGGCGTGAAGACGCCGACCTGCTCGACCTGGTGCACGGCCCCCGTCGCCATGAGCTTGATGCGGTCCTTGGGCGCGATGGTGCCGTCGATGAGCCTCAGCAGCATCACTACGCCCACGTAGTTGTCGAACCAGGAGTCGATCACCAGCGCCTTGAGCGGCGCCGCCGGGTCGCCCTTGGGCGGCGGGATGCGCGCGATCACCGCCTCGAGGACTTCGTCGATGCCCTCGCCGGTCTTGGCGCTCGTGCGCACCGCGTCGTCCGCGGGGATGCCGATGACGTCCTCGATCTCCTGGATCACCCGCTCGGGCTGTGCCGAGGGCAGGTCGATCTTGTTGAGCACGGGGACAACGTCCACGCCCAGCTCGGTGGCGGTATAGCAATTGGCTACCGTCTGCGCCTCGACGCCCTGCGAAGCATCGACCACGAGCAGCGCCCCCTCGCATGCGGAAAGCGAGCGCGACACCTCGTACGAGAAGTCCACGTGGCCGGGGGTGTCGATGAGGTTCAGCTCGTAGTCGCGGCCGTCGCGCGCGCGATAACGCAGCGCCGCGGTCTGCGCCTTGATGGTGATGCCGCGCTCGCGCTCGAGGTCCATGGAGTCGAGGACCTGCGCGTCCATCTCGCGCGAGGAAAGGCCGCCGGTGCGCTCGATCAGCCGGTCGGCGAGGGTCGACTTGCCATGGTCGATGTGCGCGATGATCGAGAAGTTGCGAATGTGGTCCATCAAATCAAAAGGCCACCCGCGGTGGCCTCTGTGGCTCGGCGCTTCGCGTCGTTGAGCGGCTGCTTCGCGGTCCGCTCCGACGACCGCCCCGATGTCGATTTACTGCAATGCAGCATTTTACTTCATCCGCGCGAGCCGCGCATCCACCGCATCGTGGTCCAGGAAGTAGTGGCACACCTCGCGATCGCCATCGAGCAGCACCGGCACCTTGTCGCCCCACTTCTCCTCGAGCCTCGGGTTGCGGTCGACGTCGATCACCTCGATGTCGAAGGAGTATCGGCCCTGGTACTGCCTCAGCGCCACGAGGAGCTCCTCGCACAGGTGGCAGTACTCCCGGGACAGGACGGTGAGCTTGGGCTTCATGAAGCGGGGACGAGGGACAGGGAATGGGGAATTTGGGAGCGCTTAGCGCGCATCCCGCCGCGGCTACCTTGCGGCGCGCCCCGCCGTCCCTCGTCGGCCCTCTCCTATTCGCCTTCCGGCCGGAACGTGATGAACCGCGTGCCCTGCTCGTCGCGCACCAGCAGCGCCACCGGCTTCTTCACGTCGAGCTTGGCCACGGTCTCGTTGAAGACCTTCACGCTGGTGATGTCCACGTTGTTGATGCGCAGGATCACGTCCCCGGGACCGACGCCCGAGGCCAACGCCGCGCCGTCGGCCGCCTCGACGATCACGCCGTTCTGCACCTTCAGCACCTTCTTCTGCTCCGCAGTGAGCTCGGCCACCGCCACGCCGAGCTTGCCGGGCTTGGTCTCGGCTTTCTTGCCCGCCTTGGAGGCGACCTTCGGCGCTTCCTCGTCCTTGAACTCGGCGATGGTGACGACCACGTCGCGCGGCTTGCCCGAGCGCCAGACGTTCAGGTTCACCTTCGTGCCCGGCCGCAAGGCGCGGATCGTGCGCGACAGGTCCGCCGAGCCCTCGACCGGGCGCCCATCGATCTTCAGGATGACATCGCCCACCTCGAGCCCGCCCTTGGCTGCCGGCGAGCCCTCCTCCACGTTGCCCACCACCGCGCCCTGCGCCTTGCCCAGGCCGAGGCTGTCGGCGAGGTCCTTGGTGACGTTCTGGATGCCCACGCCGATGCGACCGCGCACCACCTTGCCGGTCTTCATCAGCTGGTCGGCCACGTTGAAGGCGTAGTCGATCGGGATCGCGAAGGAGATGCCGGCGAAGCTGCCGGTGCGCGAGAAGATCTGCGAGTTGATTCCGACCACCTCGCCGCGCATGTTGAGCAGCGGGCCGCCGGAGTTGCCCGGGTTCACCGCCACGTCGGTCTGAATGAAGGGCACGGCATCGAGGTTCGGGTCGCCCGAGAGGTTCTCGCGGCTGGTCGCGCTCACGATGCCCGCGGTCACGGTGTTGGCGAAGCCGAAGGGCGAGCCGATGGCGATCACCCATTCGCCCACGCGCAGCTTCTTGGTGTCGCCGATCTTCACGGTGGGCAGGTCGCGCGCGTCCACCTTGATCACGGCCACGTCGCTGCGCGTATCGGCGCCGATCACCTTGGCGGTCATCTCGCGCTTGTCGTTGAAGCGCACCGTGATCTCCTCCGCGTTCTCCACCACGTGTGCGTTGGTCACGATGAAGCCGTCGTTGGACACGATGAAGCCGGAGCCCAGGCCGAAGGGGCGCAGCGGCCCGCGCTCGCCCTTGGGCGCGCCGGGGCCCTGGCCGCGCGGCGTGCCGGGACGTCCGGGCACCTGCCCGTCGGGCATGAAACGGCGGAAGAACTCGAAGAACGGATCGTCCTCGGATAGCCCCGGCACCTGCGGCTGCCCGCGGCCCGCCCGCGTGCGCGTGTTGATGTTGACGACGGCCGGGCCGTACTTCTCGACCAGGTCGGCGAAATCGGGGAGGACCTGCGCGGCGGCACCGGGCGCGATGTTCTGCTTGGGGCCCTGAGGCTGCTGCGCCTGGGCCGCGAGGCCCAACGTGAGGAGTGCGCCGAGAAGGCTGGCCTGGAATCGGGTCATGGAAAATCCTGGTCTTGTTCGAGGGTTTGGACGGACGGGTGGCTATTCTGCCCTTGCGGCGCAGCGCGCACCACGCGGCGCTGTGCCCGTTCGTTACGGACGGCGAGCGACGCTGCGGCCGACCTGTTGGGCCGTGGCGAGCGGAACCTCGCCCAGCACGGTGACGACGTGATCGCCCATGGGATGGACGAAGAAGGCGGTGGTGCCGTCCTCGGAAGCGGCCTCGGCGGAGCGTCCCGGCGCGGCGTTCGGCTCCACGAACACCGAGAGGTTCGCCAGCCCATCGGTGAGGACGATCTGCGACACCGGCTGCGTGCGGCCCGGCAACGTGCGCTTGAGCTCGGTCACCTTGTGGAATCCCGCCGGCACCTGGCCCACGACCCAGCCCGTCTCGGCGCTCTTCACCTCATCGCGCGGCTGGCCGTCGCTCACCCACTGGCGGTTGCGCGCACGGAAGATGGACTTGAGGTCGGTGCGGGCTACCTGGGGGCCGATGCGCAAGTCGGTGAAGCTGTAGTTCTCGATCACCTGGCGCTGCCCGTTCAAAGTGCGCGCGCGCAGGATGAGTCCGGTATTGACCTCGGAGCAGATGCGTTGCGCATATCGCAGGGTGTCGCGCGGATCGAGGCGGATCCACTGGCATTCGTAGTCCAGCACGCGCTCGGTCTTGCCGAGCTTCACCTCGTAGCTGGCGGCGACCGCCTCGGCGGTGGCGCCGACGATGCCGGGAAAGAAGCGCGTGGTGATGCGCGGATCCAGCCGCACGGTCTTTGCATCGGGAAAGCGGCAGAACATCTCGTCGTTGCGGCGCACGATCTCGTGGGTCGCGCCGTCGAGCGGCTCGATGCGCTCGTGCTCCTCGCCGCCGGAGTTGACGTGCGTGATGCGCACCGTGGAGGTGCGCTCGCCATTGATATGGACGAAGGTGCCTTCGTAGGTGGCCTGGCGCGTGGCCTGGGCCGCACGTTGCAGCCACGCGAGGGGATCGGACGGCGCCGCCTGGACCGACCAGGAGAGGCCGACGGCGAGCGCCGGCAGGAGCCGGCGCACGCCGTGGCGGGCCGCAAGCCTCATCGAGCGGCGGGTGCGGGCACCGCGCGGTTGACCGGCTTGTAGAGGTCGGCCGACGGAAGCTGCTTGTGGGCCACGTAGTAGTCCTGCACGTCCACGGACAACGCGCTCGGCGCAGGCACCGCCGCCTTGTTGGCCACGGGCTGGATCGCCGACGGCGCCTTGGTCACCACCGGCCCCGCGCCGCCGACATGGCCGCCCTGGGTGCCGATCCAGCCGACCACGCCGATGGTGGCGACGGAGGCCGCGGCGGCGAGTGCGACGCGCCCGAAGGTGGTGTCATGGACGCGCTTGGGCCTGGCGAGGATCGCCGGCTCCTGGGCGAGCGCCCGGCGAACCCGCTCCGCGGTGTGGGTGGGGTGAGGCTTGCCGCCGCGCAGCACGTCGCCGATGAGGTGGTAGGTCTCCCACTTCTCGGCGGCCTCGCGGCTCGCGCAACACGAGCGGATGGCGCGCTCGGCCTCGTGGGCTTCGCACTCGCCGTCCATCAGCGAGGAAATTTCCTGGGTCATGTCTCCTGCTCCTGTTCCAGTCGCCCCCTGACAGAGCGGGGGCCTTCTTGTCTTGGGGTCTGCTGCCCCGGAAGTCGTTATTAACCGCGTGTGTGCTTTGCCCGGCCTACCAACGCTTGTCCTTGCTCGTCCCGAGCTGGGGGCGCAGCCTCTCGGCCACCGCCTCGCGGGCCCGGAAGATCCGCGACCGGACCGTTCCGATCGGGCAATTCATGATCTGGGCGATCTCCTCGTAGGACAAACCATCCAGCTCGCGTAGGGTAATCGCCGTCCTCAGCTCTTCCGGCAACGCGGCGATGGCATCGTTCACCGTCTGCGCTATTTGCTTTGAAGCCAATTCGCTTTCAGGTGTATTGATGTCGCGCAGCCCGGCGGCGTCCTCGAAGCCTTCGGCTTCCTCGCTGTCGAATTCGGTGGAGGTGGGGGCGCGCCGCCCCAGGGCGATCAGGTAGTTCTTCGCCGTGTTGATGCCAATACGGTAGAGCCAGGTGTAGAAGGCGCTGTCGCCCCGGAAGTTGGGCAACGCGCGATAGGCCTTGATGAAGGCCTCCTGGGCGACGTCCTCGATCTCGGCCGGATCCCGGATCACCCGGGACAGGAGCCGCTCGAGCTTGCGCTGGTACTTGACCACCAGCAGCTCGAAGGCCTGCTTGTCTCCGCGCTGCGCTTTCTCGACCAGCTGCTGGTCGATTTCCCGGTCACTCATGCGGCCCTGTGGAGTCGTTCTTGTGGGGGCAACCGCGGTAAAGGCGCCCGGCGGGGAGGACGCGACGAAGGGCTTGCGTGCCTCCTGGGGTATTATAAACGTCAAGCTTTTCATTCCTTTGGCGCGCATCTCGGGGACGTGGTCGATAGATAGGTCGGTCGGCAAATAGTTCCAGTCTTTGTAGGGTTTTTGTCTGCGCGCCGTCCCACGGAAACCTACTCCAAGTGGCACACCCCCCGGCTTCCCCGAGCGACGACGCCTGTGACGCCCTGATCATCGGCAGTGGCCTGGCGGGGATGTCCGCCGCCCTGCACCTCGCCGAGCGCTGCAAGGTCACCCTCGTGACCAAGCACGAGCTGCTCGATGCCGCCTCCAGCTGGGCCCAGGGGGGCATCGCCGCGGTCCTCGACGGCTCGGACTCCCTGGAAGATCACATCCGCGACACGCACGTTGCCGGCGCCGGGCTGTGCCACGACGATGCAGTGCGCTTCGTCGTGGAGCGCGGCCGACGCTCGGTCGAATGGCTGGTCGCCCAGGGGGTTCCCTTCACCCGCAACGGCCACAACCTGGACGAGCTGCACCTCACCCGGGAAGGCGGCCACAGCCACCGGCGCATCGTCCATGCCGCCGACGCAACCGGCAACGCGGTCCAGAGCACGCTCGTCGGCCGGGTGAAGGGCCACCCGAACATCCGGGTGCTGGAGTGGCACATCGCCATCGACCTCATTACCTCACGCAAGCTCGGCGCGCCGGCGGGCGAGAACCGGGTCCACGGGGCGTACGTGCTCGACCGCAAGGGCGGCGGCGTCAAGACCTTGGGCGCCTCCTTCACTCTCCTTGCGAGCGGCGGAGCCGGCAAGGTGTACCTCTATACCACCAACCCCGACGTGGCCACCGGCGACGGCATCGCCATGGGGTGGCGGGCGGGCGCCGCGGTGGCGAACATGGAATTCATCCAGTTCCATCCCACCTGCCTTTTCCATCCCCACGCCAAGTCCTTCCTCATCTCCGAGGCGGTTCGCGGCGAGGGCGGCCTGCTGCGCCTGCCGGGCGGCGAGCGCTTCATGCCCCGCCACGATCCCCGGGGCGAGCTCGCCCCGCGCGACATCGTGGCGCGCGCGATCGACTTCGAGATCAAGAAGCACGGCATCGATTGCGTCTTTTTGGACATCACCCACAAGGGTGCCGCGTTCATTCGCGAGCACTTTCCGACCATCCACGCGCGTTGCCTCGATTTCGGCATCGACATCACCACGCAGCCCATCCCCGTGGTCCCGGCGGCGCACTACACCTGCGGCGGGCTCGTGACCGACCTGCGCGGGCGCACGGGTGTCGCCGGCTTGTACGCCCTCGGCGAGTGCGCTTCCACCGGTTTGCACGGCGCCAACCGGCTCGCCTCCAATTCGTTGCTCGAATGTTTGGTGTTCTCCGAAGCCGCCGCGGCAGACATCCAGGGCGAGGAGCCGCCGCCGGTTCCGACCCTCCCCCCGTGGGACGAGAGCCGCGTGACCGACGCCGACGAGGAGGTCGTCATCTCCCACAACTGGGACGAGCTTCGCCGCACCATGTGGAATTACGTGGGCATCGTGCGAACCAACAAGCGCCTGGAGCGCGCCCGGCATCGCATCGAGCTGCTGCAGGAGGAGATCGAGGAGTTCTACGCCAACTTCCGCGTCACCAACGACCTGATCGAGCTGCGCAACCTCGTGCTCACCGCGGAGCTGATCGTGCGCTGCGCGCAGCTTCGCCGCGAGAGCCGCGGGCTGCACTTCAGCCGCGACTTTCCCGAGATGTCGCCGCAGCCGCAGGACACCGTGCTCACTCGCTCCTGACGCCGTGCCCGACCAGCCAGTCCTCACGAGCGCCCAGATCCGCGTAGTGGAGTCGCTCGGCCACGACCTCATGCAGCGCGCGGGACGCTCGGTGGCCCGGCTCGCGATGCGGCTCGCGCAGGACACCGGGGGCCCCATCGTGGTCGTCGCCGGTCCCGGCAACAACGGCGGCGATGCCTGGGTCGCGGCGTCCGAGCTGCTCGGCACGTTCAACCGCGTGGTGGTGTTCGACGTGACCGGAACGGCGCCCAGGGCCGCGGCCGCCCTCACCGCACGTGAAGCGTTCGTTGCCGCCGGAGGCGTCATCACCCGGGAATGGCCGTCGGTTCAACGCCCGGCGCTCGTCATCGATGGCCTGCTGGGCATCGGCCTTGCGCGCCCCATCGAGGCGCCCCTGGAAGGTGCCATCGCATCCATCAACGGCTCCGGCTCGCCGGTGCTGGCGATAGACGTTCCGAGCGGGCTCGACGCCGATACCGGGGCGATCCGCGGTTACGCCGTGCATGCCACGGCCACCCTCACCTTCCTCGCCCACAAGCCCGGCCTGCTTACCGCAAGCGGCCCCGAGCTGTGCGGCACGATCGAATGCGACGACCTCGGCCTGGGCCATGCCGCACGCGAAAAAGCGCGCGGAACGGTGCTCGACGTGGAAACGGTTCGCGGATGGCTCGCTCCGCGTCCCCGCAACAGCCACAAGGGCGCCTACGGCACCGTCGGGGTGATCGGCGGCACCCGCGGCATGGTGGGCGCTGCGCTGCTCGCCGCAAGGGCCGCCCTCCTCAGCGGAGCGGGCAAGGTACAGGTTGGGCTCCTTGCCCCGGATGCCCTCGCAGTCGACCCGCTCCATCCGGAGCTCATGCTGCGGCCGGTCGACGACGTGGTTCACGCCGATGTGGTGGTGGCAGGTCCGGGGGCCGGCCGCTCGCCTTCGGCCACGACGGCTTCGCTGTTCGAGCGCTCCGTCCTTCCCGCCCTGCTCGCCGGCGCGCGCACGCTCGTCCTCGACGCCGACGGGCTGAACGCGATCGCCTTTTCACAGGGCCTGCGCGAAGCGCTCGCGAATCGCCGCGGCAGCACGATCCTCACGCCGCACCCCGCGGAGGCGGCGCGCCTGCTCGGCGTGCAAACCGCCGACGTGCAGGCAGACCGCCTGGCCGCGGCGCTCGCCCTCGCCGAGCGATGCAAAGCGCATGTCGTGCTCAAGGGCCAGGGCAGCGTGTGCGCCTCGCCCGACGGCGCCTGGTCGATCAACAGGACGGGCAATCCGGGCCTGGCAAGCGGCGGCACCGGCGACGTGCTCGCCGGCATGATCGGCGCGTTCGTGGCGCAAGGCCTCGAACCCGCACGTGCACTGCGCTTCGCGGTCTGCCTCCATGGCGCGGCGGCCGACGCGCTGGTGGCGCGAGGCACGGGGCCGCTCGGCCTCACCGCCTCCGAGGTGGCGCTGGAAGCGCGCCGCCTCGCCAATGCCTGGGCTGGCCCCGTTCAGTAGAATCCGGCGGATGAGCGAACGCGAATCGATGCAGTACGACGTCGTCGTCGTGGGCGCCGGCCCCGCGGGCCTCGCCACCGCGATCCGGCTGAAGCAGCTGTGCGCGCAGCACGGCCGCGAGGTTTCGGTCTGCGTGGTCGAAAAAGGCTCCGAGGTCGGCGCGCATATCCTTTCCGGCGCCGTGATCGACCCGCGCGCCCTCGGCGAGCTGCTGCCCACGTGGAAGGAAGACGGCGCCCCGCTCAACCAACCGGTGACCGCCGATCGCTTCCTCTTCCTCGATGAAAAAGGCTCGCGTGCCGTTCCCGGGTGGCTCCTGCCGAGGTGCTTCCGCAACCATGGCAATTACATCGCGAGCCTCGGCAACCTGTGCCGTTGGCTGGGCGCGCGCGCCGAAGCGCTCGGCGTGGAGATCTACCCCGGCTTCGCCGCCGCCGAAGTGCTCTTCACCGACGACGGCCGCGTGCGGGGCGTGGCCACCGGCGACATGGGAATCGGCAAGCACGGCGAGAAGACCACGCGCTATGCGCCGGGCATGGAGCTGCACGCGCGCTACACCGTGTTCGCCGAAGGCTGCCGCGGCCACCTCGGCAAGTCGCTGGAGAAGCGCTTCAACCTGCGGAAGGGCGTGGCGCCGCAGGTCTACGGCATCGGCCTGAAGGAGCTGTGGGAAGTGAAGCCCGAAAGGCACGTGCCGGGACTGGTGGTGCACACCGCCGGCTGGCCCCTGCAGCCGGACACCTACGGCGGTTCCTTCCTTTACCACGCCGAGAACAACCAGGTGGCGGTGGGCTTCGTGGTCGGCCTGGGCTATCGCAATCCGTACCTGCATCCGTTCGAGGAGTTCCAGCGCTACAAGACGCATCCCGCGATCCGCGATTTCTTCGAGGGTGGCCGCCGCATCGCTTACGGTGCCCGGGCCATTGCCGCCGGGGGCCTGCAATCGCTGCCGAGGCTGACCTTCCCCGGGGGCGTGCTGGTGGGCGACGACGCGGGCTTCCTCAACGCGGCACGCATCAAGGGTTCCCATGCTGCGATCAAGAGCGGCATGCTCGCGGCCGAAAGTGCCTTCGCGGCGCTCGGCGCGGGCCGTTCCCACGACGAGCTGGAGGAGTATCCGCGCGCCTTCCGCGAGAGCTGGCTGCACGATGAGCTGCACCGCGCGCGCAACTTCAAGCCCTCGATGTCGAAGGGACTCCACATCGGCACGCTGCTGGTAGGCATCGACCAGGTCGTTTTCCGGGGCAAGGCGCCGTGGACGTTTTCCCACGCGCATGCCGACCACGAGCAGCTCCTGCCCAAGGCCGAGTGCACTCCGATCGCCTATCCGAAGCCGGACGGCGTGCTCACCTTCGATCGGCTGTCCTCGGTGTTCGTATCCAACACCAACCACGAGGAGGACCAGCCGTCGCACCTTCGCATCGTCGATCCGGCCATCCCGGTGCAGGTGAACCTCGCCGTTTACGATGGGCCGGAGACGCGCTACTGTCCCGCCGGGGTATACGAATTCGTGAACGAAGGCGCAGCCCCGCGACTCCAAGTCAATGCGCAGAACTGCGTGCATTGCAAGACCTGCGACATCAAGGACCCGCGCCAGAACATCGAGTGGGTCGTGCCCGAGGGCGGTGGCGGCCCGAACTACCCGAACATGTGAGGAGCCCGACATGAAAACCGTTGCTGAGCTGCTGAAGGCCAAGCCGGTGCGACTCGTTCGGGTGCCTCCCGAGGCGAGCGTCCTCGAGGCGATCAAGGCGCTGGCCGCGGAGAACGTGGGCGCGGTCCTCGTGATGAGCGGCGATCGGCTCGCGGGCATCCTTTCGGAGCGCGACTACACGCGCAAGGTGGTGCTCAAGGGGCGCGCCTCGGACACGACCCGCGTCGCGGAGATCATGACTCCCAACGTGGTGTGCGTGAGCCCGCGCACCACGACGCGCGACTGCATGGCGCTCATGACCGACAAGGGCATCCGCCACCTTCCGGTGCTCGACGAGGGGCGCGTGATCGGCATGGTGTCGATTCGCGACATCGTGGGCGACATCATCGCCGACCAGGACTTCACCATCGAGCAGCTCGAGCACTACATAAGCGGGCAATAGGGCTCCTTCTCGCCACAGGGACCACGGCGACCGCAGAAAATCATCCTGGTGCATCTCCTGTGGTCCCGGTGGTCCCCGTGGTGCAGCCCTTCGTGATGCTCGAGTTGCGGGGACTTTCGAAGTCCTACGGCGCGAGCCGCCTCTTCGAGTCGATCGACCTGGAGGTCGCCGCGGGCGAGTGGCTCGCCATCGTGGGCGAATCGGGCAGCGGCAAATCGACCCTGCTCAACATCGTGGCCGGCCTGGACCGGCCCGACGCCGGCAGCGTCCTCCTCGACGGCAAGCCACTCGACTACTCCGACGACGATGCGTTGGCGCTCTGGCGCCGCCGCCATGTCGGCTTCGTCTTCCAGGCCTTCCATCTCCTGCCCTACCTCACGCTCGCCGAGAACGTGGCTTTGCCTCTCGCCCTCCTGCGGGTGCCACGCGCCGAACGCACCGAGCGCGCGCGCGAGCTCCTGGCCGCCGTGGGCCTCGAAGGATTCGGTGAACGGCGGCCCGCAACCCTCTCGGGCGGAGAGATGCAGCGCGCGGCCATCGCCCGCGCCCTCGCCCACCGCCCGACGCTGCTCCTCGCCGACGAGCCGACCGGCAACCTCGACCAGGCCAACGCGCGCGCCGTGCTGGAATGCCTCGCCACCACCGCCCGCGGCTCGGGGGCCGCGATGGTGATGGTGACGCACTCGCCGATGGCGGCCGGATGCGCCGACCGCATCGTGCGTCTTTCGTCCGGCCGGCTGGCGGCGTGAACATCGCGCTCGCGGCCTCGCTCTCGCGCGGCTTCATCGCCGCCAATGGCCTGCGAATCGCGCTCACGCTGTCGTGCATCGCGCTGGGTGTTGCGCTGGCGGGGGCGGTGCACACGGTGCATTCCTCCGCACTGGCCGAAGTCGACCGCGCCGCCCGCACGCTGGCCGGGACAGCGGACCTGGAGGTGCGCGGTGCGCGAAGCGGGTTCGACGATGCGATCTTCGCGCGCGTGGCGAGCCTTCCCGGCGTGGCCGAAGCCAGTCCCGTGCTGGAGGTGCGGGCAGCCCTGCCGGGACGCGATGACACCTTGCGCATCCTGGGCATCGACGCATTGCGGGCGGTGCGCATGCAGCCTGCGTTCGTGCCGGGAGCTGCATCGACCGGTGCCGGCGAGGTCTCCCTGCTGCTGGACGAGAAAAGCGCGTGGCTATCTCCGGCCGCGGCCACGCGCCTGGGGCTCGGCAAGGGCCAAGCGCTGCGCCTCGTTGCGGGGACCGGCGTGCGCGAATACGAGGTCGCGGGCGTGCTGGCGGGACTGGCGCAAGCGGGGGAAGTCGCGGTGCTCGACATCGCGGTGGCCCAGTGGCACTTCGGGCGCGTGGGAAACCTTTCGCGCATCGAGCTTCGGCTGCGCCCCGGGGTCCATCCCGACACAGTGTCGGCGGAGCTCGCCCGGTTCCTGCCCGCCGGCGTCGGAGTATCGGCCGCCGCCTCCAGCGGCGAGCGGGCGCAGGCGATCTCGCGCGCCTATCGCGTGAACCTCGACGCGCTCGCGCTGGTCGCGCTCGCGACGGGCGCCTTCCTGGTCTTTTCGACGCTCGCCCTGCAGGCGGCGCGACGCCGGCAGGAATTCGCGTTGCTGCGCGCGCTCGGCGCGACGCGACGCGGCGTGGCAGCGCTGGTGCTGCTCGAGGGCGCTGTCATCGGCGCGCTGGGTGCCGCATTGGGCACGGCCCTCGGAATCGCCGCCAGCCGCACCCTGCTGCAGCGATCGGGCGGCGACCTCGGCGCGGGCTTCTTCGAAGGCCTGGGCGCGACGTTCACGCCCGACCCGGCGGGACTTGCCGCGATCGCGTTGCTCGGCGCGGGCGTCGCCGTGGCGGGTGCGCTCTGGGTTGCGCGCGGCGTGGCAGGCATCGCCGTGGCCGACGCGCTACGCGATCGCGCGATCGACCTGCCTTTCGGCGCGCGCCGCCATGCCGCCGTGGCGATCGCGCTCGCCGCGCTCGGCGTGCCGCTGCTGTTCGTGCCGCCCCTGGGCGGGCTGCCGCTCGGCGGATATGCCGCCATCGGCGCGTGGCTCGTCGCCGCCGTGGCGGCTGTCACGCCCGTTTGCCGCGCCCTGCTCGGCCGGCTGTCCCCGGAAGGCGCGATCGCGTCGCTCGGCGTGGCGCAGGTGCGGCACCTGCCCGGGCATCTCGCGGCGAGCGTCGCGGGCATCGTCGTGAGCGCCTCGCTCTGCATCGCCATGGCGATCATGGTCCATTCCTTTCGCGCCTCGCTCTCCGCTTGGCTGGACGGCGTGGTCGGGGCCGATCTCTACGTGCGCGCCGCGCCCGCCGGGGACACTGCCTATTTCTCGGAGGAGGAACAGCGCCGCATCGCCTCCGCGCAAGGCGTCGAATCGGTCGAGCCGCTCGCGTACGACCGCCTCGTCGTCGGAGACGGACGCGTTCCGCTCAGCCTAGTCGCTCGTCCCGTGACGACGCGGCTGCTCGAAGGCTTCCAGGCCGAGCCGCCGGGCATCCCGCCGCCCTCGAGCGCGCCGGCCGTGTGGATCTCGGAGGCGGCCCGCGACCTGCACGGCTGGAAGCCCGGGGATCGCATTCCGCTCCCGGTCGCGGGCCGCCTCGTCGATGCGCGCGTGGCCGGCGTGATCCGCGACTACGCGCGCACCTGGGGCGCGGTGATGATGGATTGGGCCGATTACCGGCGGCTCGCCGGCGAAGGGCGAGCCAACGATCTCGCCCTTCGGCTTGCGCCGGGCGCGCAAACGCTCGCGGTGCAGGCAGCCATCCGCGCGGCGATGCCTTCTGCCGCCGGCCTCGTGATGGAAGACGCGACCCACCTGCGGCGGCGCTCGCTCGAGATCTTCGACCGAAGCTTCGCGGTCACCTACGCGCTCGAGGCCATCGCCATCGCCATCGGGCTTGCCGGCGTGACCAGCAGCTTCGCGGCGCTCGCCTGGTCGCGAAGGCGGGAGTTCGGCGTGCTGCGCTTCCTCGGGCTCACCCGGCGCGAGATCCTGCGCCTGCTTGCCATCGAGGGCGCGGCCACCGGGGCGCTGGGCGGCCTAATCGGCGTCGCGGCCGGCGCCGGCATCAGCCTCGTGCTCGTGCATGTGGTGAACCGGCAATCGTTCCACTGGGGCATGGAAGTGCACTGGCCGCTCGGAACGCTCCTGCTGCTCTTCCTCGCCATCGTGGCCACCTGCGCCGTGGGCGCGCCGGTGAGCGGCGCGCTCGCGGTGCGGCGCGAGGCTGTTCTCGCCGTGAAGGACGACGCTTGAACACAAGAATCTTTCCACCACAGGGACCACGAGAAACCACAGGGTTGCTTCGGCTCGTTTCGCTTCTGCTCGCCGGAACGCGCAAAGCCGGCATTGCCATTCTTTCCATGGTCCCCTTGGTCTCTGTGGTTTACGCCTTCGAGCCGGTAACTCCACGCGAGCTGCAATTCCCGGCCGACGCCGGCGCCCACCCCGGGCATCGCATCGAATGGTGGTACGTCACCGGCCACCTGGAAACCGCCGACAGGCGCCCGCTCGGCTTCCAGGTCACCTTCTTCCGCGTGCGCAACAAGGATGCGGAAGCGAATCCCAGCCGTTTCGCCCCGAAGCAGCTGCTGTTCGCGCACGGAGCGCTTTCGGATCCCGCGCTCGGGCGGCTGCTGCCGGCGGAGCGCGCCGCGCGAGCGCTCGAGGGACTGGCCGAGGCGCGCATGGGCGACACCGACGTGCGCATCGACGACTGGTTCCTGCGCCGGGAGGACGGCGGATATCGCACGCGCATCGCCGGCGACGGGTTCAGGCTCGAGTTGACGATGCGGCCGACGCAGGCCGTGATGCTGCAGGGCGAACGCGGCTTCAGCCGCAAGGGCCCCGGCCGCGCCCACGCGAGCCACTACTACAGCGAGCCGCACCTTGCAGTCTCGGGGCTCGTGGCCAGGGGCGGGCGCAACGTGGAAGTGTCCGGCACAGCGTGGCTGGACCACGAATGGTCGAGCGAGCTGCTCATGGGGGAGGCCTCGGGTTGGGACTGGCTGGGCCTGAACCTCGCCGATGGCGGCGCGCTCATGGCTTTCCGCATCCGCGACCGGGAGGGCCGTGCGCTGTGGTCGGCCGCGACGTCGCGAAGCCCTGGCGGCGAACCTGTTTCGCACGATCCCGCGACGATCGAGTTCATCCCGCGGCGCACGTGGACATCGCCGCGCACGGGCACGCGTTACCCGGTCGCGATGGAAGTGCGCGTGGGCGCGACGACCTGGACCGTCGAGCCGCTCATGGACGACCAGGAGCTCGACGCGCGCGCGAGCAGCGGGGTCCTGTACTGGGAAGGCGCCGTGAACGCGCGGTCCGGTTCGGCTGCGGCGGGCCGCGGTTACCTCGAATTCACCGGCTACGCCGGGCGCGTTCCGTTTTGATCGCCCTCGCAGCGCCCGTCGCTCCCCGCGGCATCCCGACGCTCGACGGCATGCGCGGAATCGCCGTGGCCTGGGTGCTTCTCTTTCATTACACGGCGCTGCGCAGCGGCATGGGCGACCCCTGGGTGCAGGCGATCGAAGCCTCGACGCTCGGCAACGCCATCGCACGCAGCGGCTACCTGGGCGTGGACCTGTTTTTCCTGCTGTCCGGCTTCCTCCTCGCTTTGCCGTGGCTCGAGGGCAACGCGCTACACGCGCGAGAGTTCTACGCGCGGCGCCTGAGGCGCATCGTGCCGGCCTACTACGTGCATCTGGCCGTCCTCTTTGCCCTTTTCGTGCCGCTGCTTCGGGGCATCGAGTACTGGCGAAGCGATTTCTACGTCGTCGCCTGGAATGGAATCGCCCACGCCTTGTTCCTCCACAACACCTCGCCCCTCACCAGCGGCTCGCTCGCCGTCAATGGCGCGTTGTGGACGCTCGCGGTGGAGGCGCAGTTCTACCTGTTATTGCCGCTGCTCGCGCCCATCGCCGCGCGCCGTCCACTGGCCTCGACCCTCGTCGCCACTTTCATCGCCGGCGCCTGGCAATGGGGAGCGCGCCACGACCTGCAATGGCTCGTCGCCTGGCAGATGTCAGTGGGATCGCATTGGGGCTGGCCCGAAGGCGTCCTGCGCCACCTGTTGCTCACGCAGCTGCCGTCATACATTGCGCACTTCGCCCTGGGCGCGCTGCTCGCGAGTTTGTGGTTGCGGCAGGCGCGCGCCGGGCCGGCCAGGGGCGCATTCACCCTGGCTTTCGCCGCCATCACGCTGCTGCTCGCGACGATCCTCGGACGCGGATTGCTTCCCGGGCAACACGCGTGGATCGCGACGACGCTGTCCCTGGGAACGCTGCTTTTCGCCGCATCGATCGCGCGCGGTTCGCTTGCCGCATCGGCATTGGCGCGTGGACCGCTCGCCTTCGCCGGACGGGTGAGTTATTCCGCGTACCTTTGGCAAGTGCCGTTGCTGCTCGCGTTCAACATCGTGGCACCCGCGCTCAACGCCGGCCTGGTGCTGCCGCTTTACCTCGCGGCGCTGGCCGCGGTGTCGTGGCTTTCGTGGCGCTTCATCGAGCTGCGCTTCTGGAAGCCGAGCCCACGCTGAGGGCGGCGAAGATCGCGGCCACCTGCAGCGCCGCGACGCCCCAGAGCACCATCGGGTGGCGCCCTGCGTCCATGAGCAGCCCGAAGGCGATGGGCGCGAGCGCCAGGCCGATGTCGATGCCCGAATAGACGAAGCCGTAGATGCGCCCGTATGCGGTGCTGCCGAAGGTGCTGGTCGCGGCGCGGCGAACGAGGATGTCTCGCGAGGGATTGGCGAAGCCGGCGCCGAATCCCATGAGCCCCATCAGGAGCACCACGCTCCACGGCGGAACCTGGCCCGAAGCAAGCGCCACCGCGCATGCGGCCGCGCTACCCAGGGAAAGCGCAACGAGCCGGTCCTGGTGCGTCCCGCTCGATGCGAAGAACCCGCCGGCGCCGATGCCCGCGGCGTTGCACAACAGATAGGCGGTGAGGCCCGTGGTGGCGAGCGCCAGCGTGATGCCGTACATGCTCTCGAGCACCGGGGGACCGAAGTTCTGCAGTCCGCCGAAGGACATCACCGCCAGCAGGAAGAAGGTGAAGCACATCCACACCACGCCCACGCCGAGGAAGGCCAGCGAACCGCCGCTGCGCTTCGCAGGCTCCTGCGCCACCATGCGGGCATCGGAGAGCGTGCGCCGGTTGAGAAGCAGGAAAACCAGCCCGGCGAATCCGACGAGTCCCGCGCCAAAGGCGGCGGTGCGCCACCCCGATGCTTCGGCCAGGGCGAGCACGAACACCGGGCCCGCGGCCCAGCCGAGGCTCCCCGAAAGCCCGTGGACCGAGAACGCATGTCCCAGCCGCGGATTCGAGACGCGGCGGTTGAGCACGGTGTAGTCGGCGGGGTGGAACACGCTGTTGCCCAGCCCCATCAACGCGGCCCCCACGAAGAGCCAGGCATAGCTGGTCGAGGCCGCCAGCGCGAGCCCGCCCAGCCCGAACATCGCCATGCCGGCATAGAGCACCCGCAGCGCGCCGAGGCGGTCCACCACGAATCCCGCGAGCGCCTGGCCCACGCCCGAGATCACGAAGAACACCATCATGGTGGCGCCCACCTGGGTGAAGGTGAGCCCGAAATCGCGCATGAGGTACGGGAAGAGCGGGGGCAGGACGAAGTGGAAGAAATGCGAAAGGGCATGCGCGAAGCCCACCACCGAGATGACGGTGGCGTCGCTGCGGAAGCTGCCTTCTTCGGGGGTCGCGATGGCCATGGCAAATTAGATCACAGCCCCAATTCCCAATCACCCATCCCCCGTTTAGACTGTCGGCTCAAAACATAACAGGAGGAGTCCCATGGACAAACGCAACATGCTGCGCGTGCTCGTGCTGGCCGCCCTGGGCGCCGTCTCCGGCCCGGCCCTGTCACAGACCGAGATCAAATTCGGCCACGTGGGCGAGCCGGGCTCGCTCTTCGCCCTGTCGGCCGAGGAATTCGCCAGGAAGGCCAACGCCAAGCTGGGCAACAAGGCGAAGGTGGTCGTGTACGGGTCGAGCCAGCTGGGCGGCGACAAGGAATTGCTGCAGAAGCTCAAGCTGGGCACCGTCGACATGGCCCTGCCCTCCACGGTGATGTCCTCGGAAGCGGACCTCTTCGGGGTCTTCGAGATGCCCTACCTGGTGAAGGATCGGGCACACATGGCGAAGATCGAGAAGGACGTCTTCTGGCCCAGGATCGCGCCGGAAGCCGAGAAGAAGGGCCTCAAGGTGGTGGCGGTATGGGAGAACGGCTATCGCCACATCACCAACTCCAAGCGCGCCATCAACAACCCCGCGGACCTCCAGGGCATCAAGCTGCGCGTGCCCGAGGGCAAGTGGCGGGTGAAGATGTTCCAGACGTACGGGGCGAATCCCTCGCCGATGAAGTTCTCCGAGGTCTTCACCGCGCTGCAGACCGGCGTGATGGACGGACAGGAGAACCCCTTCACGCAGATCTACAGCGCCAAGTTCCAGGAAGTGCAGAAGTTCCTTTCGCTGACCGGCCACGTGTACACGCCCGCCTACGTGACCGTGGGGGCGCGCAAGTGGGGCACGCTGCCCGCCGACGTGCGCAAGATCCTCGAGGACACCGCGAAGGAGACGCAGAAGTTCGTGTACGCCGAAGCCGAGAAGGCCGAAAACGACCTCCTGGGCAAGCTCAAGGGGGCCGGGATGCAGGTGAACACGCCCAACAAGGACGCGTTCGTGAACGCCTCCAAGCCGGTCTACGACGAGTTCGCCAAGGAGGTCGCAGGGTCGAAGGAAGTGATCGACCGCGCCATCGCGCTCGGCAAGTCGTAAGCGGGTAGGTGTCGCTGCAGAGCTTCCGCCAGGGATACGAGCGCTTCCTGGAGTGGATCGCGATCGCGCTCATGGTCACGCTCGCCGTCGAGGTGACGGCGGGCGTGGTCTTCCGCTATTCGGGGTATTCGCTCGTCTGGTATGACGAGGTCGCCTGCATCCTGCTCGCCTGGGTGACCTACTACGGCTCGGCGCTCGCCGTGCTCAAGCATGCCCACCTGGGCGTGCCCGAAATCGTGCGGATGCTGCCGACCTCGCTGCGCGTAGCGGCGACGGTGCTCGCGCAGGCATGCACCCTCGCATTCTTCGTGCTGCTCGCCTGGACGGGCATCTCGGTCCTCGAGATCCTTTCCACCGACTACATGGTCTCTCTGCCGGCGGTGTCGGTGGCGTGGGCCAACTCCGTCATCCCCGTAAGCGCCGTGTTGATCGTGCTGGGCCAGGTGCTGGTGTTTCCGGAGGTGCTCGCCGAAGCGCGGCAGGGCCGCATCGAGAAGGCCGAGGAGCTCATATGACCGGCTTCCTCGTCTTCCTGTGCGTGATCGGGCTGGTGCTCCTCAACGTCCCGATCGCGGTCGCCCTCGGTATCGCCGCGGTGGCGGCGATGATCACCACTCAGGGGCTGGGCATCCTGCCCAACATCCCGCTCACCATGTACCAGGGCGCCACCAGCTTCCCGCTCATCGCGATCCCGCTCTTCATCCTCGCCGGCGCGATCATGAACAGCTCCGGCATCACGCAGAAGCTGATGGACTTCTGCGGCGCCCTGGTCGGCTGGATGAAGGGCGCGCTCGCCCAGGTGAACGTCATCACCTCGATGTTCTTCGCCGAGATCTCGGGCTCGGCCGTGGCCGACATCGCCGCCACCGGGCCGATCATCATCCCGGCGATGAAGAAGGCGGGCTACCCGGGGCCCTTCACGGCCGCGGTCACTTCCTCCACCGCCTCGCTCGCGATCATCATTCCGCCGTCGATCCCGATGATCCTGTATGCGGTGATGGCCGGGGCCTCGGTAGTGCAGATGTTCGTGGCCGGCGTCGTGCCCGGCGTGCTGGCGGGCTTCACCATGATGGGGCTTTGCCACTACTACGCGGTCAAGTTCAACTGGCCGGTGGAGCAGATGTTCCAGTGGGGCCGCCTGTGGCGCGCCTTCAAGGACGCCTTCTGGGCGCTCACGCTGCCGATCATCATCCTCGGCGGCATCTTCGGCGGCATCGTCACCGCCACCGAAGGCGCGGCGCTCGCCGTGGTGGCGGCGACCTTCGTGGGCGGCGTGATCTACCGCGACCTTTCCTGGTCGCGGCTGCGCCAGGCGATCATCGAGGGCACGGTGCAGACCGGCTCGGTGATGCTGCTCGTGGCTTCCTCGGCGCTTCTCGGGCTTTACCTCACCGAGGCGCAGCTGCCGCAGAACATCGCCAAGGCGATGATGTCGGTGACCAGCGAGAAGTGGGCGGTGCTCGCGATCCTGAACGTCTTCTTCCTCATCATCGGCATGTTCCTGCACTCGGCCGCCGCGATCATCCTGGTGGTGCCCATCGTGATGCCGGTGGTCACGGCCGTGGGCATCGATCCGGTGCACTTCGGCGTGATCGTGACGTTGAACCTCGCCATCGGGCAGCAGACTCCGCCAGTGGCGAGCGTGCTCATGCTCACCTGCTCCATCGCCAAGGAAAGCGTGTGGGACGTGACCCGTGCGAACATCCCGTTCATCGGCGTGCTGCTCGCCACGCTGCTCCTCGTCACGTACGTTCCCGTCGTCACGCTGGGCCTGGTGAACATCTTCTACCGCTGAGATGACGGACACCATCCTCGTCGAGCGCGACGGCGCCATCGCCACCGTCGTCCTCAACCGCCCCGAGAAGCTGAACGCCCTCACGCGTCCGATGTGGAAACGCCTGGGCGAGGTATTCGAGCAGCTCTCCGCGGACGATGCGCTGCGCTGCGTGGTCATCCGCGGTGCCGGCACCAAGGCATTCGCTCCCGGCAACGACATCTCGGAGTTCGCGAGCGAGCGCTCCAACGTGGAACAGGCGCGCGCGTACGGCGCCGACATGCGCCGCACGATCGAGGCTATCGCAGGTTGCCGCCATCCCGTGGTCGCGCAGATCCACGGCATCTGCGTAGGCGGCGGACTGGAGATCGCCGGGCTCGCCGATATCCGCATCTGCGGCGAGTCCTCGCGCTTCGGGGTTCCGATCAACAAGCTGGGGCTGGTGATGGCCTATGCCGAGATCGGCTCGCTCATCGCGCTGGCGGGCGAGGCGACCGCGTTGGAGATCCTGCTGGAGGGGCGCATCTTCGACGCGGCGGAAGCGAAAGACAAGGGTCTGGTCACGCGCGTAGTTGCGGACGACCAGGTGCAGGCCGAGGCGCGGGCGACCGCGCAACGCATCGCCGAGGGCGCGCCGCTGGTGGCGCGCTGGCACAAGAAGTTCGCTCGGCGGCTGCGCGATCCGAAGCCGCTATCGGCCGCGGAGTACGACGAGGGGTTCGCTTGCTTCGGCACCGCGGACTTCCAGATCGGCTACCAGGCGTTCCTCGCCAAGGCAAAGCCGGAGTTCAAAGGCGAGTAAACCTTTGGAACACGGATGAAACGGATTGATCGGATGAACGCGGATAAGGGCGTTGGCGGTAATCGTATCCGTTTCATCCGCGTTCCCGCTTTAGCCAGGAGCAGCGCGTGGCAGGTCCTTTAGCCGGAATCAAGGTCGTCGAGCTCGCCCAGATCATGGCGGGGCCCACCTGCGGCATGCTGCTCGCCGACATGGGCGCCGACGTGATCAAGGTCGAGAAGCTCCCCGGCGGCGACGACACGAGGAGCTACACCGAGCCTTCGATCCACGGCGAATCGGCCGCGTTCATGATGCTGAACCGCAACAAGCGCGGCATGGCGGTCAACCTCAAGACGCCGGGAGGCCTGGAGGCGGTGAAGCGGCTGCTCGCCGGTGCCGATGTCGTGACGGAGAACTACCGCAAGGGCACTCTCGAGAAGCTGGGCCTGGGCTACGAGGTCCTGCAGAAGCTCAACCCGAGGCTCGTCTATTGCGTCGTGTCGGGCTACGGGCGCACCGGACCGTACGCCGACAAGGGCGGCTTCGACCTCATCGCGCAGGGCTTCGCCGGGCTCATGAGCGTCACGGGCGAGCCCGGCGCCCCCCCCGCCAAAGCCGGCACGCCCATCGCCGACATCAATGCCGGGATGTTCGCCGCGCTGGGGATTGTTTCCGCGCTTTTCGCGCGCGTGCAGACCGGGCGCGGGCAGATGGTCGAGACCTCGCTCATGGAAGCCGCGGTGCACCAGATGCAATGGCAGAGCGCGATCTACTTCGCCACCGGCAAGAACCCCGGCCCGTCGGGTTCCGCGCACATCCTCACGGCCCCCTACCAGGCGTTTCCCACGGCCGACGGCTGGATCAACGTGGGCGGCGCCAACCAGGCCAACTGGGAGCGCATCGTGAAGGCCATCGGCAGGCCGGAGCTCGCGTCGGACGAGCGGTTCCGCACCAACGGCGACCGCATGCGCAACCTGGGCGCACTCACCCCGCTCATCGCCGAGCGGCTGCGCACGCGTGCCTCGGCGGAGTGGGTGCAGGAGTTCGAAGCCGTGGGCGTGCCGGTGGGACCGGTGAACCGCGTGGGCGACATGCTTGCCGATCCCCAGGTGCAGGCGCGGGAGATGGTGGTCGAGGTCGAGCATCCGCGCGCGGGAAAGACCAAGGCGCTGGGCCATCCGGTCAAGTTCTCGGAAACGCCCACGTCGGTGGAACGCGCCGCGCCCGTCCTCGGCGAGCACACTCGCGAGGTCCTCGGCGGCCTGGGCTACTCGGACACCGAGATCGATCGATTGCATGCCGAGGGCGCGGTGTTCTGCGCGTAGCCTCCGACAGGCAGCCCGGCGCGATTCCTACACGCGCGTCCGCCGGCGCCGATTACGCTGCGCCGCCTGGAGGGCGTTCAATCGAGGCACTGGGTCTCCTCCGAGCCGGCGTCATGGCTGAAGTCCGCATCCTCCCTAGCATCGCGCTCGAGCGTCGCACGCGGGCACGTCGGCAGGGCCTGGACCCGGCCGCCGCAGTCGCCGCGGCGATATTGGCCACCGCCATGCTGCTTGCGTGGCTGCTGGCGCTTTCGATCCTGGTGTACGACGAGCCCCCCGCTCGCCTGCTGCGCATGGCGGCGGCCGTCCTGGGCGGGCCCGCGCTGCTCGAGCCCGCCAGCTCGCTCGACGCGCATGCGATGAGCCTCGCAATGGTCGCCCACTTTTCCTTCGGCACGCTCTTCGCCCTTGCCTTCCTCGGCATAGCCGGGACCCAGGCGGCGCGGCTTCCCGCCCTGGGAATCGCGTACGGCGTCGCCGCCTATTTCGCGCTGATGCACGGCTTCGATGCGCTCTTCCCGTGGCTCGCGGAGCTTCGCACCCCCGATACCGCGTTCGCATTCGCCTTCTTCGGCCTCGTCACGGCGCAGCTCTACCAGGCCTTCGCGCAGGGAGCCTCCAGGCGGGCCTGAGGATCCCGCGGCTGGAGGCGCGTGCTAGGTTAGCGCCTTCGCCCGCCATGCCCACCGCCCTCTTCGTCGCGATTCTCGCGGCCTCCGCGCTCATCACCTCGTTCGTCTCCGGCATCCTCGGCATGGCCGGGGGCATGATCCTCATGGGCGTGCTGCTGGCGCTCATGCCGGTGCCGGCGGCGATGATGCTGCACGGCGTCACACAGCTCGCCTCCAACGCCTGGCGCGCCTTCCTTTGGCGCACCCACGTGGACTGGCGCGTCTTTCGCCAGTACGCCATGGGAGCGCTCGCCGTTCTGGCCGCCTTCGCTCTGATGCGCTTCGTGGTGAGCAAGCCCATTGCGCTCATCGCCATGGGCCTCACGCCCTTCGCCACGCTGGCGCTGCCCGAACGGCTTCACCTCAATGTCGAGCGGCGCGGCCACTCCTTCTCTTGCGGCGCCATCTGCTCGGCGCTCTCCCTCACGGCGGGCGTGTCGGGGCCGCTGCTCGACGTCTTCTTCGTGCGTTCGCGCATGTCGCGGCAGGTCGTGGTGGCCACCAAGGCGATGACGCAGAGCCTGAGCCACCTCACCAAGATCGTCTACTTCGGCGGCATCGCGGCGATCGGAGGCGGCAATGTCGAGCCCTGGATCGGCGCGATGATGGTGGCGCTGGCCGTGACCGGCACGACGCTGTCGCGCCGCGTGCTGGAACGGATGAACGACGCGTCCTTTCGCCAATGGACGCGATGGACCGTCATGACGCTGGGAATGCTCTACCTCGGCCAGGGCTTGTACCTGCTGCTGCGCTGACGGAACGCGCCGGATTTGCCATTGTCTTTCTCGCGTCCCGTCCGCCTGAACATGGAATGCGCCTTTCCCTCCCGAAGATCCTCGGCATCGTCGCCGCCACGGCGCTCGCCACGCTCCTCGGCGTGAACTGGTTCGTGGACGGGAAGAAGAAGATCCGCCGCGTGGTGCCGCATGAGTTCGCCGTCGCCGACCCGCAATTCAAGCGCGCGATGGGCTCGCTGCTCGGGCCGGCCCTGGTCGATGGCAACCGCGCGACCACGCTCCTGAATGGCGACCAGATCTTTCCCGAGATGCTCGCGGCCATCCGGGGCGCGACGCGGACCATCACTTTCGAGACCTACATCTACTGGTCCGGCCGGGTGGGCCGCGAGTTCGCCGATGCGCTTTCCGAACGCGCCCGCGCCGGTGTGAAGGTGCATATCCTCATTGACTGGCTGGGCAGCCAGAAGATCGAGGAGGCGCTCCTCGAGCAGATGCGCTCGGCGGGCTGCGAGATCCACATGTACCACGCGCTGCGCTGGTACAACCTCGATCGCATCAACAACCGCACCCACCGCAAGATCCTCATCGCCGACGGCAAGGTCGGCTTCACCGGCGGCGTGGGCATCGCCGACGAATGGAGCGGCAATGCGCAGGACCGGGACCATTGGCGCGACACGCATTATCGCGTCGAAGGCCCGGTCGTGGCGCAGATGCAGGCGGCCTTCCTCGACAACTGGATGAAGGTGAGCGGCGCTACCCTGCAGGGCGAAGCCTACTTCCCGCCGCTGGAATCCGCGGGCGAGATGCTGGCGCAGGTCTTCCGCAGCTCGCCCCAGGGCGGCGCCGAGAGCATGGCGCTCATGTACCTCATGTCGGTGGCGGCGGCGACGCACAGCATCGACCTGTCGATGGCCTATTTCGTGCCCGACGAGATCGCGCTGGAGGCGCTCGTCGCCGCGCTGCGCCGCGGCGTTCGGGTGCGCATCATCATGCCGGGCGAGATCACCGATGCGAAGCCGGTGCGGCGCGCCTCGCGCGCCTTGTGGGGGCCGATCCTGGAGGCGGGTGCGGAGCTCTACGAATACCAGCCCACCATGTACCACTGCAAGGTGCTGGTTGTGGATGGCCTTTGGGTCTCGGTCGGCTCGACCAACTTCGATGCGCGCTCCTTCCGCCTGAACGACGAGGCGAACCTCAACGTCTACGACGCCGGATTCGCACGCCGGCAGGTCGAGGACTTCGAGCGCGACCTCGCGCGCTCTCGCCGGATCACGCTCGAGGAGTGGCGCTCCCGGCCCTGGACGGAAAAGGTTCGCGAAAAGTTCTTCGCGATCTTCCGCTCCCAGCTTTAGGCATCCCAAGGCGTAACCAGCCCGCCGTTGTTTGCGCCTTGTCCGCCGCAGGCGTAGTGTGGCCCGCTCACCCCCGGGAGGAGCGAATGGCAAAGACCATCCAGCTGCACGTGAACGGCAAGCCGCACAAGGTCGTCGCCGACGACCCCGACATGCCCTTGCTGTACGCCTTGCGAAACGACCTCGGCCTTCATGGCCCGCGCTTCGGCTGCGGCCTGGCGCAATGTGGCGCCTGCACGGTCCACGTGGATGGCAAGGCCGTCCGCTCCTGCGCCGTTACGGTCGCTACCGTCGAAGGGCGCAAGGTGGTCACGCTCGAGGGACTCGGATCGCCGGGCAAGCCCCATCCGCTGCAGGCCGCCTTCATCGAGGAGCAGGCGGTGCAGTGCGGCTATTGCATCAACGGGATGATCATGGAGGCGGCCGCCTTCCTGGCCACGAACCCGAAGCCCAGCGAAGAGCATATCCGCGCGGCCCTTTCCAACAACCTTTGCCGCTGTGGCACGCACGTGCGCATCCTGCGCGCGGTCAAGCGCGCGGCCGGCACCGCGGCTTGAGGAGGCGACCATGACAAACACCTCCAGATCGCGCCGCGCCTTTTTGAAGACCGGCGGCGCACTCGTCGTGAGCTTCAGCTTCCAGCCCCGCATCGCCGGCGCCCAGGGCGCCGCGGCAAAGGCCGCCAAGACCGTCGCGATCGATCAGGTAGACGGCTTCCTCGCCATCGACGGCAAGGGCCTGGTCACCGTCTTCTCGGGCAAGGTCGACCTGGGCACCGGGGTGCAGACCGCCATCGCGCAGATGGCGGCCGAGGAGTTGTGCGTGCCGCTCGAACGCGTGACCGTCATCCAGGGCGACACGCTCCTCACGCCGGACCAGGGCGTGACCTTCGGCAGCCTTTCGATCCAGAACGGCGGCGTGCAGATCCGCCAGGCGGCGGCAACCGCGCGCGAAGCGCTCATTTCCGACGCCGCCGGCATCATCGGCGTGCCACGCTCCGAGCTGGTGGTACGGGACGGGGTTGCCACACCCCGCTCCGGGGGCCGCGGCATCGCTTATGCGACGCTGGTCGGCGAACGCAGCTTCAACCTCAAGCTCGATCCCAAGGCGCCGCTCAAGGATCCGAAGGAATACACCATCGTGGGCAAGTCCATCGCACGCGTGGACATCCCCGACAAAGTGATGGGCAAGTTCACCTACATGCAGGACTTCTCGCGGCCCGGCATGATCCATGCGCGGGTGGTGCGGCCGCATGCGATGAAGGCGAGCCTGCTGTCCGTCGACGATTCCGCCTGCCGCAAGGTGCCGGGGTACCTCGGCTACGTGCGCAAGGGCAATTTCCTGGCGGTCACCTCGAAAACCGAATGGGGTGCGATCAAGGCGGCGCGGGCAATCAAGGCCGGCTGGTCGGACTGGCAGGGCTTGCCGGACTCCTCGAAGCTGTGGGAGCACGTCCGCAACGGCAAGGTGGTCAAGGACGAGGAATTCCAGAAGGTGGGCGACACCGGCCAGGCCATGGGCTCGCCCGGCGTGCGGCGGCTGTCTGCCTCGTACGACTTCGCCATCCACACCCATGGATCGATCGGCCCGTCGTGCGCGGTGGCCGAGTTCCGCGACGGCAAGCTGACCTCGTGGAGCGCCTCGCAACAGACTCACCTGCTGCGCAAGCAGATGGCCAACATGCTGGGCATGAAGCCGGAGGACGTGCGTTGCATCTACATCGAGGGCTCCGGCTGCTACGGCCGCAATGGCCACGAGGACGCCGCAGCCGATGCCGCGCTCATCGCCAGGGAAACCGGCAAGACGGTACGCGTGCAATGGATGCGCGAGGACGAGCACGGCTGGGATCCCAAGGGCCCGCCGACGCTCAACGACCTTCGCGCAGCGCTCGACGACAAGGGCAACATCGTGGCGTGGGAAGCCGAGACGTGGATCCCGAACCGGCCGAAGGACATCGCGGTCACCCTGGTGGCGGCGGACCACGCAGGCCTTCCGAAGGAGGATTTCCACCCAGGCAACATCCACCAGGGGCTTGCGATCGGCTATGCGGTACCGAACATCAAGGCCACGGTGCACTGGCTGGCGGAGACGCCGTTCCGCGCCTCGTGGATCCGCACGCCCGGGCGGATGCAGAACACCTACGCCAACGAATGCTTCCTCGATGAAGCCGCCGCGCTCGCGGGGGTCGATCCGATCGAGTACCGCCTGCGTTACCTCAAGGACCCTCGCGGCGTGGAATGCCTGGAGCGCGTGCGCAAGCTCGCCGGCTGGACGCCGCGCGGCACGCCGAATCCGCAGGGCGACATCGTCAAGGGTCGCGGGGTCTCCTACCTCAAGTACGAGCTCGTGCGCACCTACATCGCGCTGGTCGCCGACGTCGAGGTGAACCGCCGGACCGGCAAGGTGCGGGTCACCAAATGCCATGTCGCGCACGACTGCGGCCAGATCATCAACCCCGACGGCCTGCGCAACCAGATAGACGGCAACGTGATCCAGACCGTGAGCCGCACGCTGCTGGAGGAGCTCAAGTACGACCGCTCGCGCGTGACCAGCCTGGACTGGGTGTCTTATCCGATCCTCAAGTTTCCCGACGTGCCCGAGATCGCCTACGACCTCATCGACCGGCCCAACGAGAAACCCTGGGGTGCTGGCGAGCCTACCGCCGCGGTAGTGCCTTCCGCGATCGCCAACGCGATCTACGATGCCACCGGAAAGCGCGTGCGTTCCGTGCCCTTCACTCCGGAAAAGGTGCTTGCCGCGCTGAAGGCGTAATCCTACGAGGCGTGGAACGCCACGGGCGCAGGTTTGTCTTTCGAAAACCTGACGCCCGCGGAGTTGCCATGCTGGTCCGGAAAGCGCCCTCGCCGTTCACTCAGTTTGCCAAGGCCATCTCGCGCCAAGCGGGGCGTCCGGTCACATTCACCGTGGCGACCGCCGTCATCGTGGCCTGGGCGATCCTGGGGCCGGTCTTCGACTTCAGCGACGCGTGGCAGCTCACGGTCAACACCGCCACGACCATCATCACGTTCCTGATGGTCTTCCTCATCCAGGCCACGCAGAACCGCGACGCCGAGGCGATCCAGATCAAGCTGGACGAGATCATCCGGGCGCAGAAGCACGCGCGCAACGAGATCCTCGACACCGAGGAGATGGAGGAAGAAGACCTGGTCGAGCTGCGGCAGCACTACCTGCGGCTCGCCGAGCGCGCCCGCAATCGCCACGGCCACCACTATGCCGCCAACGTGCCGGACCTCAGCGAGAAAGGCGGCGAGGAGCGCGCCGCCGGCTAGCGCGCCTGTGGAATCGTGAAATAGAACGAGGTCCCGAGGCCCGGCGAGCTTTCGGCCCAGATCCGGCCGCCATGCGCCTCGACGATGCCCTTTGCGATCGGAAGGCCGAGTCCGACTCCGCCGCGCCGCTCCCGCCCCGCCTGCCAGAATCGGTCGAACAGCTGGGGCAACTCGTTTGCGGCAAGTCCAGGGCCGCTGTCCACGATCGCGAAGCGCGCGAAAGCGCCGTCGGCTTCGACGCGCAGCGCCACGCGGCCGCCTTCCGGGGTGAATTTGTGGGCGTTGCCGACGAGGTTGGAAAGTACCTGCAGCATCCGGTCCCGGTCGGCTAGCACAGAAAGGGCGTCGATCGCCTGCGGGCATTCGAAGGCCTGGCCCTTGCTCGCGAGAAGCGTTGTGAACATGAGCTTCGCCTCGCCGCAGAGGGCGGAAACCTCCAGCGGCGCGGGCTGGACCCTGAGGGTTCCCTGGGCGATCTGGCTCACGTCGAGGAGGTCGCCGATCAGGCGGCTCATCCTGGCGACCGCGCGATGGATGATGCCGAGCTGTGCCTTCCTCGCTTCCTCGGAAGCGCAATCCTCGAGCGCCCGGGCGCTCATCGCGATCAGGTTCAGCGGATTGCGCAGGTCGTGGCTGACGATGGCAAGGATGTCATCGCGCGACTGCGCCGCGCCCGCGGCCTGCGCAGGCCGATCCTGGCAGTCCATCCCTCATCCCATCATGGGCATTTCGGCGCCGCTCATGCGGTGATCCTCGATCCGGCGCACCCCGGGCACGTTCTCCGCCGCCACGCGAGCCGCCCGCCTGGCCTCCTCGTTCTCGTAGAGCCCCCAGAACTCGACCACGCCCTTGTCGACGATGACGCTCGAGGTCGCGCGCCACCAGGCGTGTGCATTGAGCTCGCGCAGCAGGCAGGACCGGATCGCTTCGTCGTCGGCCAATGGCTCTCGCCTTGCGCTTCTCGCCTTGAGCGCCAGCGCGCGAACCAGGTTGGCCCGCGTAACCAACCCCACGAGGCGCTCGCCGCGAAGCACGGGAAGGCGCCTGATGCGGCGCTTCTCGAACAGCGCGGCGATCCTGGAAAGCGGCGTGTCTTCCGTCACCGAGACGATCGCGGTCGTCATGAGGTCGGCGGCGCGCACCGCATGCGACTTCACGTACTCCGAAGCGTCGGACAGCCCACCTCCCAAGACTGCCTGCCACAACCACCCGCCCGGGCGCCGCCTTTCGCTGCCGATCTCGTGGCGCCGCAGCAGGTCGCCCTCGCTGACGATGCCCACGACGCGACCGCCTTCGAGAACCGGAAGGCCGCTGATCCGGTGATGCAGCAAGAGCTCCGCGATCTCCGCGACCCTGGTGTCAGGCCCGATGGTGATCACGGGCCGGGTCATGATGTGCTTGGCGTTCATGCGGGACCTCCTTGGGCAGGGTGGTTAGCGATATGCCCATCATGGCGCCGGCCGCTGACTGAAGTAAAACGAAACTTAATGCGGTTTCACTGCACCGATTTTGCTGTCCGCGCCTGCGGCAAGCCCCTCCTCCGCCGGGGCGCTGGAAGCGACCGGCGTTTCGCCCTCGGACTTGATGCCCGAGGGCTGGACGCCCACGAGCTGCGCGGAAGGGCTCGGCAGATGCGGCCTGGGCGGCATCGTCGTGGTTTCCGCGAGGTCGGTGCCGCAGCCCGCGCAAAGGGCCAGGGTAGCGATCCAGGCCAGGGCGTGGAGAGTCATCGCACGCCCTCCCCTTGCACGCCCACGCCGGCTTCGAAGACCATCTTGCCGCCCAGCCAACCCGAGACCAGCAACGACAGGATTCCGAGCGTCGACAATGCCGTCGGCAGGGCGGTGTCGTGCGGCTCGGCGTGCCGCAGCCACGCATTGCCTGCGTAGAGCGCCACCACGCCGAGGTTGATCACCATGTGCAGCGTCGCCGTGCGTTGCGCTGGCCCGCGCAGCGACAAGAGGTCGATGAATCCCGGCACGGCGGCCGCAAGAGCGCCCACGATGCCGCCGAGCATCGTGTAGTACGCGAGCGCAAGCCAGGGAGTGGCGTTTCCCGAGAAGAGGCGGATCAGGTCGGCGGCGAACGAGAAGACGAAGCAGCCGATCGCGATCGGCACGAGCATGGGGTGGATCGGATGGCCGCGGATGCTGGCGGGCGTTCGCATGGGTTTCTCCTTGAAAGTCGGTCGAAGGCCCTCCCTGCCCATTCGATGCGCGCCCGCAGGCGCGCGTTTCAGCCCCGGGCGAGCGGCATCGCCACGCGGAAACGCGCACCGGGTCCGGGCGCGGCATCGAGAGTGAGGTCGCCGCCCAGCCGGCGCATGATCTGCCAGCTGATGGCGAGCCCAAGGCCCGCGCCTTTCTCGTGCGTCTGGGTATGGGCGGATCCGCGCATGAACTTCGAGAAGACACGCTCGCGCTCCTCGGGGCGGATTCCCGGCCCGTTGTCCTCCACCAGGACTTCGTACGATCCTGCAGACTGGCGGCTGCTGACGCGCACCCGCGGTTGCGTCGAGGTGTTGTACTTGATGGCGTTGGCGATGAGGTTGATGAACACCTGCGAAAGGCGGTCGGCGTTCCCCTGGACGGTGACGGCGCCGGCACTTTCCCCGCGCTCGAGCAGCACGCCGCACTTGGCGGCGAGGCCCTGGCAGGCCGCGATCGATCCCTCGAGGGCCTGCTCCGGATCGATGGCGGCGATGTCGAGCGGCGCCTCCCCGCGTTCCAGGAGCCCCAGGTCGAGCGTGCTGTCGAGCAGCCGCGTGAGCCGCACGCTTTCCTCGTGGATGATGCCGAGGTAGCGTGCCGAACGCTCCGGCTCGAGCCCCGGCGTGTCGCGCAGGATCTCCGCGAAGGAGCGGATCGAGGTCATCGGCGTGCGCACCTCGTGGCTCACCTGCCCCAGGAAATCGTCCTTCTCGCCGTCGAGGCGCTTCAGGCGCTCGTTTGCCTCGCCCAGCTGCTGCGCAGTCGCCTCGAGCTGGCGCGATTTCTCCTCGAGCTCGCGGCTGTAGGCGCGCGCGCGCTGGGTCTCGTCGGCCAGCCGCACCAGCTCGTCCATGCTGATCGTCTCCACCGAGACGACCTGCGAGACCATCGCCCTTGCCGAGGCGGCGCCGACGCTGCCCGCCAGCTTGCGTTCGAGTTGCGAGATGAAGGCATCGTTGGCGATCGGCATCGGCCCGTCCAGGCCCTGCTCGCGCGCGGCGAGGGCGAAGAGCTCGCGCGCCTCGTCGGAGCCCAGGATGCGCTGCGCGAGCACGCTCAGGTCCTGGACGCGCGCCGTGCGCCGGATGAGGCCGGAGGCGGCGTCGGCCGGCGTGCGGAACACGTCCACGAACAACGTGGCCTGCAAACGCTCGAGCGGGCGCTGCTCCCGCGCGAGCGAGACCGCCACGAAGAGCGCCACGTTGATCCCGATGCTCCAGAAAACCGCATGGACCAGGGGATCCACCCCGCTCATGCCGAAGAGCGCGTTGGGCCGCAGCCACGGAAGCCCGAAGAGCCCCTGGCTCACGACCTCGCCGGTCACGAGGAAGCCGAAGCTGGGAAGGAAGAGCGTATAGGCCCACACGAGCGCGCCGGCCCCCAGCCCCGCGAGCGCGCCATGCACGTTGGCATGCCGCCAGAAGATGCCGCCGACCAGGCAAGGCAGGAATTGCGCCACGCCGGCGAAGGCGATGAGGCCGATCGAGGCCAGCGCTCCCGGCGCGCCGCTCAACCGGAAGTAGAGGAAGCCCAGCAGGAGCAGCGCGCAGATGCTCACGCGGCGAGAGAGCAGCAGGAAGCGGCGCACCTCGCCGCTCACGCCGACGCGAACCCAGTTCAATTGCAGCGCGATCGGCATCGCGATGTGGTTCGAGATCATCGTGGAGATGGCGATGCAGGCGACGATGACCATCGATGTCGCCGACGAGAATCCGCCGAGGAAGGCGAGCATCGCGATGGTGTCCTGCCCCGCCCACATCGGCAGCGTGAGCACGAACATGTCGGGATTGGAGCCGCGCGGCAGGAAGGCGAGCCCCGCGATGGCGATCGGCAGGATGAAGAGGCAGATGAGGAAGAGGTAGAGCGGGAAAAGCCACGAGGCGGTGCGCAGGTGGCGCTCGTCGGAGTTCTCCACCACCATCACCTGGAACTCGCGCGGCAGGCAGATGATCGCGGCCCCGGCGAGGAAGGTCGTCGCGATCCAGCGCGGGCCGAAGGCGTCCTCGCCGGCGATGAGGCCCGCGGGCGCGCGCTCGAAGATCGCGCCCCAGCCGTCGCCGATCCCCCACACTACCAGCACCCCCACGGCCAGCAGGGCGACCAGCTTGACCACGGCTTCCAGCGCGATGGCCGCGACGACCCCGTGGTGCTGCTCCTTGGCGTCGATGTTGCGGGTGCCGAAGAGGATGGTGAACACCGCCAGGCCCACGGTGATCCAGAAGCCCAGCCGGAAGTCGGGCCCGGCGATCGGCAACCCGGCCAGGGGGTCGGGCCCGGCGTGCCCGATCACCTGGAAGCTCGTGGTCACCGCCTTGAGCTGCAGCGCGATGTACGGCATCGAGACCACGACGGTGATGAGGGTGACCAGGGCGGCGAGCGGCACGCTCTTGCCGTAGCGCGACGAGATCATGTCGGCGATGGAAGTCACGCCGTGCTCGTGCCCGATGCGCACGAGCTTCCTCAGCAGCACCCACCAGCCGATGAAGACCAGCGTAGGGCCGAGATAGATCGTGGCGAACTCGAGCCCGCTGCGCGCCGCCGAGCCCACCGCGCCGTAGAAGGTCCACGAGGAGCAGTACACCGAGATCGAAAGCGTGTAGACGACCGGGCTCTGCAGCCAGCCGGATTCGCCCGAGCGCGCGCGGCGGTCCCCCACGTAGGCCACCGCGAACAGCACCGCCACGTAGGCGATGCAGATGAGCAGGACGAGGTTGGCCGGCCGCATCAGCGCAGTCGGCGCGCGAGCAGGGCAGCCGAGGCGATGAGCCCCATCCAGGTGCCGAAAACGTAGATCACGATGAGCGGCACGCCCGCCACGCCGGCCCCGGCTGCGGCGAAGAGCGTGATCACCGGCGGCATGAGCAGCACCAGGCCGGCCACCGGCAAAATCGAGGCCGCATCGCGGAGGCGGCCGGGCACGGCGCTCATCCGGCGCGCGCAGCGGCCACCACTCGCCGCACCGCCTCGACCACCTCGCTGTTGGCGAAGGGCTTGGTCATGAAGGCGTCGGCGCCGATCTCCTCGGCCATGCGCCGGTCGTGCTGGCGGCCCTTGGCTGTGAGCACGACGACCGGCAACGCGTGCAGCGCAGCGTCGGAGCGCACCTGCTTGAGCACCTCCAGGCCGTTCATCCTGGGCAGCATCACGTCCAGCAGCATGACGTCGGGCAGCCGCGCGCGCAGTCGCTGCATCGCGGCCTCGCCATCGAGCACCGCCTCGACCACGAAGCCTTCGCGCTCGAGCACGAACGTGAGCGATTCGACGATATGGCGCTCGTCCTCCACGAGGAGCACTCGGATGGCCGGTCGCGTCTCTTTCATGCGCCCTCCTGCGATGCGCGTGGCTTCACGCGCCGATGATCGGGTCTTCCTGGCGGTGCGCGCACTCGCGGCGCGAGCACAAGCGGCAGTTCGGTCCTACCGGCACACCGGGCACGCCGGAGGAAACGTCGAGTCCGCGCGCGTACACCGTGCGATCGGCATGCAAGGCGTCGCATGCGAGCATGAGCGACAGCGTGCGCCGCGGCAAGGGATACGCGGCGCGGGCCTTGTCCACGGTGCGGGCGATGAAGAAGTGGCGCTCGCCTCCCGGGAACTCGACCAGCTGGCGCACCAGCGTGCCGGGCGACTGGAAGGCCGCATATACCGCCCACAACGGGCAGGCGCTGCCATGGCGCGGGAGCGGCAGGTCGGCGAGCGGCAGGCGCTTGGTGACGAAGCCCGCGGCGTCCACGCGCAGCAGCGCGAACGGAATTCCCCCGGCGCCGGGGCGACGCAGCGTCGCGAGCCGATGGCATACCTGCTCGAAGCTCGCGCCGAACCGCACCGCGAGCTCCTCGATGTCGTAGCGCGCTTCGGAGGCGGCGGCCAGGAATTCGTCATAGGGCCAGAGCGCGGCCGCCGCAAGGTATCCGGCGAGCACGCGCCGCGCGCGCGCCCGTGCGGCCTCGCTCGACAACTGGCGCGCCTGCGCCAGGATCGCATCGAGGTGGCGGCCGCGTTCGAAGCGCTCCGCGGCCTCGCGGGCAAGCAGGAAGCGGCGCGTCTCGGCGCTCGTGGACGCGGGGATCGCGAACGAGGCGGCATCGATGCCATGCGCGCGCGCGAGGTAGGCGATGAGCCCTTGCTCGACTCCCGAGGCGAGCTTGGCCTGCGCGCGCAGGCCCTGCCCCGCCGCCTCCAGCTCGGGGAAATGGTTGTCGTGGTCGAAGAGGAAGTCATCCACCTCCTCGACCGGCGTCACCGCGCGCGCGCCATGCCCGGCGTCGAAAAACGCGGCGAGCGATTGCGCGAGCTGCGCGAGCCCGCGGCTCTCCTCGGCGACGATGTCGACGAACCGCCTGCGGCGTTCGGTGGGCAGGTCTTCCACGGTTTCGAGGATCTCGATCGAGGAGCGGATCGCCGCCGCCTGCGTGAGCAGCCGGTGCACCGCTTCGCCGAGGAAGGGGTCGTGGCTCAGGCGATCGGAGAGCGCGCTCACCGCCTGCTCGCGATCGAGCCGCGCGCGATTGAGACGCACCAGCGCATGGGCCCAGGGTGCATGGCGGCCTGCAAGGTCGTTCGCGGAACGCGCGTCGAGGCCAAGGTCCGCGAGCGGACGCTCCGCGGCGACTTCGACCAGGTCGGCCAGCAGGCGGCGCTCGGCCGCGCCGTCGACCTCTTCCACGGCGAGACCCAGCTCGGCGGCGATGCGCTGCAGCAGCGCGCCGCCGATATTGCGCTTGTTGGCCTCGATCAGGTTCAGGTAGGACGCCGAGATCTCTACGCGCGCCGCGAGGCTCGCCTGCGTGAGGCCGAGGGCCCGGCGACGGTCGCGGATGCGAGGGCCGATCAGCGAGCGCGCCATGGCCTTCGTTGTTGCGGTGCAGCGTCGAAAATCGACAACTTGACCGTCTCCACGTGTCAACAAAACACAAGAATTCCGTTTTGCCTCAAGTCGATATTGCGCTATTTACACCCGCGGCGCCAGCATGTTGCACAGGCGATCAACAGGAGGAGGATGAAATGGGCGAGCATGACAAGGACGCGAATGGAAGGCGCACGGTCCTCAAGGCGGGGCTGGCGCTGGGGGCGGGGCTCGCGGCCCCGTCGCTGATCTACACGCGCAACGCGTGGGCGCAGAGCTTTCGCAACGACCCCGGCAAGGCCAAGTCGGTGGTGCTGGGATTCAACGTGCCGCAGACCGGGCCCTACGCCGACGAGGGCGCCGATGAGTTGCGCGCCTTCAAGCTCGCGGCCAAGCACCTGAACGGCGAAGGCGACGGCGGGATGATGAAGACCTTCAAGCCCTCGTCGCTCAAGGGCAACGGAATCCTCGGCAAGAAGGTTTCCTACGTGACGGGCGACACCCAGACCAAGGCCGACGCCGCGCGCGCTTCGGCCAAGCGCATGATGGAGAAGGACGGGGTGATCATGTTTTCCGGCGGCTCGTCCTCGGCCGTGGCCGTGGCCTGCCAGGCGCTCGCGCAGGAAATGGGCGTGATCTACATGTGCGGCCTCACGCACTCGAACGACACCACGATGAAGGACCGGCGCCGCTACGCGTTCCGCCATTTCTTCAATGCATACATGTCCGGCCAGGCGCTGGCGCCGATCCTCGCGGCCGAGTTCGGCAAGGACCGCCGCGCCTATCACCTCACCGCCGACTACACCTGGGGCTGGACGCAGGAAGAGTCCATCAAGGACGCCACCGAGAAGCTCGGCTGGAAGACCGTCAAGGCAGTCCGCACCCCGCTCGGCGCCGGCGACTTCTCGCAGTACATCACCCCGGCCATCAACTCCGGCGCCGACGTCCTGATCCTGAATCACTACGGCAAGGACATGGTGAACTCGCTCACCCAGGCGGTGCAGTTCGGCCTGCGCGACAAGCAGGTGAACGGCAAGCAGTTCGAGATCGTGGTCCCGCTCTACTCGCGCCTCATGGTGCAGGGCGCGGGCGAGGCTTCCCGCGGCATTCTCGGCACGGCCAACTGGCATTGGAGCCTCAAGGACGCCGCCTCCCAGGCTTTCGTGAAATCGTTCGGCACCGAGTACGGCGCCCCGCCATCGCAGGCCGCGCACACGTGCTACGTGCAGACGCTGCTCTATGCCAACGCCGTCGAGCGGGCCGGGACGTTCTACCCGCCCGAGGTCATCAAGGCGCTGGAGGGCTTCAAGTTCGACGGCATGGGCAACGGGCCCACCGAGTACCGCGCGGGCGACCACCAGTGCTTCAAGGACGTGCTGGTAATGCGCGGCAAGGAAAAGCCCGCTTCGCGCTTCGACCTGCTCGAGGTGGTCAAGGTGGTTCCGCGCAGCCAGGTGGAATACCCCGCGACGATGGGCGGCGGCGAACTGGGCCCGTACAAGGTCTGAGCCGGGGCCGCACCTGGACGCGATCTTCCTGCAGCTGCTCAACGGGCTGGACAAGGGCGGGGCCTACGCGCTGATCGCGCTGGGCCTCACCCTCATCTTCGGCACGCTCGGGGTGGTCAATTTCGCCCACGGCGCGCTCTTCATGATCGGCGGCTTCTGCGCGGTGACCACGCAGAAGCTGCTCACGCTGTCGAAGAAGGTGAAGGACGAGAGCGTCACCTTCTTCGACTCGTACACCGAGGTGCCGTACCTGCGGATCTGGTTCGGAGAAACCGGCGAGCGCATCATCGACTACGCGGTGCCGCTTTCGATCCTGCTCGCCATCCCGCTCATGCTGCTGCTGGGTGTGGCGATCGAGCGCGGCCTCATCCGCCACTTCTACCGCCGCCCGCACGCCGACCAGATCCTGGTCACCTTCGGGCTGGCGATCGTGCTGCAGGAGCTGGTCAAGGCGTACTTCGGGGCGAACCCGATCCCCACGCCGGCCCCGGCCATCGTCGCCGGAAGCGCCGCGGTGGGATCCTGGATCGGCCTGGGCGACGCGGTGAGCTATCCGTGGTGGCGGCTGGTGTACTTCCTCTTCTCGGTGGCGGTGATCGGCGCGGTGTTCGCCTTCCTGCGCTACACCACCTTCGGCATGGTGGTGCGCGCCGGCATGCGCGATCGCGAGACCGTGGGGCTCTTCGGGATCGACATCGAGAGGCGCTTCACCATCGTCTTCGGCATCGCCGTGGTGGTCGCCGGCCTCGCAGGCGCGATGTACACGCCGATCCTCTCGCCCGACTACCACATGGGCATGGAATTCCTCGTGCTGTCCTTCGTCGTGGTGGTCGTGGGTGGCATGGGATCGCTCGCCGGCGCGGTGGCCGCGGGCTTCCTGCTGGGCATCCTGCAGTCGTTCGCGTCGATGAACGAGGTGAAGAGCCTCATCCCCGGCATCGACCAGATCGTGATCTACCTCGTGGCGGTGGCGATCCTGCTGGTGCGCCCGCGCGGCCTCATGGGGCGCGCCGGGGTGATGGAAGCATGAGCGCGCGCTTCGAGGCGACGGGCGGGGCGCGCCGCGACCACCTGCTGCTCGCGGGCTTCGCCCTCGTCGTGCTCACGATGCCGCTGTGGATGCGGCCCTTCGGCGCCGCTTATCCCGACCTGCTGCAGCGCTTCGCGATCTACGGCATCTTCGCCATCGGCTTCAACATCCTCTTCGGCCTCACGGGTTACCTCTCCTTCGGGCACGCCGCCTTCCTCGGAGTGGGCTCCTACGCGGCGGTGTGGGCGTTCAAGCTCGTCACGGTGAACGTGCTGCCCGCCATCGCGTTCGCGATCGTGGTCTCGGGGCTCTTCGCGCTCGCCATCGGCTACATGAGCCTCAGGCGCTCCGGGATCTACTTCTCGATCCTCACGCTCGCCTTCGCGCAGATGTGCTACAACCTCGCGTATTCGGTGCTCACGCCCATCACCAACGGCGAGACCAGCCTGCAGATGGCGCGTACCGACCCGCGCATCCTCGACACCTGGCTCTTCGGCCCGAGCCCGCTCATCCCTTCGACCCACCTCTTCGGCATGGAGATGAAGGGCTACCCGGGCTTCTATTTCTGCGCGGTGCTGCTGATCGTGGCGTTCTACGTGGCGATGCGCATCTCCCGCTCGCCGCTCGGCACGATGCTGCGCGCGATCAAGTCCAACCAGAACCGGCTCAACTACACCGGCGTGAACTCCCGGCCCTACGCGCTCGCCGCATTCGTGATCTCCGGCGTGTACGCCGGGCTCGCGGGCGCGCTGCTCGCCTGCACCGATCCGCTCGCGGGCGCCGAGCGCATGCAGTGGACCGCCTCGGGCGAGGTCGTCCTCATGGCCATCTTGGGCGGCGTGGGAACCCTGCTCGGTCCGTTCGTGGGCGCCGTCATCATCAAGTACCTCGAGAACATCTTCTCGGCCTTCAACGAGCAGACGCTGCATTCCGTCTTCGGCTTCCTGCCCGACGGCGTCGAGAATGTCGTGGTCGCGGTCGCCGGTCTCTTCGTGGGAGAAGGCTGGCACCTCACGCTCGGGATGATGTTCATGCTGCTCGTGATCTTCCTGCCCGGGGGGGTGATGGAAGGCGCACGGCGGCTGGGCGGCCTCTGGAGGACAGGCGTGGCCGCCCCGCGCGCCGGCGTGAGGCGCCTCGCGCCTTCGGACTCCCCCTCGGTCGGCGGGGGCGAATGACGATGGCGCTGCTGCAGGTCCAGGCGGTCAACAAGTCCTTCCGCGGACTGCGCGCGCTCTCCGACGTCAACCTCGATGTCGAGGAAGGCAGCGTGCACGCGATCATCGGGCCCAACGGCGCGGGCAAGTCGACGCTGCTCAACTGCTTCGTCGGCCGCCTGGCGCCCGACACCGGCAGCGTGCTCTTCGATGGCAAGTCGCTGGTGGGACTGTCGCCCCACCAGATCAACCAGGCGGGCGTGGCGCGCGTCTTCCAGACGCCCGAGGTGTTCCTCGACCTCACGCTCGAGGAGAACGTGATCATCCCGGCACTCGCCCGCCAGGACGGGCCTTTCCGCCTGAACGCATGGCGCCGCCTCGGCTCGCGAGCGGCGGTGCGCGAAAAGGCGCAACACGTCCTCGAAGACCTGGGCCTCGCGGCGTCGCGCCACCGCACGGCCGGCACGCTCTCGCGCGGCGACAAGCGCCGCCTCGAGCTCGCCATGTGCCTCGTGCAGGAGCCCAAGCTGCTCCTGCTGGACGAGCCCACGGCAGGCATGTCGCGCGCCGACACCGAGCGCACCATCGAGCTGCTGCAGCGGCTGGGGGAGCGTCGCATCACCAAGGTCATCATCGAGCACGACATGCAGGTCGTCTTCTCGCTCGCCAGCCGCATCAGCGTGCTCGCGCAGGGCACGGTCATCGCCGAGGGCGACCCGGCCGCGATCAAGGGCGATCCGCGCGTGCAGGAAGCCTACCTCGGGGGGGCCGTCCATTGAGCGCCCTGCCGCGCGCGGTTGCCGCGCCATCCTCCTACTTCAGCTGCCGCGACCTGCACGCCTACTACGGCGAAAGCTACATCGTGCAAGGCGTGGGATTCTCCATCCAGGAAGGCGAGATCGTGGCCCTCCTCGGGCGCAACGGCGCCGGCAAGACTTCCACCCTTCGCACCATCGCGCGCCTGGCCGATCCGCAGCTCGCCAGGGGCGAGATATGGCTCGCGGGCAAGGCGCTGCATCCGATGCGCTCGTGGCAGGCGGCGCGCCACGGCGTGGGGCTCGTGCCCGAGGACCGCCGCATCATCGCCGGGCTGACCGTCGAGGAGAACCTCCAGCTCGCGCGCATCGAGAAGCCGGTGGGCTGGCCCCTCGAGCGGATCTACGAGCACTTTCCCAAGCTGGCCGAGCGCCGCACGCAGGAAGCGGTCACGCTCTCGGGCGGCGAGCAGCAGATGCTCGCCGTGGCCCGGGCGCTCGCGCGCGACGTGAAGCTGCTGCTGCTCGACGAGCCCTACGAGGGCCTGGCACCGGTCATCGTGCGCGAGATCGAGAAGATCCTGCAGGAGGTGAAGGCCGCGGGATTCACCACCCTCATCGTGGAGCAGAACGCCATCGCCGCGCTGCAGCTGGCCGACCGCGCCATCATCCTCGACATGGGCGAGGTGGTGTTCGACGGCACCGCGAAGGAAGTCCTGGACGACGCCCAGCTGAGGAAGGAGTACCTGGCGGTCTAGCCTAGCCGAAGTCCACGGCGTCGGTGTTGGCGCCGCACAGCAGCACGCCGACGACGCTGCCTGGACGTGCCGCGAAGCGCCCCGAAAGCAGCGCCGCGAGGGCCGTGGCCCCACCGGGCTCCGCCACGATGCGCAGCGTCTTCCAGAGCGCGCGCTGCGCCTCGCGAATCGCCTCGTCGGTCACCAGCACCGTGCCCGCCATGTAGCGCTGCGCGAAGGGGAACATGTAGCGGCCGACGCGCTTCGGGGCGAGCGAATCGGCGGCGATGCCTCCGGCGGGCGCGTCCACGGGCTCTCCCGCTTCCAGCGCGCGCGTGAGCGTGGGCGCCTCTTCGGGCTCGACACCCAGCACCGGCACGCGCCCCCGGAACCAAGCCGCGATGCCACCCACGAGCCCGCCGCCGCCTACGGCCACGAGGAGATGGTCGAGGCGCGGGGCCTGCTCCTCGAACTCGACGGCCACTGTGGCCTGGCCCTGCAGCGTCTCCCATTGCTCGAAAGCGTGGATCGGCAAAGCGCCGCGCTCCTGCACGAACTTCTCGCTAGCGAGCAAAGCATCGTTGTAGCGCTCCCCTGCGATCTCGAGCCGGGCGCCATAGCTGCGGATCTGCGCAACCTTTGCCGGGGAGGCCACGCTCGGCACGAAGATCGTCGCAGGCACGTCGCGCTTCATCGCCGCGAAGGCGACGGCGGCGCCATGGTTCCCGCCCGAGGCCGCCACGACGCCGTTCGGCCCGATCTCGCGCGCAAGAAGGTTGTTGAATGCGCCGCGCGACTTGAACGAGCCCGCGTGCTGCAGGAATTCCAGCTTGAACGCGAGGCGCACGCCGGCGAGCCCGAAATCGCCGCCATCGATTTCCACCAGCGGCGTGCGGCGCACGTGGGGGGCCAACCGCGTCTCGGCCTCGCGGATCGCCTGCGGCTCGAGCAATGCGGCGGACATGCCGCATTCTAGCGGTCAGTGGCCCGCCGTCGCCTCGCGGGGAGCGCCACGCCGGGCGAGGATCGAGTGCAGCGTATCCAGGTCCGCGGGCTTGACCAGGTGATGGTCGAAACCGGCTTCCTGGGTGCGTCGCCGGTCGCTGCGTTGGCCCCAGCCGGTCAGCGCAACCAGGGTCGTGTCCCGCGCGCGGGGGTCCTGGCGAACACGCCGCGCCACCTCGAAGCCGTTCATGCCGGGCATGCCGAGGTCGAGCAGGATCGCCGTCGGTCGAAAGTCGGCCAGGGCGTGCAGGGCGGAATACCCGTCGTGCACCACCATGACCTGCGCGCCGAGGTGTTGCAGCAACATGCCGAGGCTGTCCGCGGCATCCTGGTTGTCGTCCACCACGAGCACGCGCTCGCGCTCGAGCTGCTCACGCGCCGGCGAGGAATGCCCCGGCCCGCCGGGCGCGATTGCCGGCAGTTCCCTCGCAATCGGCAACCGGATCGTGAAGGCGCATCCCTTGTTGCGTCCTTCGCTGAAGGCCTCGATGGTGCCCCCGTGCAAGTGCACCAGGGTGCGCGCGAGCGTGAGCCCGATGCCCAGCCCGCCCTGGGCGCGGGTGCCGGTGTCGAGCTGCGTGAACATGTTGAAGACGCGTCCCAGCATCGGCGGCGGAATGCCCTCGCCATTGTCCTTCACGCAGACCACCGCCATGTCCGCCTTCAGCTCGACGCTCATCTCGATCCTGCCCCCCGGCGGCGTGTACTTGGCCGAGTTGTTGAGCAGGTTGGCGAAGACCTGCGCCAGCCGCACGGCATCCGCATCGACGGCTATCGGCACGTCCGGCATCGCGAGCGAGAACTGGTGGCGGCCCGCCTCGATCAGGGGGCGGCTGGTGTCGATGGCGTTGCGCAACACCGCGCCCAGCTCGACACGCTCCTTGCGCAGCTCGATCTTGCCCCGGCTGATGCGCGAAACCTCGAGCAGGTCGTCCACGATGCGCACCATGTGCTGCACCTGCCGCTCCATCATGCCCACGACGCGCTCGATGGTCGGATCGCGCGTGGCCGTGGCGCGAACGATATGGAGGGAATTGCGGATGGGGGCGAGCGGGTTGCGCAGCTCGTGCGCAAGCGTCGCGATGAATTCGTCCTTGCGGCGGTCGGCCTCGCGCAGGTCCTCCTCCGCGTGCTTGCGCTCGGTGATGTCCTCGATGACGGCCACGCCGCGCTTGCCGGCCCATTCCCGCGCGGGGGTGAGCGAGAGCAGCACCCAGATCGTCTCGCCGTCGTGGCGCACGAAGCGACGCTCGCCGGAATAGATTTCCCCGGCCCCCTCGATAACTCCGCGATACGCGGCAAGCACCTCGTCGCGGTCGGCCGGATGGACATGCGAGAAAAGGCCCGCGCCCAGAAGAGCCTCGCGCCGCTCGCCCAGCAGGCGGCACAGCGCGTCGTTGGCGAGGGTCACGCTGCCTTCGGGACCGAGCTCCGCGATGCCCACGGCGGCATTCGCGAAGAGGGCCTGCAGGCGTCCCTGGCTGTCGGCGAGCGCGCGCGCGGTCTCGTCGAGCTCCTGCAGGTGGGCGCGGGCGTGGTACTGCCGCTGGCGCGCCCGCAGCGCGGTCTGGGCAGCGGTCACCAGGGAAGCGAGCCGCACGGGCCGCTCGAGCAGCGTCACGTTGCCGAGCACGCGGATGGCGCGCCGGGCGGCGGCGGAGCTCGCGCCCTGGTGGGCGAGCAGCAGGACCGGGATGTCGGACCACGGCGGCTGTCGCATGAGGCGGTCGCCGAGGTAATGCATGCCCACCTCGGACTGGAGCGCCTCTTCGGAAATGAGCAAGGCGCCGGCGCCCGCCGCCATCTCGCCGACCATCTCGGCGAGGTCGGCGCAGATCTGGGTGCGAATGCCGACTTCGGCCAGCACGCTGCGGGTGAGCTCCGCATCCCGCCCCGTGGGCGCGAGGGCGAGGATGCGCCGTTCCAGCGACGGCTTCGGCGCGGGGTCGCTCACCCGTTGAACAGCCCGGAAACGACGCTGCTCGCCGGTTCGAAGATGGGCACGCCGGTGAGCACGCCGCGGAACTGGTCCAGCGGCTTGCCGACGCGGATGCCGCCCCGCTCCATGGCGAACTCGCGGATGCTGCGCTCGTGGCTGCCGCCGCGCTTCTTCATCACCGAGATCGCCTGGCGCACGCGGCCCTGGTTCTCGAAATAGCGCAGCAGGATCACGGCATCGGCGAGGTAGCTCGCGTCGATCGGCGTCTGCATCGACTGTCCGATGAGGCCCTGGTGCGCGCCGATGAGGAGCGTGGCCACGCCCTTGTCGCCCAGGTACATCAGCAGCTCGTGCAGGTGGACGGTGAGGAAACGCTCCCCAGGCATCGCATTGAGGTAGCCGTTGAGGCTGTCGATGACCAGGATCTTCGCGCCGCGCTCCTCGACCTCGCGACGGATCGTGTGCGTGAGCTCGCCCGGGGTCAGCTCGGCCGGGTCGACCTGGCGGATCGCCACCATGCCACCACTCACGTCTTCCTCGAGGCTGCCGCCCATGCCCTTCATGCGCGAGATCAGGGTCGAGCGCGACTCGTCGAAGACGAACATCGCGGATTTCTCGCCGCGCGCCGCCGCCGCCGAGCAGAAGAGCGCCGCGAGCGAGGACTTGCCGGTGCCGGCCGCGCCCACGATCAGGGTGCTCGTGCCGCATTCCAGCCCGCCGCCGAGGAGGTCGTCCAGCTCCGCGATGCCGCTCTTCAGCTTCTGCTCCTCCAGCAGGTGGCGATGCTCGGCGGCGACCAGGCGCGGGAAAACCTGCAGGCCGCCGGCGTCGATCACGTAGTCGTGGTAACCGCCGCGAAAGCCGCGCCCGCGGTGCTTGAGCACGCGCAGGCGGCGCCGGTCGCTGCCGTACTCGGGCAGGAGCTGCTCGAGCACCAGCACGCCGTGCGCAATGCTCTGCACCTGCAGGTCGCGGCCGGCGCTGGTGAGATCGTCCAGCAGCAGCACGGTGCAGCGCCGGCCGCGGAAGAACTGCTTGAGGCCCAGCAGCTGCCGGCGGTAACGCAGGGGATCGCCTGCGAGGAGGCGCAGCTCCGAGAGCGAATCGAACACCAGCCGCGCGGGCTTCAACCGGTCGACGTCGGCGAGGATGGTCCGCGTGGTCTCCGAGAGCTCGACCTCAGCCGGATGGAACATGGTGTATTGCTCGGCCGGCTGCAGGCTCTCCTCGGGCGGCACGAGCTCGCGCACCGTGATGCCGTTCAGGTCCCAGCCGTGGGAGGCGGCCATCGCGCGAAGCTCCTCCTCGGTCTCGGAGAGCGTCACGTAGAGCACGGGCTCGCCGCGGCGTGCGCCTTCCATCAAATACTGCATCGCGAGCGTGGTCTTGCCCGAGCCGGGCACGCCCTCGATGAGGTACACGCGATTGGGCGTGAAGCCTCCGAAGAGGATGTCGTCCAGCCCTTCTATGCCGGTCGCCGAGACTTCGCTGTAGCGCTTGTGCCTGCCTTGTGTTTCCTGCATTGACGTCACGTTCAATTTTCCCTCGTCTTCAGCTTCGCGCCGCCGGAACGATCCGCAGCGCATCCCGGTCCCATCGGGGACCCGATCCTCCGAGCGTCATGGAAAATCCCCAACTCATCGGCTGGGCCGCCGTCGCCGCCCTCTTCTTCACCATGGCCGGCCAAGCCTGGAAGGAGTGGCGCGACAACGTGAAGCGCGGCATCGGCAAGCTCTTTTTCGCCGGGCAGATCCTCGCCTCGTCTCTCTTCCTCACGTACAGCGCGATCGTTGGCGACCACGTGTTCGTCGTCGGCAACGCGCTCGTCCTCGTCGCCGCGATCGCGGGCGGGGCGATCTTCTGGTTCAACCGCAACTTCCGCTGACTCAGCGCTTGCCGCGCTCGAGCTCCTCCCCCGCGCGGTCGTAGGCCGGCGGCACGTAGACGTTCAAGGTGCGCAGCAGTCCCCGGCCGGTGTTGCGGATCTCGTGCTCGTCGCCGCGCTCGATCAGCACGAGCGACCCGGGTCCAAGCTCGTAGCGACGCTTGTTGATGCGGGCGGTGCCGGTCCCTTCCACCACGAAGAGCCACTGGTCCGCGCCGCGATGGCGGTTGTGCGGATCGCCCTCGGCCTTGCCCGGCTCGAGGACCATTTCCGCCGCCTGGGAGCGGGCATTGCCGATGCCGACGCGGAAACCGCGCCCGAACCGCAGGCTCTTGCGCTTCATCGATCGTGGGGAAGGTCGAAACGGTAATTCTGACCGGCAAGGCGCTCGGGAGTTCTCCGCGCCGGGCGCGTGCAACCGCTGCCGCGCGTGCCGGTCTGACATCGAGAAACCGGAGCCCGCCATGGATACCGCCTACGCCACGCAATCCCCCTGGATGTCCTTCCCGATGCCGGCGCACCCGCCGCTTCCTACGGACGCGCGCGCGGATGTCTGCGTCGTCGGCGCGGGCATCGCGGGAATGTCCACGGCTTACTTCCTCACCCGCAAGGGAAAACGCGTCATCGTGATCGACGACGGACCCGTGGGCGGTGGCATGACGGCGCGCACCACGGCGCACCTGACGTGCGCGATCGACGACCGCTACCACGAAATCGAGCGCCTCCATGGAGAGGATGGCGCCCGGCTCGCCGCCGCCAGCCACGGGGCGGCGATCGATGCGATCGAGGCCGTCGTCGAGCAGGAAGGCATCGACTGCGACTTCGCGCGCGTGGACGGCTACCTTTTCCTGCCTCCCGAAGGCGCTCCCGAGGAGCTGCTCGAGGAATATGGCGCCGCGCTGCGCGCGGGCGTCGAGGGACTCGAATGGGTCGACCGCGCGCCCATCGCAGGCTTCGACACCGGCCGCTGCCTGCGCTTCCCGCGGCAGGGCCAGTTCCATCCGCTCAAGTACCTCGCCGGACTCGCGCGCGCCATCGAGCGCGAAGGCGGCGCGATCCATTGCGGCGAGCACGCCGCGCAGATCGAGGACGGAAAATGCGTGCGCACCTCCTCGGGCCGGCGAATCGACTGCGAGGACATCGTGGTCGCCACCAACTCGCCGATCAACGACCGCGTGGCGATCCATACCAAGCAGGCGCCGTACATGACCTACGTGGTCGCGGCGCGAGTGCCGCGCGCCACCGTGGCGCCCGCGCTCTACTGGGACACTCTGGACGAATATCACTATGTCCGGCTCGACAGGCCCGACGGCGAGATCCTCATCGTGGGCGGCGAGGACCACAAGACCGGCCAGGCCGACGACGCCGAGCGGCGCTTCGCCAACCTCGAGCTGTGGCTGCGCACGCGCTTCCCGGAGGCTCGCGAGATCACGCATCGCTGGAGCGGGCAAGTGATGGAAACGCAGGACTACCTCGCCTTCGCCGGGCGCAATCCGGGCGACGAGCACACCTATATAGTCACCGGCGATTCGGGGATGGGCATGACCCATGGCACCATCGCCGGCATCGTGATCACCGACCTGATCCATGGCGCCGAGATTCCATGGGCGCAACTTTACGATCCGTCGCGCATCCGCTTGAAGGCGGCGCGCAATTTCGCGAAAGAAAATGCGAACGTCGCCTGGCAATACACGGACTGGATCCGCTCGGGCTCGACGGAGACGTTCGAAACGATCCCGCGCGGCGCCGGCGAGGTGATCCGCCAGGGCATGCGCAAGATCGCGGCGTATCGCGACGACGCCGGCGAGCTGCACACCTTCTCCGCCGTCTGCACTCACCTCGGCTGCCCGGTCGCCTGGAATCCGGCGGAGAAAACCTGGGACTGCAAGTGCCATGGCTCGCGCTTCGATGCGCGCGGCCAGGTGATCAACGGGCCCGCCAACCAGGGGCTCGAGCCGGTGGAAGTTTCCGCCCCGGAGGTAAGAATTTCCCGACAGGCAAATACGGATCGTCCTACGCCGCCGCAGTAGATCCTTGACGCACCGGGGAATTGCCACAGACGCTGGCGGCGGCACGGGGATTGCTCGCGGGTTCATCCCCCAGCAACAAGAAAGGGCCCCGCTCCATGCTGGTTTCCACCCGTCCGCCCGCGCTTCCCGATTTCGCCGCCTCCCGCGTGGCCGCCCTCCTCGGCGGCGCGCGTGTCGATGTCTGCATCGTCGGAGGCAGCCTTGCCGGGATGCTCGCCGCCTACCTGCTTGCGCGGGAGAAGCGCTCGACCATGGTGGTCGACGCCGGCCCCATCGGTGTCGCGCAGGGGGTGGAATGCGCGCACCTGTCGAGCGTGATCGAGCAGCCCTACTTCGCGCTGGAGGCCGACCATGGCGAGGTGGGCGCGCGACTCGCGGCGCAAAGCTTCCATGCGGCGCTCGACGCTCTGGAGGGCATCGTGCGACGCGAACGCATCGCCTGCGAGCTCGAGCGCCTGGACGGCTACCGGTTCTGCGCCGGCAACGACGCCTCGGGCATCGCCGAGCGTGAAGTGCAGGCTGCGCGGCGTGCCGGCGCGAGCGGCGTCGAGGTGGCCGGCTCGGCACCCATCGAGGGCGCCGATTCGGGCTCGTGCGTGAGATACCCGGGCCAGATCCAATTCCATCCCGGCAAGCTCCTCGAAGGCCTTGCCCGCGCGATCGGGCGCCTTGGCGGCCGCGTCCACTGGGGCGTCGCCGTGCGCGGCATCGAATCGGGACGTCCTTCGGCCGTGGTCACGACCGCGGGCCACACGATCGACGCCGCGCATGTCGTGAGCTCCGTCGCGCCACGAGCACGGCCCGCGCACGTGATCGGGCTGCGTTTGCCGCGGGGAGCCGCAACGCGAGCCCTTTACTGGAGCACCGAACCCGGGCTTCGCTGCGCGCGACTGCGGCTGGGTGGCCCCGCGGGCGACATCCTGCTCGTCGCCGGCGATGGGGCTCCCGAGTCGCTCGAGGCCTGGGCGCGCAACCATTTCCCCCGCGCCGGCGAGGTCGTGCAACGTTTCCAGGGTGAGTTGCCTGCGGCCTCCGACGTGTTCGCGCTCACGGGCCTGGAGCCGGCGAGCTCGCAAAGCCTCCATGTGAGCACCGCAAGCTGGGGCTCGGCGGTGACGCGCGCGATGGTGGCCGGCATGGCGATCCGCGACTTCGTCGTCGGCGCCCGGCAACCGGACGAATCCGCCCCCTGACTCTCGGGGGCCGGTGCCTCGGATGCCCGCGGCGGGCGGAGTATAAGATGCCGCGATCTTCCGGAGGGCTCCCCCATGAGATTCCAGAACGACCCCGAAGGCACGCGCCTGCCGATCAAGCTCGACAGCGCGAGCAACGGTGAATTCGTCCCCATCCCGCTCGAGGACATCCATCGGCGCGCCAACCGCCTTGCCCTCCAGAGGGCCGACACCCAGGCGCGAAAGCTGGGCCTGGACCGGCGCACGTTCCTGGTCTCGGCGTGCGGCGTTGCCAGCACGCTTGCGAGCCTCAACACGGCCTACGCGGCCGCGGGCCGCACCGGCGGCTTCTACGAGCTGCCGCGGGAGTCGTCGTTCGACCTGCACGCCGCGCGCTCGGCCGTGGATGGCAACGAGTTCATCTTCGACGTGCAGGGCCACTTCGTGAACCCGACCGGCGCCTGGACCAGGTCGCTGCCGCCGAACGCGAAGCCGATGCAGGGCTTCGCTCGCGACAAGCGCTGCGAGCCCCACTACGGCCCGGGCAACCTCGACTACCTGCGCTGCGTCGGGCCCGACCAGTTCGTGAAGGACGTCTTCATGGACTCGGACACCGATCTCATGGTGCTTTCGTTCGTGCCCTCCACGCGCCAGGGCGAGCCGCTCACCATCGAGGAAGCCGCCGCGACCGCGCGCATCGTCGAGCGGCTCGAGGGCACGCACCGGCTGCTCATCCATGGCCGTGTGAATCCGAACCAGCCCGGCGACCTCGAGGGCATGGACGAGCTGGCTTCGCGCTGGAAGATCTCCGCGTGGAAGACCTACACGCAATGGGGACCCGGCCCGGAGGGACGCGGCTTCTTCATGGACGACGAGCCCGGCATCCGGCTGATCGAGAAGGCGCGAAAGCTCGGCATCCGCAACATCGCCATCCACAAGGGCCTCGCCTTCGGGCCGAAATCGTACGAGCACTCGACTTGCGTGGACATAGGCCGCGTGGCGAAGCGTTATCCCGACGTGAACTTCCTCATCTACCATTCGGGTTACGTCGCCGGGCAGAAGGAAGGGCCGTACGACGCCACCAAAACCGACGGCATCGATGCGCTGGTCCGCAGCCTCGCCGACAACGGCATCAGGCCGAACGCGAACGTCTATGCCGAGCTGGGCTCGACGTGGCGCTTCCTCATGCGCGATCCCGACTCCGCCGCCCACGGCCTGGGCAAGCTCTTCAAGGCGTGCGGCGAGGACAACGTGCTCTGGGGCACCGATTCGGTGTGGTACGGATCACCGCAGGACCAGATCCAGGCGTTTCGCGCTTTCCAGATCGCAAGGGAGCTGCGCGAGAAGCATGGCTATCCCGAGATGACTCCGGCGCTGCGCGCCAAGGTGTTCGGCCTGAACGCGCTCAAGGTGTATGCGGTGCCGAAGGAGGTCCTGCAGAAGCACGTGCGCGACCGGGTCGCGCTCGATCGCGGCGACTACCGTGCCGAGCGCCCCGATCCCACCTTCGTCACGCACGGGCCCAGGACGCGGCGGGAGTTCCTCACGCTCAAGGCCTGGGGAGGTTGAAGCGCCCGGGAAGGTGCGCATCGATCAACGCCCGCGAGATCGATTGCTTCGGCGAGAGCTCCGGCAGCGCGTCGCCCGGCCCGAACCAGCGCGCCTCGGCGATCTCGGTGGGCTCGCAACGGATCTCCCCGCCGGCGTACTCGGCGGTGAACGCGATCATGAGCGAATGCGGGAACGGCCAGGACTGGCTGCCGAAGTAGCGCGGCTCCTTCACTTGGAGCCCCACCTCCTCCAGCACCTCCCGGTGGATGGCGTCCTCGATGGACTCGCCCGGCTCGAGGAATCCCGCGAGCGCGCTCATTCGCCCACCGGCAGGGACCGCGACGTTGCGCGCGAGCAGGATCGAATCGCCGCGCGTGACCAGCACCATCATCGCCGGCGAGATCCGCGGGTAGGCCGTGTGGCCGCAAGCGCACTTCATCGCCCTTTCGCCGGGCGCGAGCGACATGGGCTGCCCGCACGAGCCGCAGAAGCGATGGGTGCGTGCCCACTCGACGATCTGGAAGGCGCGCCCCGCGACGGCGAGCATCGCATCGTCCATCCGCGTCCACAGCGCCCGCATGCTCTTGAACTCGTAGCCACCCGGCGGCGCTGCTTCGCGGGGCACCCACGCCGCGCGGCAGTAGGCCTCGCCCAGCCGGCCGACCGGAAGGATGCTCGCGGGCTCCACGGCCAACGTCTCGAACGCCGCGGCGTCGGGCAGGCGCGCGTCTTCCTCACGCACCAGGATCTCGTGGCGGCGAAAGACGAAACTGTGGACCTCGGCGGCCTCCGCCGCGGCCAGCAGCGGGACGAACGACGCCGGCGTGACGATCAAGGCTGGCGGGCGGGTGGCGCCACGGTCGCGTCGGGCACGCCGCTCGCGGCGAGCGCGCGCGCGACGAAGCCGGTGGCCTTCATCTCCTCGATGAAAGCCTTCAGGTACGCCGCCGCGTTCCGGCGCGCCACGGGCACGCCCGAGGCCTGGCCGATCGACATGAAGGAGCCTTCGATCACGCGAACGCCGGGATTCCTTGCGGCAGTGGCCACGAGGGGTTGCTTCACGCCTGCGGCAACCTGGGTCTTGCCGGCGAGGAAAGCGTCGATCGCCGCCTGCGAGGTCGCGAGGCGCACGATCTCCGCCTGCTTGATGTTGCGCGTGAGCCAGAGGTCGTAGGCGGACTTGTTGGCGACCGCGATGGTGAGCCCCTTGCGGTCGAATTCGTCGATGCGACGCAGCGGCGAATCCTCGCGCACGAGGTAAGTGCCCTCGATCAGCACGTAGGGGGCGCTGAACGCGATGGTCTCCGCACGCGCGGGGTCCACCGCCAGCATGGCGACGTCCCATGCCCCCTCCTTCGCCGCGTCCGCCATCTTGCCCGCGGTGTCGTACACCACGTAGCGGATCGGCACGCCGAGTCGCTTGGCCAGCTCGCGCGCGAGGGAGGGACCAACGCCCTGCGGATCGCCGCCATCCTTCGGGCGCTGCGCGATCACCGGGTTGCCGAAGTTCACGCCGGCGACGAGCGTGCCGGAAGGTGCGAACTCCTTGCGAAGCGAATCGGTGACGGCGGGCGTGGACGGGGTGTGCATGGCGCAGGAAGTGATGAGCAGGCTTGCCGCGACGGCGAGGGGTGTCTTCATGGTGGCGCCATTATCCCTCACTCCCGTTCCATCCCCCGTCCCCCGTCCCCCGTCCCCCCGTTTCATGGTCTTGATATGAACGCATTGCCCCGTACATAGAACCGCAA
>Ga0196977_1000038_pt1 | contig 95501 bp, 90 predicted proteins | sample S3v_1013CmetaG_FD_148634 | JGI IMG/M metagenome (GOLD analysis project Ga0196977, IMG submission 148634) | Soil microbial communities from Anza Borrego desert, Southern California, United States - S3+v_10-13C | ecosystem: Environmental > Terrestrial > Soil > Desert | place: USA: California...
CCATCGTTCTCGGTGCGGCTGATCGCATTCGGCTCGTTCCCGCCCGGCTCCGCCGTCCCGCCATGCCGCATCATCTCCCTCGGTCACGTGTTAGCGTTTCTGCAGCGTTACGTACGCAAGCACTGGCACATGCTGCGGCACCTGCAGTTCAAGGATCCGGCCTTCGGATTCCTGATGACACTCGAGAAAGCACGACGCGGCGGCGCCGGACGGCGCGGCAACGAAGGCGTGGAGATCGTGACGTCGCAGGAACGGCCGCCGCTCGCAAACGGCAGACGGCGCGGCGAAGCACCACCGCGACCGCGACGCAGGCGTTAGACCACGAAGGGCCGGAGGCCCTCGGTCGTCCCTCACGCCACGCGGTTGCGACCGCCGCGTTTCGCTTCGTACAGCGCTTCGTCGGCGCGTTTCACCAGGGCTTCAGGCGTGTTGTCGCGTGAGGCAACCTCGGTCGCGACGCCGATGCTGGCGGTAATCGTTCCGAGCTCCTCGATCTTCTTGCGTAATGCTTCGGCGACGTCACGTGCTTTCGTGGCGTCGGTCTCGGGCAGCAGCACGACGAACTCCTCGCCGCCATAGCGCGCGACGACATCGGCCGCGCGATGGACGGAATCGCGCAGCACCTGGGCGACGTCGCGCAGCGCTTCGTCGCCGGCCTGATGTCCGCGCTCGTCGTTGAAGATCTTGAAGTAGTCGAGATCGAGCATCAGCAGCGAGAGCGGCGTGCCGTTGCGCGTGGCGCGACGCCATTCGAGCGACAACGTGTCGTCGAAATGCCTGCGGTTGGCGACCTGCGTCAACCCGTCTTCGGTGGAGATACGATGCAGGGTTTCGATCGCGCGGCCGAGGTGTGCGTTTGCGTCTTCGAGCGCCCGGGTTTTCTGCTCGAGCTGCGCCGTGACCTTCTGCAACTCCGCGTAAAGCTGCGCGCTCGCGACCGCGCCAGCGATTTGCGCGGCGACGCCGGTGAGCAACGGCAACTGATCGCGAAACACGCCGGGCCGCGTGCTTTCGAGATTCAGCACGGCCACGATCTTGTCGTGATGACAGACCGGCACGCAAAGTTCCGCGCGCGCGCCTGGCAACGTCTCCACGTAATTTGGGTACGTGTTGACGTCATCGATCAGGATGGCCTGGCCGGTTGCGGCGACCTGTCCGACGACGCCGCTGCCGAGCGCACGCGTATAGCCGGGATGCACCGACGTCTCGACCGAAGACGTCAGCGCCTCGCAGACGAACGCGTTGCGCTCGCGATCGATCGTCACGAGCGCGACAAACTCCCAGTTGCACTTCTCCGCCAGGGCGTCCGTGATGCGCTGCATCATCGGCCGCAGCTCGAGATCCATCGTGGCGATCCGCGCGACTTCGTTGAGGATCTCGAGCTGCCGCTGCATGCGGCGAATCTTACGCGTTACATGCCCGAGATACGCACTTCCACGCGCTGCCCGAGCTTGAGCGGCGTCTGCTCCGCGAAGGCGACCTTCACCAGGAGCACGCGCGTGTCGATGGGCTTGGCAGGATCCTGCGGATTGAGGCGGCGATTCACGACGGCGTCGGGGATCTCTTCGATCGTCCCGCGCCACGTGCGGCCGAATCCTTCCGCGGTCACTTCCACCGGGGCGCCGAGACGGACGCGCGCGGTGTCGAACTCGTCGATCTCCGCTTCGACGCGCGTTTTCCTCAGATCGGCAACTGTCACGATCGCGTCGCCCGTGTCGATCGTCTCGCCGGCGTGGACATGACGCGTGATCACGACACCGTCGATCGGCGCGGTGATGACGGTCTTTTCGACCAGTGCTTCGAGGCGGCGCACTTCGGCGGCGGCCGATGCGGCTCGCGCGCGTGCGGAGTCGAGGTCGCGATCCGCCTTGTCCCACGCCTGCTTCGATCCGACGTCTTCGCGATAGAGATGCTGCGCGCGTGCGACTTCCGCTTCGAAGAGGCGGATGTCCGCCTGCGCTTCGCCGACGCGTGCACGCGCAACCGAAAGCGCGGCGCGGGTGTCGTCGGCTTTGATGATCGCGATCACCTGACCGGCACGCACATTCTGCTTCTCCTCGACTTCGAGCCGATCGATGGTGCCGGAGACGTCGGCACCGACGGTGACTTCCGCGCCGGGATACGTGACCACGCGGCCTTCCGCCACGATGCGCGGCGTTTCCGCTTTCGCGACGGCTTGCGATTTCGCGGGTGTCGGCGTGCGCGTGGCTTTCACCTGCACGACGGTGGCGACGACGATGAGCAGTCCGAGGATCGGGTAGAGAAGGCGGTTCATACGAAGGCTCCATCCTGTATCTGCACGACGCGGTCTGCGATCGTGCGTACTTTCGGGTCGTGGGTGACGATGACGAGCGCGCGGTTTTCCTGCTTGGCGAGCGCGCGGAACAGTTCGAGGATCTGCGTGCCGACGGTGGCGTCGAGGTTCGCGGTCGGCTCGTCGGCGAGAAGGATCGGCGCCTTGCCGGCCAGCGCACGCGCGATGGCGATGCGTTGCTTCTGCCCGCCGCTGAGCTCGCGCGGCAGGAAGTTCTGGCGATCGCCGAGGCCGACCGCTTCGATCACGCGTTGCGCTTCGGTACGCGCCTCGCTGCCCTTCACGCCCTTCACGTTCAGCGCGTATTCGACGTTCTCGATCGCGGACAGGGAAGGGAAGAGGTTGAACTGCTGGAACACGAAACCGAGCGAACGTTTGCGGATCGCGGCGAGCGCTTTCGCATTCACGGGCGTCCCTTCGATGACCACTTCGCCGCTCGATGGCGTGAGGATGCAGCCGAGGATCGAGAGGAACGTCGTCTTGCCGGAGCCGGACGGTCCTTCGAGCGCGACGATCTCGCCGCGATCGATGCTGAAGTCGATGCCTTTGAGCACCGTGACGGTCTCGCGGCCTTCGGTGAAGTGCTTCTCGACGCCCCGAGCTGTGAGTACGCCTGTTGTGAGTACGGAGGTCATGTCCGGAACACCAGCGCCGGATCGATCGACGCTACCTTTCTGAAGGAGATCACTGCCGCGCTGAGGCAGAGTGCGATCGCGCCGAGCAGCACCGCCACGTAGAGCTGCATCGGAATGATCAGCTTCAGGTCGATGCCCGCCATCACCGGGCGCAGCGCGAACGCCTGCAAGGCGCCGAGCGCGAATCCCGCGATCGCCGCGATCAGCGCCTGCTTGCCGAGGATGCGGTAGATGTCCGCATTGCCACCGCCGATCGCCTTCACGGTGCCGAACTCGCGGATGTGCTCCATGGTCGACGTGTACAGCGTCTGCGCGACGACGACGATGCCGACCAGACATCCGAGAAAGACGGTGATGTACATGTTGAGACCGAGGCCGGTGGACTCGATCCAGTACGAGCGCGAGCGCTTCGCCCACTCCTCTTTCGTGAAGATGTCGTTGTACGGCAGGCGGCGGCGTAGCTCTTCGCGCACCGCTTCGATGTTCGCGTCCGGTGCGAGCTTCACCAGGACGTACGTCGTGTTGCCGCGCAACTCACCCTCGTTGAGGCTCTGCGCGAGGCGGTAATCCATGAACGTGAGCGGCGTCGTGGTGAACGACTTCGCGTCGACGGTGCGGCCGATGATCTTGAGGCGCCGGCCGAGGACTTCTCGATAGTCGTTGACGGCGAACGCGCCCCAGCGCTTCTTCGCAGAGTCGTCGAGCACCATGTATGGACCGCGGCGGAGATCGGCGAGATTTCCGTCGACCACGTTCTGCGGAAAGTTCCACCGCTCGAAGTTCTCGAGCGCATACACCTCCGTACCCTCAACCGCGCCCGTAGGCAGGTTCACGTTCATGAACCAGACGATGAGATTGTCGGCGCGCGCGACGCCCGGAATCGAGCGCACTCGCTTGATGTACGTCTCGGGGAACGTGTGTGCGAAGTCGACGTTCGGCGTGTTGTGCGACGTGACCCACAGATCGGCGTCGATCTGATCGATCGTCAGCGAGGCGTTGCTCATCAGGCCGATGAAGAGACCGACCTGCACGAACACCAGCGTCACCGCGAACGCGACGCCGGAGACGGTGATGAAGAAACGGAGCTTGTCGTGAAGGAGTGACTTCGTTGCGAGATCGACGGCCACGGCTTACCCCTTCAACAGTCCGTTGATGATCATGTCGCTGGTGACGCGCGCGCGATCAAGGACCGGCCGCCAGTCCACCCACTCGTCCTTGCACTTCGCGATCTCCAGCGACACCACGCCGTGGACCGCGGACCAGATCACCTGCGCGGCGAGATCGACATCGGTGATGTCATCGCGGAAACGCTTCTGCTCCATCAGCTCCGCGACGATGATCTTGAGGAACGCGTACGAATCCTCTTCGGGATTGCCTTTGGCGATCGTCGACTTCTCCGTCGTCTTCGGCGTCATGAACATCAGTCGGTAGTGGCTGGGGTTGTTCAGGCCGAACGAAACATAAGCCTCACCCGCGGCGCGCAGGCGCTCGACGGGATCGGCGATCTGCGCGATGGCGGCGAAACCCTGCGCGAACGAGCGGAAGTCGCAGTCGCAGAGCTCGGCGAGCAGCGCGTCCTTGTCGCGGAAGTGGAAGTAGATGGCGGTCGGCGAATACTCGATGCGGTCGGCGATGCGGCGCATCGTGACGGACTCGACTCCTTCGCTTGCGAATAACTCGCGTGCGGCGTCGAGGATCCTGGTGCGGATCTCTTCGCGTTCCCGTTCCCGGCGTTCTTTCGGTCCCAAACGTGCCTCCGTTACTTAACACTGTTAAGTTAGGTGGCAACGTTCGAGAAGTCAAGCGCGGTTTTTGGTAAATGACGGACGACTCACGGATCAGTCAGCAAGCTTTTTCATGAGCTCGTTGACCTGATCGTAGACTCGCTGAACCGAGCTCTCGACCACGACGGTAGTCGCGTCTGGCGGCCGCTCCCCGATCCGGATCATGTCCAGTATCTCGTCGGTAGCAAAGAGGATATCGGCCAGTTTGTCGAGAACACGCTCGGACATCGGGAGGTGAACCGCGGTCATTGCGTCGAACTGGGTGGCAGCTTGGTATTTCACTCTGCTAAGGAGTGACTTACGTCTCTAAATCCCTACCCTGAATCGCAAGAGAATGTGCGGTCACGTTTCGGTTACGGGTTTTTGCGGGCGCTACCGTGGCCTTTCCGGGGGAGCAAGTAGTCGATCGACGCGATCGACATCTCTCCGCCTGGAGTGACCGCGACCACGACGCCCAGGACTACGCCATCGTCATCGAGCACCGGCGCACCGATGAGGTCCGTCGAGTTGCCGGGTTGCCCCAGACCCGCAGTCGTGGAGGTCCCTCCGCTCTTCGCGCGTGTTTCGGTCAGCCGCGTCGCACACTTTGGTGGCTGCGAATCCTCGGCGCACGCGACGACGAACAGACGGTCACCGATGACGAACGGCGTCGATCGCGCGTTCAACACGTGCAGCGCTGTTGTCAATGCCGCCGGCGGTTTGAACGACACGGCCCACGGGGCCCCCGGTGATACCTCCGCTGCGATACCGGCGTTCTCATATGTGATGCGTACCGCACGGTTGTTCGAGTCGAAAGGGCGTGTCGTCGTGATTCCGAACGGACCACTCGCCGTGGCGACGATGAATGTCTTGGCCTGGATGGTCGTCCCGTCGGACAGCGAGACGTTTACCGGCGCCACGAGACGCGGCACATTGCTGCGCGTCGTGATGAACGCTTCGACGGGCTTGCGGAGTGCCCAAACTTTCGCGCGCTCGAACTCGCTGCTGTTTTCCCATTCATTGAAGTCCGCTTTTCCGGCGAGCAGTGGTGTCTCGAAGAGAGCGCGTGCTGTCTCACGGTCGCGAGCGACTCGGTAGGCAGCGGCGGCGAACCGCTGCGCGTTCAGGCGCGACTTCGGATGCAGACGCTGAAAGTCCGCAAAACCTTTTCGCATGCGCGCCCAGTCCGGCGGTGGCGGTTCCGGCCTGTCGACGTAGGTCACGCCGAACGACCACCCTCGGTGAAACAGCGCATAGAGCGCGTCGGTCAGCTCGCCGGTCGTCTCGGGCGACCAGCTCTGCACGAAGGCATCGATGGCACCGGGAGCGCCTCCCCAGTTTTCGCCGAGGTAGAGGATTGCGCGCTCGAAGGCCTCCCAGTAAAGCGGGTCGATCGCAAGCAGTTTTTTCAGCGGGCCGCTCCAGCCGCCGAGTTTTGCGGTTCGGATCTGCAGGTGGTAACAAGCCGTGTCACAACGACCCTCCGCTTCAGCCTCGCCCAGCAATTCGAGCGCGCGCGTCGCGAATTGATCGTAGCTCTCCGCGTCAGCGTCGACCATCGTGTCGACGAAGCCGGAACCACGAATTCTTTCGGCGGAGCTTGAATATTGCGCGGCGAGCGCGATGCGGCTCGTGTCGGTGCGATTCGTTGCCCGCCACTCCTCTAACAAGTGTCGATGTTTCTGGTCGCCGAGCGCGACGAGTGAAGAGTGGCGTGCGAGGGCCTGATAAAACGCGAACAACTTCGAACGACCGGAGTCGAACTTCGCATTCGTGTTCCGCGCGATGGTTGCCATTGCGTCGAGCGCGCTGAATTTTCCATCGATCAGAAGCTGCGCCGCCTCATCCGCGAAGATCGACTCTTCGTCCGGCGCGTCGACTGGAATCACCAACGGAGCAGGAGCCGCTTTTGCGTCGGTATCCGACCATTGGCAGATACGGTCCACCGTCTGCGAGGATTTTGTCGCGACGATTTGAACCGGTCGAACGACGACGGCGACGTCGGCTTCTGCGAGCGCGACCTTCATTGCCGTCGTCATGGCGTTTCGTTCGCGCGTTCGGATCGGCCGTGTCGCGCTGCATGCCGCGGATGGAGCTCCGACCTTGCCGACGACGAACCGGGTCCTTGCTCCCTGCGATGCGAATACGACATCTCCCCGGTCCGTCGACGATGCGAATGGACGTTTCGGATCGCGCGGCCCGTCATCTTCCGCGGTGCCAATGGCGATCTCATTCTCGATTTTGCCGTCGGCGCTGAACCGGACGATCCAGACATCCGTCCCAGCACCGGCCGACGAGGTTCCGCCGACCGCCGCGTATCGATCCTTGCCGGTACGCACGATCGCGAAGAGTCCGTCCTCGCCGTCGCCACCGAGGTTCTTCTGCCACACGATCTTTCCCGCGGGTGAGACGCGGACGAGCCATCCTTCGCGGTTCGAGTCGCTGTACGTTCTCGAACGACCCGCGGCGATCACGCCGCCATCGCTCAGTTCCACCGCGTCGTAGAAACCATGGCCTGCCTCGCCGGTGCCGAGGACCAGGTCCCACACCACTCGTCCGGCGGAATCGATTCGCGTGAGAGCGCCGAATCGGCTCACCGCGCCCGTAACTGCGACCACACCACCGTCGGGCATTGGGACCAGCAATTTGATGTCGTCGACGTCGGTGCGGTCGACAACGCGCGACCACTTCAGCTCTCCTCTTGCGGAGAACCTGACGAGCAGCATCGCATCGTTCAGCCGGGTCGCCAGGACGATGTCTCCGTCGCTCGTTTCGACAGCGACGTTCATATCCGTTCGCCACGACGCCTCGACAGCGCGCGCCCACTGCACCTCTCCAGCGGCATTCACGCGCAGGACCATGGGGTGATGTTCGTCGTCGGTTGGAATGGAAACTCCCGTGGCAATGAAACCGTCACGTGCGGCCGTGTATCGCTCGAGTTGGATACGGCCTGTAACAGGGGAGAATCCCAGCGCCGCCTGGAACGTGCCGTCAGGGCGAAGCTCGATCGCTGTTTCGTGCGAATACACGACGGTGCGGTCGCCGATCGCTCGGACACCAGCGGGCCAGGAGAAGCCGGTCTCGACGATCCATCCGGCGCGAGTGATCGGTGCCGACGCAACGAGAAGGATTGCTGCGATCAGAAGCGTGGCAGGTATTCGCATCGTTGCAGCATAGCAACGGGCCGGTCTCTCAGGAATTCGCGACCCCACGACTTCGGTATCCTTTCTCGTCTTGTAAGGAGACCTTCAATGGATCGATTTGCCATTCCGGTGGCGGCAGGGATGCTCGCCGCCGCCGTTTCTTTCCCCCTCCCCGCGCAGCCGGCCGCGGTGAAGCAGTCGTTCGACGCCATTCGTCCCGCCTCGATCCGCGCGCACACGCGTTATCTCTCCAGCGATCTGCTCGAAGGACGTGGTCCCGGCACGCGCGGCGATGAGCTGGCCACGAGCTACATCGCCACGCAGTTCGAAGCGCTCGGCCTCGAGCCCGCCGGCGACAACGGCACGTACTTCCAGAAGGTCTCGCTCCTGGGCATCACCACCGATGCCGAGAAATCGACGTTCTCGTTCTCGAAAGGTGGTGCGGCGCAGTTCCGAGATGAAATCGTCGGCGGCAATCAATCGCAGATCGACACCGCGGCGCTCGACTCCGAGCTCGTGTTCGTCGGCCACGGCGTGCACGCGCCCGAGTATCGCTGGGACGACTACAAGGGACTCGACGCGCGCGGCAAGACGCTGGTGATGCTCGTCGATGATCCGCCGGCGACCGAAAAGGAGCCCGATCTCTTCCGCGGCCGCGCGCGCACGTACTACGGACGCTGGACCTACAAGTACGAGATGGGTACAGCACGCGGCGCCGATGCCGTCATCCTCATTCACACCGATCCTTCCGCGGGCTACGGATGGCAGGTCGTGCGCAACTCATGGGGCGGCGAGCAGGCGTACGTGAAGAATCCCGAAGGGCAGCACGCGCTCGCATTCGCGGGATGGCTGACGCAGAAGAAGGCGCAGGAGCTCTTCAAAGCCGCAGGCCTCGATCTGGACCAGCTCACGCAGGCCGCGCACAAACGCGACTTCAAGCCTGTACCGCTCGGCGTGAAGTTTCAGGCGAACGTGAAGAGCGCGATCCGCCCGTTCGATACCGCGAACGTCGTCGCGCGACTCGAAGGGAGCGATCCGCAGCTCAAAAACGAAGCAATCCTCTACAGCGCCCACCACGATCACCTCGGCATCGGCACTCCCGATGACGACGACAAGACGGACACGATCTACAACGGCGCAATCGACAACGCCAGCGGCACCGCGACCGTGCTCGAGCTCGCGCGTGTGTGGAGCGAGATGGAGCCGCGTCCCAAACGCAGTGTGCTGTTCGCCCTCGTCGCCGCCGAAGAGCAAGGTCTCCTCGGCTCGCAGTACTTCGGCGAGCATCCATCGATGCCGGCCGGCAAGATCGGCCTCGGCATCAACCTCGACGCGCTGAATCTCTTCGGCGAAGTGACGAACGTGACGATGATCGGCGTCGATCGCACGACGTTCTTCCCCACGGCGCAGAACGTCACGAAGGCGATGGGTCTCACCATCGTTCCCGATCAGGCGCCGGAGCAGGGCTCGTATTACCGCTCCGATCACTTCAGCCTGGCCAAGGCAGGCGTACCGGCGTTCTCAATCAAGCAGGGCTTGCAGGTGAAGGACAAGCCATCCGGTTGGGGCGAGGGGAAGTCGAAGGAGTATCGCGAGAAGCACTATCACCAGGCGAGCGACGAGTTCGATCCGGCCTGGGATTTTGGCGCGGCCGCGCAGGTCGCGCGTCTCGCGTTATGGCTCGGTTACGAAGCCGCCCAGGGCGCGTCGCTGCCGATGTGGCTGGAAGGCGAAGAGTTCTACGCGAAAACGGCTGAGGTGCGCGCGAAGTAAGCGACGCTGGTCCGCCAGTACTGGTATCGCTGCTGCTACGAATGTCTTTTTCAGCGACCGGATCTCGGCCGAGTTCGCGATCGTGCGCGTCGAAAGCGATGTGCGGTTCCGGCAGCGCGCCGTAGCGAACGGCAACACGCAAGCGGAGATGATGCCGGTCACTGCGGTGCTGCAGTTCCACTTCGCGCCGAACGGGCGCTTCGATCCGTACTTCGGCGCGGGCGCCGCGTACGTGCTCATCGACGACGTCGACACGCCGGATGAACTGAACAACATCGACTTCGAACGCCTCGACTTCGACGACGACGTCGGTCTCGCCCTCAACGCCGGACTCGGGATCCGCCTTACCGACAATCCGGGATTACGCTCGACGCGAAGTACGTCCCGCTCGAATCATCCGCGACCGCCGTGGCTGCAGTCGGAAATCAGGAAGTGAAGTTCGACATCAACCCGGTGATCCTGTCGGCCGGCTTGTCGCTGCGGTTCTGAGCGCGAGACCGCCGGAGGCCTCCGTCGTCCTTTCATTCACGGCCGACGCGCGGCGCCGCCGCCGCGTGCATGGCCATCATCGCGGCGCCCTCGACAGGCGTGTGCTCGGGCTTCGCGAGCACCGCGCCGGGGGCGTCGCGCGTGATGCGCAGCCGCATCGGACCGAGGAGCATCTCGGCGGCGTGAAATGCGCCGCCGACGTAGGCGACGGGGAACTCGCTGTCGGTCATGTGCAGCTTGCGCGCGATGGCCAGCACGCATTCCGCGAGCTCCGAACCGCCGCGCGTGAGGATCTCGCGCGCGACGTCATCGCCGGCGTGCGCTGCGTCGATCACGAGCTTGCCGTAGCGCGCGATGTCGTCGACGTGCGTCGTCGCGGCGTAGACGAAGCGCGGCAGATCGTTCGGCTCGCACATTCCGTACGCTTCGCAGAGCAGATCGGTCATCTTCGTGGCGAAGCCGCGTCCGTCGTGCGCGCGCACGATGGCGGAGAGACCTTCGCGCGCGATCCAGTAACCGCTGCCTTCATCGCCGAGCGTGGGGCCCCAGCCGCCGGCGCGCGATTCCTGGCCTGCGGCGCTGCGGCCGAATGCGACGGAGCCGGTGCCGGAGATCACCACGATGCCCGCCCCGAAGCCGACCGCTCCGGTGAGCGCGATGCGCGCGTCGGTGTCGACGATGAAGTTGCCGCGTGGAAAAAAGATGCGCAGCGAATCGACGACGTTTTGCCGGTGAAACGGATGATCGGCGCCGGCGATGCCGCAGTACGCGTATTCGACGTCCTTGATCGCGATGCCGGCCTCGACCAACGCGATGTTCACCGCGCGCTCGACGTTGCGGGTCGCTTCCTCGATGCCGACCCGCAAGTGATTGGACGGGCCCGCCAGCCCGCGGCCGAGAGCCTTTCCCTGTTCGTCAACGACGAGCGCGGCCGTTTTGGAAGCGCCGCCATCGACGCCGATGAAGTAGTTCATGCGGGGTCAGCGTAGTGCAAATCTGCTGCGAGCCCGGTTACCGGGCCCCTCACTTGCACAATAACTATCCTGCCCTTCGAACGGGGCGATGAACAAAAAGGAGAAAGCATGAGACACAACAAATACTGGTCGGTCGCATTGGTCGCGATCGTCGCGCTCGCTCTGGTCTCCACGACCGCGTGCAAGAGCAGCGGCATGGCCGTGACGGAGCGCGGTCAGTTCCTGAAGCTGAACATCGCGCATCCGACGGACCTGCCGGAGCAGGGCGTGGACAACCTCGACATCACGCTCACCAATGCAGGAGTCAACAACATCCAGGACATCCTGCTCGAGGTCGAGCTTCCACCGCAGCTGATCGTGATGGATCAGACGGCGGACCGCGGCGTCAACGTGATGCACACCCCGGGATCGAACCTCTATCGCTTCACCTTCGGCAACATTCAGCCGACGGAGCGTTCGAGCGTTCGCTTCCGCGTGCGTACCGCGTTCGGTACGTTGTCGGAGACCGGTAGCGTGAAGGCGACCGCGTGGCAGGAAGGTCTGCCGGGCGACAAGCTGATCGAGACCGCGGTGATCAAGCTGCGTCAGTAAGAATATACAAATAACGTGGCATCCTCCTCGCAACTAACAGAATCATAAGGAGGTTGCAAACCGATGCGCATTCAGGAAACGAACAGGATCTTGAAGGAGTCCGCCTACTCGCGCCACCCCGTCCAGCAGCAGAAGGAAGAGGGGATGATCGCGAAGGCCTGGCGGTTCGTATCGCACCTCTTCCACAAACACTGATGTGATGCAGCGGCGGGCTTTCGGGCCCGCCGCTACAATCGCGCAATGCATTTGATGCGCGCCCTCGAAGCGCGCGAGCCGTTCGGCATCGATTCTCTGGCCTTCGTCGAACGCGTGGCACCAGAGCCTGGAACCGGAGAAGTGCTCATCCGGATGCGTGCTCTCTCTCTCAACTATCGCGATCTGCTGGTCGTCAACGCTGTGAATCGCTGGCGTCCGACGGAGCGGCGCATTCCTGTCTCCGATGGGGTCGGTGAGATCGTCCGCATCGGCGGCGGCGTCTCGCGCTTCAACCTCGGCGATCGCGTCGCGCCGCTCTTCTATCCGCACTGGATCGACGGCGGTCCTGCTGCCGAAAAAATGAACGGTGCGTTGGGCGGCGCTGGAGTCGACGGCTTGTTTGCGGAGCTCGTCGTCGCACGCGAATGGAGCGTCGTCAAAGTGCCGGACGTGTTCTCCGATGTCGAAGCCGCGACGCTGCCATGCGCAGGAGTCACGGCATGGCATGGCGTGGCCGAAGAAGGGCGCTTACGCCGCGGCGATACCGTGGTCGTGCTCGGGACGGGAGGCGTCGCGTTGTTCGCGATGCAGTTCGCGCATTTGCATGGCGCTCGCGTGATCGTGACCTCGAGCAGCGACGAGAAGCTCGAGCGCGCACGCGCGCTCGGCGCGGCGGAGGGCATCAACTATCGAACGACGCCCGACTGGCCATCGCGTGTTCGCGACCTGACCGGCGGTCGCGGCGCCGATCTCGTCGTCGACAGCGCCGGTTCTCTGCGCGAGGCGATCGACGCGGTGCGCATCGGCGGCACGATCGCGTTCATCGGTCTGCTCACTGGCATGACCGCCGACATCGATCTCGTCGCGCTGATGGGGAAGAGTGCGCGCATTCAGGCGGTCGACGTCGGCTCGCGCGCGATGTTCGAATCGATGAATCGCGCGATCGAAGCCGGCGGCGTGCGCCCCGTCATCGATCGGGTGTTCGCGTTCGACCAAGCGCGTGATGCGTTCCGCTATCTCGCGAGCCGCGCACACTTCGGCAAGGTCTGCGTCACGCTCTAAGTCGCCGCTTCCTCTTCGTCCAGCTCTTCTACCGGCGGCGTCCTCGTCACCACCATCACCCAGCGCACGCGGAAGCGTTCCGCTTCGAGCACGCTGATTGCGAGATCTCCCAGATCGACCTTGTCGCCCGGAGTGACCTCGCGGCCGAGGCGCGCCGCTACGTAGCCACCCACCGTCTCTTCTTCCGGCTCCCCGACGTCGACCTTCAGCCGATCGGCGAGGTCTTCGATCAGATAGTCGCCGCGCACGCGATAGCGTCCGTTGCCGAGCGGCTCGATCTCCGGACGCTCGCGATCGAACTCGTCCTGGATCTGCCCGAACAGCTCCTCAGTGATGTTCTCGAGGGACACGATGCCAGAGGCGCCGCCGTATTCGTCGAGCACGACCGCCATGTGCGTCTTCTGTTCGATGAACTGCGAGAGCAGCGATTCGACCGTGCTGTTCTCCGGTACGAAAAGGATGTCGCGTTTCAGCTCGAGCAGGCTCCGTCCCGGCCCGCGCAGCTGCGCGAGCAGCAGGTCTTTCACGTGGATGAGACCGATGGTGTGATCGAGCGATCCTTCGCACAGCGGATAGCGCGTGTGGCGCGTGGTGCGAATCGTTTCGAGGTTCTCTTCGATCGTGCGCGTCACCGACAGCACGGTGACATCGGTGCGCGGCACCATGATCTGCCGCGCGGTGCGCTTCGAAAATTGGAAGACGCCTTCGATGATCTCGCGGTTCTCCTCCGAAAGGATCCCCGCCTTCTCCGAGCTCGCGAGAATCAACCTCAGCTCTTCGGGCGAATGCGCCGTTTCGTGCTCGCTCGCGGGATGAATGCCGAAGATGCGCAGGATGCTGCGCGAGATGCCGTTGAGCAGGACGATCGCCGGGTAGGTGACCAGGTAAAACCAGTGCAGCGGGTACGCGATCCAGAGCGAGGTTCCGACCGGTTTTTGAATGGCGACTGACTTCGGCGCGAGCTCGCCGAGGACGATGTGCAGGACGGAGATGACCACGAAGGCGAACGTCGCGGAGACCGATCGCGCCGCTACTTCGCTCAGTCCGCCGAACTGCTCGAACACCGGCGCGATGATGTGCTCGAACGCGGGCTCACCGACCCATCCCAGCGCGAGCGACGCGAGCGTGATGCCGAGCTGTGTCGCGGAAAGATAGGCGTCGAGATGTTTCGTGAGCCTGCGCGCCATGCGCGCGCGCGCGCTTCCTTCCTCGGCCAGCTCGGTGAGCTGCGTGGAGCGCACCTTCACGATCGCGAATTCGGCCGCGACGAAAAATCCGTTCGCCAGGACGAGGAGAAATGCGAGAACTAATAGCCAGCTATCCATCAGGTGGGCGCGGTCAGTTTATCGCGGGTGTTACTTCGTCGAGCGTCCGCCAGAAGCGCGGGTAGGACTTCGAAACCACCTGCTCCTTCCCGATGGTGACGTTGCCGCGCGCAAGCCCGGCGATCGCGAAAGCCATGGCGATGCGGTGATCGTTGTGCGTTTCGATCACCGCAGGCGCATCGCTCCAGCCGGGCTGAATGACGAGTGCGTCGGGACGCTCCTCGACGGTCGCGCCGAGGCGGCGGAGCTCGGAGGTGACCGTGGCGAGGCGGTCGGATTCCTTCACACGCAGGTTCGCAACGTTCACGATCTCGACAGACGTCGACGCCAGCGGCGCGATCGCGGCGAGCGTCGGGACGATGTCCGGCGTCGCGTTGCAATCGAAAGTGCCGCCGCGCAGCGTCTCGGATCCGGTGACTGCAATCTGTTCCGCGCTGACGTCGACCGAGCAGCCCATCCTCGCAAGGATGTCGAGGAAGCCGGCATCGCCCTGTGCGGTGGGAACGGCAAGGCCACGTACGCGCATCGTGCCGCGCGTCGCTGCCGCCGCCGCAAACCAATACGACGCTGAGGAGTAGTCGCCTTCAACGCGATATTCGGAACGTTCGAGTCTTCCAGCGCGAACGTTGATTGTGTCGCCGTCGCGCGTGACGCGTGCGCCGAACGTGGTGAGGATGTCGGCGGTAATGTCGATGTACGGTCCTGAGGCCATCGTGGCGATGCGCAGCGTGATGCCGTCGGGGAGCGTCGCCCCGCCGAGCATCAACGCCGACACGAACTGACTCGACGTCTCGGCGGAGATCGTGACGTCGAATCCGCCGCGCATTTTCTTGCCGCGGATGCGTAGCGGCGGGTAGCCCTCGTTCGCGACGTATTCGACTTCGGCGCCGATCTGCAGCAGCACGTCGACGAGATCGCCGATCGGCCGCTCATGCATGCGTTCTTCGCCCTGCAATAGAAAGCGTCCCGGCGTGAACGCGAGCCAGCCGGTCAGGAAGCGCATGGCGGTGCCGGCGTTGCCGACGAAGATCGGCACTTCGTTCGCCGACATGCTCTTGCGCGGCCCGATGAAGAGCTCGCGCTGAAAGGAGCCCGCGACGTCGAAGCCGAGCGTGCGCAGCGCTTCGAGCGCATAGCGCGTGTCATCGGCATCGAGGCAGTTGCTGATCGCGGTGGTGGCGGTCGACATCGCGGCGAGCAACAACGCACGCACCGAATACGACTTTGACGGCGGCGCGGTGACGGTCGCGTCGACAGGGCCGGTTTTGTTGATCGTCTTCATCGCGAGTGCGGGAGTCGCCTCTGCCACTTCATAGCTCCAGCACCAATCCGTCGTACGCCAAACGGACTCCCGGCGGCAATGTGGCCTCGACCTCGGCATGATCGACTTCGTGCGCAAGATGAATGAGCCATGTCTCTCGCGCGCCGATCTCCTCCGCGCAGCGCATGGCCTGGGAGATCGTGAAGTGCGTCGGGTGATTCGGGCCGGGCCGCAGGCCGTCGAGCGCGAGCACGTCGACCCCTTCGAGCAGGCGCATCGACTGCGGCGGGATGCCGTTCGTATCGGTGATGTATGCGAAGTCGCCGATCCGAAATCCGAGGATCGTCCATTCGCCATGCGAGACGGGGATGGGCGTGATCTCGACCCCGTGGTGCGAGAAGCGCTCGTGGACTTCATGCAGCGTCAGTTGCGGCTTACCGCCGCCGAGCTGCGTCGACATGTCCCAGATGTAGCTGAACGCGCGGCGGATCGCTTTCGCGGTGTGGACGCTCGCATATGCGTCGATCGACTCCCGCTGCCGGAAGTTGAACGGGCGGATGTCGTCGAGGCCCATCAGGTGATCGGAATGCGAGTGCGTGAAGAGCACGTAGTCCAGTCGGGGGATGGGATGCCGCAACAGTTGCAGGCGCAGGTCGGGCGTCGTATCGATGATGCCGTACTTGCCGTTTGCCTCGATGAGCACCGACTGCCGCAGACGCTGGTTGTGCGGATGCGCGGAGGTGCATACCCGGCAGTGGCAGCCGATGACCGGAACGCCGGTCGAAGTGCCGGTACCGAGGAAGGTGACGCGCATGACCGGCGGATTCTAAACGCGGATGCGCTCACGCTCGTATCAACGCCATGCGCCGGTACGCGATCGCTGTCCTTGCCAGTCTCGTCGTTACGAGCGCGGCACAAGCGAACTGGTATCCGCAATTCAACAGCAACTGGGTCACGATGCAGGTCGGCGAGACGCAGACGCTGCTGGTGACGCCGAAATGGAGCGGGATCACCGACTACGGCTTCTCGCCGTGGACCTTCGTCAGCGATGATCCGTCGGTGGCGGTCGTCACGGGCGGCGTCGGCGCGCTCGGCGCGACCGGCGAGGTGAAGGTCATCGCCGTCGCTCCGGGCAACGCACGCGTCCGCTGGATGACGGCAACCGGTCTCGCGCTCGTCGAGATCATGGTCGGCGAGCATACACCGCCGCGCATCGCGGCATCCGCCACGCGCACGATGATCGGGAAGGCGGTCACGCTCACCGCGCTGTATCCAACGACGAGCTACGCGGGATTCACCTGGTGCGAAGGCAGGATCGGCGACACTTCGCGCCGCATCGGCGATCTGTATGCAACGCGCGAGATCACCTACACGCCGACCGAAGCAGGGACGCACTACGTGTGGGTCGCGGTCTCAACCCCATACACGTTTGGCGTGGCGGAGCAGGAGATCGACGTGCTGCACCCGCGCAGACGCGCGGCGCGGCACTAGGGAACGACCGGAGGCCTCTGGTGGTCACACGGCCACGAACGCGAACTCGCCGGTCTGTGGATCGATCACCATCGCCTCGCCCGACTCGTACCACGGCGGCAGCACGGTCACCGTCATCGAGCGTGTGACCGGCAGCACCTGCTTCGAGTGAAAGTGGCCGAACACGACGTGCGTGAACCCGTCCTTCGCGCGCTTTCGGCCGTACGCTTCCATCAGCTCGAGCGGCAATCGGGACTTGTGCTTGAAATTCGACTTCGAGAGCTTCTTCTCGATCCCGTCGACGAAATCGCGCGCGACCCTCTGCGGGATCAGCTCGACGCCGATCTTCGAGATCGGATTCTTCGATGCGCGCCGCCAGAACCGGTACTTCCAGTCGCGGTCATTGATCATGTCGCCGTGCACGATCAGGTAGCGGTTCGTGCCCGCGGGGACCGTGTATTCGAGTGCGACGTCCGTAACTGCGTCTTCGACGAACGACCCTTTCAGGAAAAAGTCGCGATTCCCTTCGACGTAATGGATCGGGATCCCGCGATCGCGCAGCTCGCGAAACTTCGCCATCACCTTCTCGACCGACGTGGTCGTGAACTTCGGATGCGCGATCAGATAGTGAAACAGATCGCCGTTCAGATACAGCGCGCGTGGCCGGAGCGCGGCCAGGCGGTCGAGCCACGCGTTGACCTGCTGCTCGCTGCCGTCGCCCAGGCCGATGTGCGAGTCGCCGATGACGTAGATGCGTCCGGGTTCCATCAACGTTTCAGCTCTCCGAGGATGCGCTCAAAGATCTCGTACTCCTCTCTTCCGAAGAGACAGAACACCGCGCGTTGCAGCGAGCGTGCGCGATGGCGGTGATCGAGCGCGACCTGCAGCATCACGCGCGCGCAGCGATCGGGTGTGAACCCGAACGGACCTGTTGCGATCGCCGGCAGTCCGACCGAGGCCACGGCCAGCTCTTCGGCGCGCTCGATGGCTGCGCGGGTCGCGGAGTGCAGCTTCGCGTCGGCATCATCGTCGCTCGCATTCGGCACGCACACGTGAATGATGAAACGCGCGAGCAGATTGCCGCCCGTGACGACGATCGCGCGTCCGCTTTCTTCCTGCGAGTGCTCCGAAGGCGCGACGATCGCATCGACTTTCAGCGAGTTGATGTCGGCGCGCAGGAGCTGGATTTCCATCAGAGAGTCGCTTTCAGATTCGCGCGTGGGCTTTCCGCATAGGCTGCCTCGATCGCGTCCACGGCGTCCGCGGCGGCCGCGGGCGGGACGTGCACGACGATCCTGCAGTATTGGTCACCGGAAGTGCCTTTTCGTTTCACTCCCTTGCCGGAAAGTCGCATCGTGCGTCCCGATTGCGTGCCCGCCGGAACGCGAATCCGCGACGGGCCATGAATCGTCGGCACCTCCACCTCGGCACCGCGGATCGCTTCGCCGACGGTGATGGGGAGCTCGATGTGGATGTCGTCGCCGCGCCGTTCGAACAGCGGATGCGGACGCACGTGAATGGTGATCTGCAGCGGCGTGTCGCCGCGCTTCACGCGGATCTTCTGCCCTTCGCCGATCCCTTCCGGGATCTTCACCTTCATCGATTCGCCGTTGACCTGCAACGACATCGTGGAACCGAGGATCGCGTCGCGGAAGTCGATGGTGAGCTCGGCCTGCATCTCCTGCGGCTCGGGCTGCGCGAAACCGCCGCCGCCGCCGCCGAACAGGTCACCGAAGATGTCGGTGAAATCCATCGTGGTGCCGCCGCCGGAGCGCTTGCGTCCGCGTCCGCGACCGCCGCCTGAGCCGCGGCCTCCCATGAATTCCGAGAAGTCGAAGCCGGCGAATGGATTCGCGCCGCCGGCTCCGAATGCTTCGGCGCCCAGGCGGTCGTATTGCGCGCGTTTTTCCTTGTCGGAGAGGACGGCGTAGGCTTCGGAGATCTCCTTGAATCGGTTCTCCGCTTCCTTGTTGCCCTTGTTTTTGTCGGGGTGATACTTCTTCGCGAGCTCCCGATACGCCTTCTTGATCTCACCCTCGGCCGACGTCTTCTTCACACCCAGGATTTCGTAGTAGTCCTTCCCGGCCATCGCGCGGAAGTATAGAGAAGGTTCCTCGGAGTTCCTCGGGTTCCTCTGGGTTCCTCGGCGATCTCGACCTCCTCCGAGGAACCGAGAACCCGAGGAACCCCGAGGAACTCAAGTTGCTTTGCGCGTGCATGTTGGAAAGAATCTCGCACAACAGGCGAACGCATGTACGGAACCTTGGCGCGACGCAACGTACTCACGATGATCCTCGCCGGAGGGCAGGGGGAGCGGCTGTTCCCGCTGACGAAAGACCGCGCCAAGCCGGCCGTGCCGTTCGGCGGCCGCTATCGCATCGTCGATTTCGTGATCAACAACTTCATCAACTCCGGCTTCTTCAAGATCAAGGTGCTGACGCAGTTCAAATCGAACTCGCTGATCGAGCACATCACGCGTACGTGGCGCCTCGTTCCGGAGATCGGACAGTACGTGGACATCGTCCCGGCCCAGATGCGGCGCGGCCCGTTCTGGTTCCGCGGAACAGCCGATGCCGTGTTCCAGAACCTCGAGCTGATCTTCGATGAAAAGCCGGAGTACGTGTGCGTGTTCGGCGGCGATCACATCTACAAGATGGATGTGAATCAGATGCTGCAGGACCACATCAACAACGACGCGGACCTCACCATCGCCACGATTCCGGTGCCGGTGGGCGAGGCGCATCACTTCGGCGTGGTAGAGATCGACGAGAACTGGCAGGTCACGGGATTCGTGGAGAAGCCGAAACATGGGGCGAAGACGATTCCCGATCGTCCGGACATGATCCTGGCGTCGATGGGCAACTACATCTTCAAGGCGAACGTGATGATCGACGTGCTGCAGCGCAACGCGCTGCGCAACTCGGGCATCGACTTCGGCAAGGAGATCATCCCGGAGATGTATCCGCGGATGAACGTCATGGCGTACGACTTCGCCACGAACTACATCGACGGCGAGGACGCCATCAACCAGGGTTACTGGCGCGACGTCGGTACGGTCGATTCGTACTTCGCCGCGGTGATGGATCTCGTGGCCGTGACACCGCTCTTCAATCTGTACAACCCGAAGTGGCCGATGGTCTCGGCGCCGATGCACCTGCCGCCGGCGAAGTTCGTGTTCGCCGATTCGAAGTCGCAGCGCGTCGGCATCGCCACCGATTCGCTCGTGTCGGACGGGACGATCATCTCGGGCGGCACGATCAATCGGTGCGTGCTGCATCCGCGCGTACGCATTCATTCGTACGCCGACGTCGACGAGTCGATCCTGATGGATGGCGTCGAGATCGGACGCCACTGCAAGATTCGCCGGACCATCATCGACAAGGGTGTGAAGATCCCGGCCGGCACGTCCATCGGCTACGACCTTGACGCCGATCGCGAGCGGTTCACGGTGACGGACTCCGGCATCGTTGTGGTGCCGAAGGGCGCGCTCGTCGAAGAGAAGGTGACGGCGTGACTCAGAAACCACGCATCGACGGACGCGCTCCGAACGAGCTGCGCCCGGTCGAGATCCGCACGAACGTCAACAAACACGCCGAAGGCTCGGTGCTGATCGAGGTCGGCGACACGCGCGTCATCTGCACGGCGTCGGTGCAGGAGAAGGTGCCGCCGTTCATGTATCGCAGCGGCAAGGGGTGGATCACCGCGGAGTACGGGATGCTGCCGCGCGCGACCACGGATCGCGTCGAGCGTGAGGCCGCGAAGGGGAAGCAGGGCGGGCGCACGATGGAGATCCAGCGGCTGATCGGCCGCTCGTTGCGCGCGGCGGTGAATCCGGAGCTGATGGGGGAGCGGACGATCTGGCTCGACTGCGACGTGATCCAGGCCGACGGCGGCACGCGCACGGCGTCGATCACCGGTTCGTACGTCGCGCTCGTGCTGGCGCTCTCGCGGTTGTACGTCGACGGGAACATGCAGAGCTGGCCGGTCATCGATTTCGTGGCCGCGGTGTCGGTGGGCATGGTCGGAGGAGTGCCGATGCTCGATCTGAACTACGCCGAGGATTCGAAGGCGGGCGTGGACATGAACGTGGTGGCGACGGCGAAGGAACGCTTCGTCGAGCTGCAGGGCACGGGCGAAGGGGCGAGCTTCAGCGAAGAAGAGATGGCGGCGATGGTCGCACTGGCGAAGAGCGGGATCGCGCAGCTCGTGCTGAAGCAGAAGGAAGCGCTGAGCGCAGCGCTGGCGCGAGTCGACAACGTGGCGCGCGAGCGGCTGAACAAGAAATTCAGATAGCTATGGAGTGCGGCGGCAGCCGCCGCTTTCGAATCGCGGCAGCGACAGCTACGACCGTCCCCACTGCCACCCACACTCCGATCCAGAACGAGAGCGGCGAGTACCACACGCGCACGTCGTGCTCGCCGGGCGGCGCCGCGAAGCCGAGGAAGACGGCGTTGACGCGAATGGGCTCCACCCGCTTGCCTTCGATCTCGACATTCCATCCCGGCCACCACGGAATGCTGCTCACCACCAGCGACCAGCGAGGTGCGCTCGCGCGCAGCGAGTACTCGGTCGGCGACGCTTTCACGATCTTCGCGCTCGCGAGAGGTCCGTCATCGGGTCGCGGCCTGAAGAAGTCATCGCGCAGTTGCGCGTTGTCCGTTTTGAGGTCGTCGAGCAGCGCGGTGGTCGTCCAGTCGCGATGCGCGCGCAGCTGCGGATAGAAGACTTCCTTGCGAAACTCGAGCAGCACGTTGCGCACGGCGAAAAAGCGCGGCATGACGTTGCGGTTCTCGAGAATGCGTCCGTCGCGGCCGTCGTAGACGATTGCGTAGCGGTCCGGATCGGTGACAGGCGCGCCGGGATCGAGCACGACGTAGCGGACGTTGAGAAAGTCGAACACCGGTTTGTTCGCGTCGTTGAGGAACGCGAAGTAGTTCCACGGCTCGTAATCGGCGGTGAGTTTGAGGAAAGCGAGGTACTTCGCGTTCGACATCGGATCGTGCGCGCGGATGTCCTCGAGGCCGTAGATCGCGGAGAGGTTCGGGAAGAACTGCGCGGCGATGCCGGTGATGCGGAACGGCTCCGGACTCGCGGCTTGCAGCTCCTGCAGCTTCGCAATGAGCGGTGTGGTCGGATAGAGCATGCGATCGGGCAGCGGCATGCTTCGATCGCGGCCGACGTGGAAGAGGTCCGCGATGACGAGGACGAGCAGCGCCATGGTTGCCCATCTGGAGCCCATCGCTCCAGACAGCGCGAACGCGATCACGCCCACGATCACGGCGATCCCCGGCAGCATCCCCAGCACGGCGGTCTCGAATCGATAGGGATGCATCGGAATGCGCAGCAATACGATCAGCATCGCCGCAGCCGCGAGCGCCGCGGTCAACATCGGCACGCGCCGCACGAGATCGATCGCGGCCGCCGTTTGAATCGCGCAGAGCAGCGTGAAGAGCATGCGCGCGCGTGCGTGCGCCGCGATCGGCATCATGAAGTGGAAGGACTCTCCCATGCCCGGCCACGAGTAGATGACGCCGATGATGAACAGCGTGGTCATGGCGAAGAAGAGCTCGCGCGATCTCCACTCGCGCCGCACGATCACATGCAACGCGACCGCGATCCATGCGATCCAGCCGAACATCCCCGGAAAGCCGCCGAGCGGTTCCGTGTCCGACGGTCCCCACGCTTTTTCCCACGGAACCTGGCCGAAGAAGTGCGGCTGGAACATCACGATCGCGCAGTTGCGATCGGTGTACGGCAACGAGTCCGCCGATGGCGGCATCTCCTTGAGCTCCGCGACGCGCTTCGAGCGTGGCATCGTCTCCAGCAGCGGGCCGAGGTACGGCGCCGCGAGCAGCGCGGAGATCGCGAGCGCGCCGCCGAGCGTCAGCAGCAGTCGCCACGGCTTCTTCTCTACGAGTATCAGCCACAAGGTGTACACGGCGCCGAGCCAGAAGATGTGCGCCGCCGTCTCCGGATGTCCGGCGAACAGCAGTTGCGTCCACACCAGCGCGGCGAAGAGCACGCGTCCGCGCGTGCGCCGTTCCGCCAGCAGCTCAATCGCGTACAACACCGCCGGCGCGAGGCACGCCGCGGTGACCATCGGGAAGTGCAGCCAACTGATGATGAAGCCGCCGAAGCCGAACGTGACCGCTGCGACCGTGCTGCCGATGATCGAGTAGCGCCGCCTGCAGAAGAGAAAGGTGAAGGTCAGCGCGATCAGGATCTTCATCGCCGCTTCCGCCGCCACGGCTCGCCCGAGCGGCAACGGCAGCGTCAGGAATCGCAACACCGAGAACGCGGAGCTTTGGCCGTTGCCGAGGAGCGGATAGCCGCTGCCGGAGAAGTGATTCCAGAGCGGCGGCTCGAGCGACTTCCAGCTCTCGCGTACCTGATGCATCCACGGCACGATCTGCATCGGCAGGTCGTTGAGCTCGGACGTGAATTGGTGGTGGTAGTTCGTGACGTGGTACCACGGCGGAATCGACGGCAGGACGTCGAGGTGAAAGTTGACATACCCCTGCGCGAGCGGCCGAAAGAAAAAGAGCAGAACGAGCAAGTAGAAAAAGAGGGCAATGCGCCTGGGGAGTTCGGCGCCGCATCGCCGCGCGAGCCCGACCGCGCCGGCATAGACGATCGCGAGGTAGAGCCAGGTCGGGTTCATGGCGTGGAACGACCGGGAGGCCTCCGGCGGCCGGGGCCGAGGGCCCCGGACCCCATCGGCGGGCATAGCCTCCGCGACACAGTGTCGTTGCTTGAGAGAGGTGTCGCGGAGGCTATGCCGGCAGACGGGTCCGGGCCCGCGGCCCGGCCGCCGGAGGCCCCTCGGACGCCCACAGCCACGAGCCCCGCCAGCGTCACCAGCGCGATGATCACGCCGAAGCGGAACGACCATGGGTCGTACCAAACGCGCACATCGAGCTCGCCCGGTGGGACGGCGAACCCGAGGAACCCGCCGTTGACCTTGATCGGCTCGATGCGTGCGCCGTTGCGCTCCACCTTCCACCCCGCCCACCACGGCACGCTGCTGACGATCAGCGAGTAGCGCGGCGCCTTCACGTGCAGACGGTACTCCGTCGCGGATGCTTCGAGGATGTCGGTGGTGGCGAGCGGTGCATTCTCAGGCCGCGGGTTGAAGAAATCGCCGCGCTGCTCTTCTTCCTCGAGCGTGAGATTCTCGAGAAACGCGGTGTGCGACCACCCTTCGGTGGAACGCAGATGCTGATAGAAATGCGGATCGCGGAACTCGAGGATCACGTTGCGCACCGCGTAAAAACGCGGCAGCGCATCGGGATTCTCGAAGAGGCGGCCATCGGGCCCGTCATACAACAGCCGATACCGCGGCGGCAGCTCCGCGCGCGGCGTGGCGATGATGTATTTCACGTTGAAATAATCGATGAGCCGCCGCTCGAACTCGTTCCATTCGGCGAAGTAATTCGCGGCGTCGTAATTGATGATCAGCGACAGCAACTTCACGTACTGCGCGTTGACCATCGGGTCGTGCGCGCGCACATCCTCGTAGCCGTAGACTGCGTTCACGTTCGGGAAGAAACCGGGACCGTTCGCGGTGATGCGGAACGGCGCGTTCTCCGGGAACTGCGCACTGACTTCGTCGAGCTTCGCGAGCAGCGGCGTTTTCGGATACATCCAGTCGGTCGACACGACCGGGTTCCAGTCGCCGGTGGTTTCCCACAGCTCGCCGATGATCGCCGCCAGGAGCACCAGGATCGCGAAGTGTCTGCGCTTCACGAACACTGCGATCGAGGCGAGCAGCAGGATTGCGAACGCGGGCAGCATGGCCTCGATCGAGCCGTCGCGATACGCGGGGACGGTGAAGTCGGCGGTGAGCGTGATGCCGATCAGCAGTAGCGTCGCCGCGGCCAGTCCAAAGATCACGGACCGGCGGTCGCGCTCGAAAAGATCGATGGCGGCCGCGCTCTGCACGGCGAGCAACAGGCAGAGGAATAGTCGCACGCGCGCGTTCGCGGCGAGCTGGAAGAAGAGGTGAAAAACATCGCGGATGCCCGGCCACGACAGGATGATTCCGACGACGAGCACCGTGGCCAGGACGAAGAACATCTCGCGCGAGCGCCACGCGCGCCTGCGCATCACGTGTGCGAGCAGCACGAACCACGCGGCCACGCCGAACGTGCCGGCGAAGCCGGTGATAGACTCCGCGTGTGCCGGCCCCCACGGCTTCTTCTCGAAGGGCAGCTCGCCGTAGAACTGCGGCTGCACGAGGAGTTTCGCCGACGGGATGTCGGAGAACGGCACTTCCGGCGACTGTGCGTTTGTCTTGAGATCGTGGAATCGTTTCGACTTCGGCACCGCTTCGAAGAACGGCACCAGCAGCGGCAGCGACAGCAGTCCCGCGACAGCGAGGCCACCGAAGAGGGAGAGCAGGAACGTGCGCGTGCGGCCGCGCGTCGAGCGTTCCACGAACACGATCCACGCGACATACAACCCGGCGATGAAGAACGTATGCGAGACGGTCTCGGGATGACCTCCGAAGAGCAGCGCCGTCCAGACGATGGCGATGGCGACGAACCGGCGATACGTGAAGCGCTCCGCGAGCAGGTCGACGATGTAGAACACCGCGGGCACGAGGCAGGCCGTGGTGATCAGCGGGAAATGCAGCCATACCAGAATGAACGAGGAAAATCCGAACGCGACCGCGCCCGCGGTGCTGGCAAGCTCCGAATAGCCGCGACGGCGGCACCAGAGGAACATGAACGTCAGCGCGATGAGGATCTTCATCGCCGCCTCGAACGTCATCGCGTGCGCCAGCGAGAGCGGCAGGCCGAGGATGCGCAGCGGCGAGAGTGCGGAGCTTTGTGCGCTCGCGAGCAGCGGATAGCCGCACGCGTTGAGGTGGTTCCACAGCGGCGGCTCGAGCGCGCGCCAGCTCTCGCGCACCTGATGTGCCCACGGCACGATCTGCAGCGCGATGTCGTTGATCTGCGGGTTGACCGCCACCGGTTCGTCGGTGGTGTAGGCCCACGGCGAGAGCGTCTTCAGAAAGTCGACGGGCAGGTTGACGTAGTCCTGCGTGAGCGGCTGGTAGAGGAAGACGAAGACGAGCGCGTAGAAAAACACCGCCACGCGTCTCGGCAGCTCCACACCGGCGCGCCGCGCCAGCATCACGGCGCCGGCATACACCGCGCCTGCGTAAAACCACGTCGGATTGAACACGGCGGCGGATGATATCTGGAGCGACGGGCTCTCAGCCCGTCGTCGTTGATGGTTCGACGCGTTGAGAGTCCGTCGCTCCAGGTTTCGACATGATGATGACAACGGCCAGCGTGGCCAGCGCGACCGCCAGCCCGCCCCAGAACGACAGTGGTACGTAGCGCACGCGCACGACGTTGTTGCCGGCCGGTACCGTGAAGCCGAGAAACGCGTCATCGACGACTTGTGTGTCGACCTTGCGTCCATTCGCGGTCACGCGCCAGCCCGGCCACATCGCGACGCTGCTGCGGATCAAGGCGCCACGCGGCGCGTCGACGCGCAGCTCGTAGGAATCGCCGCGCCATTTGATGATGTCGACGCGCGCGCCTTCGCCGAAGAAGCGCGGCATGGCGCGCAGGTTCTCGTACACGCTGCCGTCGAAGCCTTCGTAGACCAGCTTGTAGCGCGACGTGTCGGCCAGCTTTGAGCGCGGCTCGGTGATCAGCCAGCGCACGTTGAGCCGGTCGAGCAGCGGCGTCTCGGTGTCGCTCCATTTCCAGTAGTACTGCGTCGTGTCGAAGCCTTTCACGTTGCGCTGCAGGACGTCGACATAGCGCGCGCTCGCGAGCGCGTCTTTCACGCGGACGTCCTCGAAGCCGAACATCGATTGCGTGTTCGGGAAGAGCGCGCCGCCGAGGCCGACGATGCGCCATGGCTGGTTGCCGCGCGCTTGTTGCAGCGCGTCGAGGATCGGCATGCGTGCGTAGATCTCGGTGCCGCGCGTCGCCTGATGCCAGGCGTGTCCGGCCGCCCACAGCTCCGCGTAGACCGCAACGATCATCAGCATCAGCGCGATCGGACGCGCGGGACGGACGAGCAGCAGTGCTGCGAGCGCGACCACGGTCAGGCTCGGAACCGTCGCCATGATGGCGACCTGTTTGAGCTCCGGGTTCGGGAAACCGGTCTTCGCGAAAACGAAAAGCAGCGCGGCGAGCGAGCCGCCGACGGCGATCGGGATCAGCATCCGCTCGCGCCGCGCGTAATGCAGCAGCGCCGCGGTCTGGATCGCGAGCAGGAAGGAGAACTGCAGGCGGAAACGCGAGTTCAGCGCGAGGGAGAACAGCTCGCGGATCGGCGCGCTGATGAGCGGCGTGTCGTCGATGATGGCGAATGCGAGCAGGGTGGCCAGGATGAAGAAGAACTCGCGCTCGCGGAAACGGCGGCCGAGGAGCGTGCGCACCAGCAGCGCGAGACAGGCGCCGATGCCGAGGAGGCCGCAGAAGCCGGCCATGTTCTCGGTGACGGCCCAGTTCCAGAGCGGACCGGGGCGCTCGCCATACAAACGCGGATGCACGAGCAGCGCGAGCGAGTTGAAATCGGAGAACGCGGTGCCTTTGTGATGCTGCGCTTCCTGCACGACGCGGTACGACATCGAGTGCGGGAGGATCTCGACGAACGGCAGCAGGATCGGCGCGGCCAGCAGCAGCGAGACGATGGACACCGCGATCAGGGTTTTGAGGAGGCGCACGCGGTCGATATCGCGCTCAACGCACAGAATCCAGATCGCGTACAGCGTCGCCAGAAACACGACGTGCGCGACGCTCTCCGGATGTCCGCCCGCGAGCAGGATCGGCCCGAGAAACGCGGCGAAGAGGAATCGTCCGCGCGTGGCGCGCTCCGCGAGCAGATCGATCTGATACAGCACGGCCGGCAAGAACGCGGCGACATTCGGATGCGGAAAGTGCAACCAGAGCGTCATGAACGTGCCGAAGCCGAACGCTACTGCGCCGATGACGCTCGGCAGCAGGTCGTAGCCGCGTTTGCGGCAGAAGAGAAACGCGAACGTCAGTGCGACCAGGATCTTCAGCGCCGCTTCCGCGCTGAACGCGTGCGCGAGCGGCAACGGAATGGTGAGCAATCGCAGCGGCGAGAGCGCCCCGCTCTGCATGTTCGCCATGAGAGGCATGCCCGCGGCCGTGAGCGGATTCCACAGCGGCGCGCGCAGCTCTCGCCACGATTCATGCACCTGCCGCGTCCACGGCACGAACTGCATGACGATGTCCTGCAACTCGTAATTGGCGACGTCGTACTTGTCGAAGCCCGCCGGCACCGAAGCGGTCCACGGCGGGATGAGGTGCAGGATGTCGGCGCCGACGTTGACGTATGGGCCGGTGAGCGGCTTGAAGAAGAACAGCAGCACCAGCGCGTAGAAGAGCAGCGCCACGCGGCGCGGGATGTCGATGCCCGCGCGTCGCGCGAGTGCCACAGCCGCGGCGTACACGAAACCGACATACGCCCACGCCCAGTTCAGAGCTTCCTCCAGAAGTGCTGCGCGCGCTCGAAAGCTTCGGGCGTCTTTCCGTCGATGAGTTGCCGCACGAGCTCGGCGATCGCGTCGGCGTGCGGTGCGAGCTGATCGCGATTCGCCTCGAGCACCGGCTGCCACACATGCGCATCGCTGCCCGCCAGTCGCAGGAACGTGCGCAACCCGCCGCCGGCGAAACGAAGGATGTCCTCGCGTTCATCGAGATACGCCGCGAGCGCGGTCGACAAAATCTGCGGCAGATGACTGGTCAGCGCGACCGCGGCGTCGTGCTCGTCGGCGTCGACGTATTCGAGGTTCGCTCCGCACTCGCGCACGAGCGCATCGACGATCGCGTGCTCACCCTCGACGAACCATGGCTTGCCTTCGAACAGATCAGCGCGCGCGGCCGAGAGGCCGCTTTCGTGTGAGCCGGCCAGTGGATGTCCGGCGATGAATGTGCCTTTCGCAACGTCGCGCAACGCGCGCATCACGCTGCACGTGCTGGTTACGACCGCGTTCGTATCGAGCGCGCGCAGCAGATCGATGGCGACGTCGACAGGCGTCGCGATCAGCACGACGTCCGTGTCGCCGATCGTTTCCACGCGCTCATCCGCCGCGCCCGCGCGTTGCGCCTCCTCGAGCGAAACATGGGGATCGAGATATGCGACGCGCCATCCTCGCCGCCGCAGCGCCATGCCGGCGGAGCCGCCGATCAGGCCGAGGCCGACGATCAGCGCGCGAGTCACGCCGGTAGCCCGAGGTATTCGCGGATGTCGCGGCCGACGACCTGCTGGAAGCGTTGGGAGTACGACTGCACGTACCCCGCGGCCTCGTCGAGAAAGATGCGCTCGACGCGGAAGAGCGGCACAAACATCGTCACCATCTCGATCTCGGCGTCCTCTGCACGCGCGATCTGATGGATCCAGTCATCGAACGAGTCGAGATTCATCGCGCGCATGGTCACGCCCGCCGGCGACAACGCGCGCAGCACGCCGAAGAACTTCTCCTTCGGGCTGATCAGGTTGAGGATCACCAGCGAGTGGGGTTCGAAGCCTTCGATCATTCCGCTATTTTTTCCGACAGTTCAATGAGCACGCCGTTGCCCGCCGCGGGATGTAGAAACGCCACGCGGCATCCATGCGCCCCCGGCACCGGATGCTCGTTGATTAACCGATAGCCTTCGGCCTTCAGGCGTGCGAGATGCGACTCGATGTCATCGACGCGCAGGCAGATGTGATGGATCCCTTCGCCGCGTTTCTCGATGAACTTCGCGATCGGCGAGTCAGACGACGTTGGCTCGAGCAGCTCCAGGTTCGACTCGCCGACGGAGAGAAACGCGGTGTTCACTTTCTGCGTCTCGACCGTTTCACGATGATCGACCGTGAGACCGAGCGTTTCATAAATGCGCGCGGCATCGAGCGAACGGACGGCGATTCCGATGTGATCGAGTTTGGTCATACTCCGTGAACGTCCGCTCCCCATATATGTTTGTGCAGTTGCGTTTGAAAGCGCGCGGGCACGCGGTCGGCCAGCATCCATTCGGCCAGCGCCTTCATGTCCATTCTGCCCCAGACCGGCGAGAGCAGCACGGTCCAGCGATCGAGTTGCCGCTCCTCGATGACACGCTTCGCCCATTCGTAATCGGTGCGATCGCCGATGACGAACTTGAGCTCGTCGTGCGGACGCAGCTCTTCGAGATTGGCCCAGCGGTTCTTCTCCACTTCGCCGGAGCCGGGACATTTGATGTCCAGGATCAGCTTCGCGCGCTTGTCGACGGGCGTGATGTCGATCGAGCCCGACGTCTCGATCAGGACTTCGAACCCGTCGTCACACAGCCGTTCGATGAGCGGAAACGCCTCCGCCTGCGCCAGCGGCTCGCCGCCGGTGATTTCGACGAGATTGCAGCCGTAGCTCTTCACGCGCGCGATCACGTCGTCGATCGACATTCGCTCGCCGCCGGTGAACGTGTATTCGGAGTCGCACCACGTGCAACGGAGATTGCAGCCGGTCAGGCGCACGAACACGCATGGTCGCCCCGCGTGGGAGGACTCGCCCTGGATCGAGAAGAAGATCTCAGTGATGCGCATGGGAAGGAGGAAGGATGAAGGATGACGGATGAATTCCGCGATCGGGCTCATCCTTCATCCTTCCGCCTTCATCCTTGCGTCGCGTACGCCGTCGGATCCGCCACTCCCGCGTCGATGAATCCTTTCCGCCGCAGCAGGCACGAGTCGCAATGCCCGCACGCGCGCCCATCCGGCGCCGGGTCATAGCACGAATGCGTGATCCCGTAATCGACGCCCAGCGCGACGCCGCGGCGGATGATCTCCGCTTTCGTCAGGTGCAAGAGCGGCGCGACGAGGCGTGGCTCATTCCGCTCCACGCCGCTGCGCGTGCCTTTGCGAATGACGTCCTGGAACGCGTCGATGAACTCCGGCCGGCAGTCGGGATAACCGCTCGAGTCGACCTCGTTGACGCCGATCCAGATCTCGCTCGCATCGCGCGCTTCCGCGTATCCGAGCGCGAGCGAAAGGAAGATCGTGTTGCGCGCGGGAACGTATGTGATGGGGATGCCGGGTGCGCCGACTGCGTCTTTGGGAACGTCCAGGTCGTCCGTCAGCGCGCTCGCGCCGAACACGCGCAGATCGAGCGAGTGCACGACGTGCTCGGCCACGCCGATCGCCGCCGCCACGCGCTTTGCGGCCTCGAGCTCGATCACGTGGCGCTGCCCGTACACGATCGACAGCGCGTGGCACTCGCGCCCTTCTGCGCTCGCGATGGCGAGCACCGTAGCGGAATCGAGGCCGCCGGAGAGCAGGATCACCGCGCGCATGTTGACGAATCGTAACCGCTAAGTCCTACAGGTGTAGGTTGACAAAGTGTGATGCACGCACTACGTTGTCCTACGCGTGTAGGAGACTTGATGAATAAGCACAGCCGCGTGGTGCGCGCAGTCGGTGAGCGGGAGCTCGATATCCTGCAGGTCCTCTGGCGGCTGGGCGGCGGCACGGTGGCGGAGGTGCGGGCCGACCTGGCAGCCGGCGGAGACGAGCTCGCGTACAACACAGTGCAGACGCTCCTCAACCGGCTGGAAGGCAAGGGCGTGGTGAAACGGCAGACCGTCGATCGCGCCCACCGGTATGTGCCGCGCACGAAAGAGCCAGCGGTGGTCAGCGGCGCCATTCGACGGCTTGCGGACCGTTTCTTCGGAGGCTCGGCAGAAGCGCTCACGATGCGTCTGATGCAGGAGCACCTGACGCCCGAGCAGCTTGCACACATCCAGACCGTGATCGAGGGCTACCGCGCCGAACAGGAGCGCGAATCGTGACCATGTTCTTCTCCTCGGTCACCGCCATGCTGATCGTGAATCTGACGATCACAGGCGCGCTGCTCTGGCTCGGCGTGGCTCTGCTCTGCAGGAGCACGCGCCGCATTCATCCGCGTGTGCGGTACGTCATCGCCGTGACCGCCTTCCTCGCCGCGGCGCTATTGCCCTTCGTCAATGTGCGGCCGCCGAATGCCGTGGCTGCCGGCGCTGCGGCCGTGATCGAGGTGCCACAGGCCGACCTGCTCGCCGCGATCTGGATCGCCGGCGCGTTCCTGCTCGTGGCGAGAGACCTCGCCGGATACCGGCAACTGCGTGCGCGCGCCCGCGACTGGCAACTCGCGGGCAGCGAACTGCGCGCTCGCATCCACTGGCCCGCACATGTGCCTTTGTATGTCAGCGCGATCGAAGGCCCGTTCGTCGTCGGATGGATCCGGCCGCGAGTGGTGGTGCGGGCGGACGCGGCCGATGACATTGCGCGCCACGAGCTCGACCACGTCCGGTGGCGCGACCCGCTCGTCCACGCGGTTCTTCGACTGCTTCGCGCGGTGCTCTGGGTGAGCATTCCGCTGTGGCTTCTCGAGCGCGTGGCGCGTCGCGAACGCGAAGCCTCCGCGGACTTTGCCGCGGTTGCGGCGGATCCTCGCCCGCATCGCGTCGCGGCACTCTGCTACGCGGAGTCACTGCTGGCCGCGGCTCGGGTGAATGGACAGTCGACGCGATTCAGCGCGACGCACTTCGGCCGCTCTTCCGAGCTCGCGGACCGCATCACTCGCGTCCTCGAGCTGCCGCGCGCGATCTCAGCGGCGAACGTATTCGTAGCAGGATCGCTGGCGACGCTTTGCGTGCTGGCCATTCCGTTCCTTCCGACTGCCAACATCGCGCCGATCGCGCTGTCGCCACCACGCGACCGTCTCGAGACGATCAGTAACACCGCCCATCGAGCGGCCTTGCGCGAGATCGCAGCGCACCGCGGCGAGATTCGACGACGGGCACACCAGGAAGCGCTCGCGGCGCTCCGGCAGCACTGACGCGAAAGACGGAGAGGAGATCAGCTGAAGATGCGAACAGGATTCGTGTGTGCGGCCGTTGCGGTGTTTGCGATTCTCAGCGCGTGCCGTACGGTTCCGGTCGCGAAACCAGGGTCGTCATTCGAGGGCGAATGGGTAGGCGGATATCAGTTCGGCACGACGTACACGCCGGCTCGGCTTCGCATCAGCGGCGGAACGATGGCGCTCGACCTGCCCGAGCGGAGGCAGACGGATGTTCCAATCGAGAACGTCGCGCGAGAAGGTGCGCATCTGCGGTTCGACTTGCCGCGCGGTACTGCCGTCGTTCACTTCAGCGGAGAACTGGCGAACGATGCCATCGCGGGCACCGTGACGATGGGTGACCAGCGCGGCGCATTCGACGTCGTTCGTGCGGCGCCCGTACGACGCGAACTGCTGGACGAGTATTCGGGAAACTACCGCCTCCCGAACGGCGATGTCGTGTTCGTGGTTCGTTCGACGTGGCCGTATGACGGTCTCGCCTTTGAAACGTTCCCGTCGTCGCGGCTCGGCCTCCTCTTTCCGGTCAGCGACACGACGTTCATCGCCGGCCCATCGAACTTCATACCGTATCCACCCGAGATTCGTGCGCAGTTCACCCGCGACGGCTCGGGCCGCGTCGCGAGCCTGCGTTGGCAGAATCAGGTCGCCACGCGGTTCGAGCCATACACGACACGCGAGGTGCGTTTCGAGAATGGCGATGTTCCACTCGCAGGCACTCTCTATGTGCCGGCGACGCAGGGCCCGCATCCCGGCGTGGTGCTCATCCACGGCTCCGATCCGGACACGCGATTCACGGGTGCGTGGCCGCGCTTGTTCGCGCTGCACGGGTTCGCGGTGCTGACGTATGACAAGCGTGCGAACTGGCGCGACTTCACGTTTCACGAGCTCGCCGCGGACGCAGAGGCGGGGTTGCGCTTCCTCCGCCAACAACCCGAAGTGGACGCGCCGTGTGTCGGCCTGTGGGCGATCAGTCAAGGCGGCTGGGTGGCGCCGATCGTCGGGACGCGCGTGCCCGATCTCGCCTTCATCATTCTTCATGCTGGCGCGCCCGTCACCCCGCGCCGGCAGGCACAGATGGAACTGGAACAGACGTGGCCGGCGCGCGGCTACTCGGACGCCGACATTCGCGAGGCGCTGGCGTACCAGGCGCTCTACACGGACGCGATGCGCAGCGATGAGGCATGGGAAAAGCTCCAACAGGCTTACGCCGACGCAACCGCACGCGGCGCGCGGTGGGTGTGGAACCCGGGAACGAAGGAGCGGCTGCGCGCGAACTGGTTCGGCAAGGTCGCCGACTTTGATGTCACTCCTTACCTCGAAAAACTGAAGATGCCGATCCTCGCGTTCTTCGGCACACTCGATCCGCTCGTCCCCGCGCAGGAAAACTCGAGCGTGTTGGAGAGCACGCTGCAGCGTAGCGGCCACCCCAACTACACGATCCGGATTCTGCCGCGCGCGAATCACACCATGCAGGTCGCGATCACGGGCATTGGCGATCGCGCGCTTCTCACGGAAATGTCACCGGAGTATTACTCGACCATGTTCGCGTGGCTGCACGAGGTCGTCGCCACGCGATAGGTAGGGATTGAGCCGGCTCGTGGCACTCTAATGAGAGAGGCTCGCTTGGCGGACGACACTCGGGAGGTCTGGGAAGCGGCGGCGCGCGCTGATTCCGCGCTGCACTTGCGCGAGGAGCATTTCCCGCTGCTGCGCGAGCGCCGCGTCCTCCCCGAGCCGTACAGCCGCGCGCGCATGTTCGAGATGATGTCGCGCGGCGAACCGGTGCTCTTCACCGGATTCACCGTGCCGATCGCGAAACGCAACGGCGAGAGCACGGCCGAAGCCGCAGAAGCGCTGATCGCGACTGGATTCCCGAAGAAGGTTACTGCGCGCGTGCAGCTCGGGCCGTCGCGCTACAAAACGCGTCGCCGCGTGCCGGAGATCATGGCCCGCTGGCGCCGCCGCCGAGCGCTCGTGGGAGTGATCGATCTGCACTTCCGCGGCACGCCGCTGGCGACCAACGTCGGCATCGAAGTGCTGTCCGATTTCAATGTGCTCATCACCGGCTCCGAGGCGATGGCCGAGCAGGAGATGATGACGGTCGTCATCGCGTCCGCCAACAACGTCACCACCGCGCACACCGACGATCCCGACGGCAGCAATCACTGTTTCACCGGACGCAAACTCTGGATGTGCTGGGAGTCATTCGAGGGATCGTCGAAAGGGATCCAGGACAGCTCGCGCGATGAGTGTGACGGCAAGCCGCACTTCGATCTCGACACGTTCCTGACTGTGAAGAGCGCGGCATGGTGGACGATCGAGCCGGGGCAGACGCTGTTCCTCCCCGGCAAGATGACCCATCGCGTCGTCACCCTGGAGCACTACCTCGGCGTCGGCAGCTTCTACGCCGGCCTCCCCGGCTGCATGCAGACGATCACGCGATGGCATCTGCACGAGCCGGTGTGGGTGTCAAGGCATAAGGAGTACGCGGGTGTGCTCGATGAAGTCACGCGCGCGCTGACGGCTCGCATTCGCATGCTGCGCGATGCGACAGATGAGGATCGCGAGCGCTGGGGTTACGCGTATGTGCGCGAGAGCGTGGCGAGATGGTGAGCGGGAAGAGTCGGAGGAAACGCGGCAGCGGTTGCTCGCGAACGCCGATTTCGCGGAGTTGATCGAAGCAGCGCGCGGAGCGGTGTGATGGCGCCGACGCCGTAGAATGGCCGCCTTATGGCCGACTACAGCGTCTACGAACTGCTCAACAAGAAGCGCCGCGGCGCGCCGCTGGACCCCCGCGAGATCGAGTTTTTCATCGAGGGCTTCACGCTCGGGCGGATTCCCGAATACCAGATGTCGGCGCTGCTGATGGCGATCGCCATCAACGGGATGACGGCCGAGGAGATGGCGACGCTGACGCAGGCGATGCTGCGGTCGGGCGAGCAGTGGCATCTGCGCAACAGCTACGACTTCATCGCCGACAAGCACTCCACGGGCGGTGTGGGCGATAAGGTGTCGCTCGTGCTGTCGCCCTGGGTGGCGGCATGCGGCGTCCCCATCGGCATGCTCTCCGGCCGCGGCCTCGGCCACACCGGCGGCACGCTCGACAAGCTCGAAGCGATTCCCGGATTCAACGCACGGCTGTCGCGCGATGAGTTCGAGCGATGCATCGCGGACGCGCTGTGCGTGATCTCGACGTCGACGGAAGGCATCGCGCCGGCGGACAAGAAGATTTACGCGCTGCGCGACGTGACGGGCACGGTTGAATCGTTGCCGCTCATCACAGCCTCGATCATGTCGAAGAAGCTGGCGATGGGCGCGTCCGCGCTGATCCTCGATGTGAAGACCGGTAGCGGCGCGTTCATGCGCCACTACCAGGATTCGAAAGCGCTCGCGCAAAGCCTTGTTGCGGCGGCCGCTGGATCGGGCACGAAGGTCGAGGCGCTGATCACGGACATGCATCGCCCGCTCGGCATCGCGGCGGGCAACGCGAACGAGATCGTCGAGACCATCGAAGTGCTGAAAGGCAACGGCCCCGCCGACGTCGAGGAAGTGACGCGGGCGCAGGCCGAGCGCATCCTGGTGATGTCGGGCCGCTTCGACGAAGACTCCGCGAATCAGGCGCTCGAAGAGGCGCTCAGCTCGGGCCGCGCTCTGGAGCAGGCGCGCAAATGGATCGCGGCCCAGGGCGGCGATCCGGCCATCGTCGACGACTACTCGCTGCTCGCGCGGCCGCGCGAAACGATCGAGGTGAAAGCGCCGCGCAGCGGCTTCATCACGCACATCGACACCTATCAGGCCGGCATGTTCACGGTGGACCTCGGCGCCGGCCGCAAGAAAGCGGACGACGTCATCGACTACGCCGCCGGCGTGATGTTCGACCGCAACACCGGCGACGAGGTGAAGGCGGGAGAAGTGATCGCGCGGATTCAGCTCGGCCAATCGCAGCGCGATGCCGAGGAGCTGAGGGCGCGGTTCCTGTCATTCGTGGAGTTGGGAGACGAAGCGCCGGAGCCGCGGCCGTTGGTGCATGAGCACCTGACGTGATTCCGCATTTCGAATGGGATCTCGAGAAAGCCCGCGAAAATGTGCGGAAGCACGGCGTCTCCTTCGAGGAAGCCGCGAGCACATTTGGCGATGACGATGCAGTCCTGGCTGACGATCTCGCCCACGACGACGACGAGGATCGCTTTATCATCGTCGGGATGTCGGCGCGTGAGCGCGTAGCTCCTGACGATCTACACGATTCGTCGCGAGGATGCGGTGCGCATCATCAGTAGCCGTCATGCGACGCGGCACGAAAGACGAGCCTATGACACGAAAAAAAACGACCGCCGATCCTGACCCGTTGGACCGCGAGATCGACTTCTCGAACGCGCGTCCAAACCCGTACGCGCGCGATTTTTATAAATCGCGCAACGTCCGCATTCTCGCGCCCGATCTGCTCGATGTGTTCCCGGATTCCGAATCGGTCAATGAGGCTCTGCGGACGCTGGTTCGCCTGACAGCGGTAGCGCCACGGCGTGTGAGCGCCAGGACTGCCGCTGCGCCGAGATCGCGCAAGAAGGCAGGTTCATGACGAAGCACCGTGCAATCGTCATAGTTTGCGACTCCCTCGGCGTAGGCGAGCTTCCTGACGCCGCCGAGTTCGGGGACGTCGGCTCCAACACCCTCGGCCACGTCATCGACGCCCACCACCCGCAGCTGCCCACCCTCACGCGCCTCGGACTGCTGCACACGTTGCCGACGTCTGCCACCACCGACATTCCATCCGCCGCCTATGGCCGCATGGCTGAAGTGAGCGCTGGGAAGGACACGACCACCGGCCATTGGGAAATGATGGGGCTGGTCGTCGTCGATCCGTTTCGCACGTATCCGAATGGCTTTCCGCCCGAGATCATCGCGGAGTACGAGAAGCGCATCGGGCGCAGGACGCTCGGCAACAAGCCGGCGTCCGGGACGGTGATTCTCGATGAGTTGGGCGAAGAACACATGCGCACCGGCGCACCGATCGTGTACACGTCGGGCGACTCCGTATTTCAGGTCGCGGCGCACGAAGAGGTGATCCCGGTCGATGAGCTGTGGCGCATTTGCGCCGAGGCGCGCGAGTTGATGCGCGGCGAGCACAACATCGGGCGGATCATCGCGCGGCCGTTTGTCGGACCCGGGGCGGGTCGTTTCTCGCGCACCGCGAATCGCAAAGACTTTGCGGTGAAGCCGATCGGCGAAACCGTCCTCGAGCGCGCCCACAACGCCGGCCGCGAGGTCATCGGCCTCGGCAAGATCGCCGACATCTTCGATCGCGTCGGCATCGGCCGCGAGATCCGCACGGAATCGAACTCCGACGGCATGCGCAAGACGATGGACCTCGTCCGCGAATCGAGCGCCGACTTCATCTTCACGAACCTGGTCGACTTCGACTCGAAGTACGGCCATCGCAACGATGCCGCCGGTTACGCGAAAGCACTGGAGAAGTTCGATGGCGAGCTTGCGGCCCTGCTCGATGTGTTGCGTGAGGACGATCTCGTGTTCATCACCGCCGATCACGGTTGCGATCCGACCGATGTATCCACCGATCACACGCGCGAGTACGTTCCGCTCGTCGTCGCCGGCCCGCGCATCCGCGGCGCGCGTCCCCTCGGCACACGCGCCACCTTCGGCGACCTCGGCGCCACGATCTGCGATCTACTCGAACTATCGTCGGCCGGTCTGGCCGGCACGAGCGCGCTCGACGCGCTGGGGGTGAAGGGATGAAGCGGTTGCTGTTGATTGCATTGCTGGCGACGAGCGCGATTGCGCAGGCGCCGATGACGCGCGTTGCAGACGACGGACTGGTGATCGATCGCGTGGGCGAAGCGAGTAAGCGCGATCTGCCGAAAGATCTGCTGAAGCGCATCGTCAATGAAGACATCGACGTGCTGCGTGGGAAGCGCCCTGACGGTTCGTACGAATACGCGAAGTACGAGCGTTTCGAGGCGAGCCGTGTGGCGCAGTCGTTCTCGATCGACTACCGCAAAGACCGCATGGAAACAGTCGAGGTGCGCGGCCCGTGGGTGTATCGCGTGATCCTCGAAGTCCCGGCGCGGCGCCTGGTCGTGCGCAGGAATCGTCCGGTGTGGATCGAGCGCATCGACGCGGAGTTCGTGCCGGAAGGATCGACGGTCACCCAACGCGAATCGTTCGAAATCAAAGCGTGGCTGCAGCCGGGCGAGGTCCGGCCGTTCGATCTGCCCGCGATTGCGAAGCAGGCCACCATCAAAGTCGTCGCCACCGCCGAAGAGAAAGGCGGCTACGCGAACATCGACGTCGGGCTGGTGCAGGCGCGCATCGTCGACGCCGCCGACAGTCCGTACGCAGAAGCGGTCGCGAGTGCGAAAGCGATCCTGCGCGCGCTCGACAACAATGACATTCAGTCGATGCGTTCATCGGCGCGCCGCATGCGGGCGGCGCTTGGCGGAACTGTAACAACGTCCGCAGCATCCGTTCCGGCAGTAGCACCGCGACCGGCTGCGTCAGAAATGACTGTCACCGCGCCGCGCACCGACACGGCTACGCGGCTCGAGTTACAGACCGAACTGCAGATGATCGAGGACCTGCTCACGGGGACGGAAGCCGAGCGGCGCGAGGGAATGGATCGCCTGCATCAGATGATCCGGCGCATGCGGCAGCAGTAGCGGCTGAGCCATATCCGCTGAGCGTGGAAATTGCACCGCGGGATGCGCTCGCGGCGCACGGCACCCGCGATTCGCGTTGCACTTTTGATGGTTTGACGCACATACAACGCTGACGTAGAATGCCGATCCCTCTTGTAGTAGCCCTAAGCGCTTTCCGAAAGGAGCAATCACTTGTCGTCAGTCAAACTTAGTTTCAAGGTCGGGGACAAGCTCGTTTACCCGAACCACGGAGTGACCGTGGTGGAGCACATCGGAGACTCGCCGATCATGCCCCAGGGTGACAGCTACTATCACCTGCGTCTGCTCGCGAACAATTCGCGGCTGGTGGTGCCGATCACGAACACGGACCGTGTCGGTCTGCGCCGCCTCTACCAGCAGAAGGAGATCAAAGGTCTCCTCGGCCTGCTCGAACAGAAGCTGGTGAAGAGCCACACGGACTGGAAAGGCCGTTACCGCGAGAACCTCGAGAAGATGAAGACCGGTCGCCTCGAAGACGTCGCGGATGTGTTGAAAAACCTCAATGAAGTGCAAAAACGGAAGAGCCTTTCGTTCCGCGAGAAAAAGATGTACGACCGGGCCAAGTACCTGCTCGTCTCCGAAGTCGCGATCGTGAAGGACATCCCCGAGGTCGAGGCGGAGAAGCTCATCCACAAGTGCCTGGAGAAGAGCCTCGCACCGATGGGCGCCAGCGCCGGACACTAGTAAAGAATCAGCCGAGATCTCCAGTGCCGCTTCGCAAGAAGCGGCACTTTTTCTATGCAACGACTTCCTGACTGGATCCGCGAAAAGAAACTGAACCTCTCGTCGCTGCGCGAGATGAAGACCATGCTGCGCGAGCGCGACCTGCACTCCGTGTGCGAATCGCTCGCATGTCCCAACCGCACCGAGTGCTTCTCGCGCGGCACCGCCACGTTCATGATCCTCGGCGACGTTTGCACGCGCTCGTGCGGTTTCTGCAACGTGACGACGGGCCGTCCGTACGCGCCGCCTTCGCCGGACGAGCCGCGCGCCGTCGCCGAGACCGCCCGCCGCCTCGGCCTCAAGCACGTGGTCGTCACTTGTGTGACGCGCGACGATCTCGCCGATGGCGGCGCGCTGCAGTTCGCCGAAACGATTCGCGAACTGCGAGTCGCGCTGCCGCAGGCCGCGGTGGAGGTGCTCACGTCGGACTTTCGCGGCAACCTCGATTCCGTTCGCACGGTCGTTGAAGCGCGGCCCGATTACTTCAATCACAACGTCGAAACCGTGCCGCGGCTCTACGACTACGTGCGTCCCGGTTCGCGCTTCGAGCGCTCGCTGGCCGTGCTGCGCGAGGCGAAACACGTCGACACGACCGTGATCACCAAATCCGGCCTCATGCTCGGCCTCGGCGAGCAGCGCGATGAAGTCCTCGACGTGCTGCAGCGTCTGCGCGAATCGCACGTGGAGATCGTCACGATCGGGCAGTACCTCCAGCCCAAACGCGAGAAGCTCGACGTCGTCGAGTATGTCCACCCGGACGTGTTCGACGAATACCGCGACGCCGGCATGGCGATGGGCTTCCGCGCCGTATTCGCCGGCCCGTTCGTGCGCAGCTCGTACATGGCCGACATGGTCGCGCATCAGGCAGCGGTATCCTGATCGCAACGTGACGAAAAGCCCCCGCTCGATCGATCCCGAGAAGCCCGAGAAATCGCAATACTTCGTCACGTACCTGCCGATCTTTCTCGACTACCTCTCGGTCGAAAAAGGTCTCGCGCGGAATTCGCTGTCCGCGTACTCCTCGGATCTGCGCCATTTCGGACACTGGCTCGGCGATCAAAGCGTCGACGTCGATCGCGTCGAGCGGATCCACATCGTCAAATACTTCCAGTGGCTGCGCGGCGCGGGGATTTCAGCGCGCTCGGTCGCGCGCGCGCTGGCTGCGATCCGCGGTCTCTTTCGCTTTCTCGTGTCGGAGCGGCACCTGAAGAAAGATCCGACAGAGAACCTCGAGAACCCGAAGCTGTGGTCGTCGCTGCCGAAGTCGCTGCAACCATCCGAAGTCGAAGCGCTGCTCGCCGCCCCCGATCGCAAGACCACGGATGGCCTGCGCGACGCCGCCATGCTCGAGCTGCTTTACGCGACCGGCCTGCGCGTCAGCGAGCTGATCAAAGTGCGCGTGGATGAGGTGGTCCTCGACGCCGGATTCCTCCGCACGATTGGCAAAGGCTCGAAAGAGCGCATCGTCCCATTCGGTGACGCGGCGCGCGACATCATCGTCGAATACGTCGAGAAAAGCCGTCCCGAGCTCGACAAATACGGCGACCCGCACCTCTTCCTTTCCCGGCGCGGCCGGCCGATGTCGCGTCAGGCGTTCTGGATGAAGATCACGCGATGCGCGCGCGAGGCGGGCGTGAAATCGCACATCTCCCCGCACGTGCTGCGGCATTCGTTCGCCACGCATTTGCTCGAGAACGGCGCCGACTTGCGCAGCGTGCAGATGATGCTCGGTCACGCCGACATCTCCACGACCCAGATCTATACCCACGTTTCGCGGGCGCGGCTGCAGCGGATGTATGAGTCGTTTCATCCGCGGGCGTGAGCGGGGAGTCGCAGAGTCTCAGAGTCTCAGAGGGTCGGCCTCACGAGCAGCGCCTGACGAATACTCTCTGAGACTCTGAGACTTCCTCCGGGGCATAATCGTCAAACCTGAGCAGTTCTAAGACCGACCCCCAATGCGTACTCTGATCCTGCTGGCCACGCTTCTCCTCGTCAATACGGCGAGCGCGAGCATTGCGCTCTTCTCCGACGGCCGCAACATGAAGATCGAGACCTACACCGTCGAGGAAGAGACGATCCATCTCACCATGCAGGGCGGCGGCAAACTCTCACTGCCGATCGCGCGCATCGAGCGCATCGTCGACGACGAGGTCGTGACGCCCGAGGTGGTCGAAGAGGTGCGGAAGATCGTGGAGGACGGTGGCGTGTTTCCGCGGCGCTCGTGGCGTTTTCACGAGACCAGCCAGCCGCTCTTCCAGTCGAAATACAACGACATCATCATCGAGGCTTCGCGGCAGTTCGACGTCGACGCGGCGCTCGTTTCGGCGGTCATCAAGGCGGAATCCGATTACAACCCGCGCATCGTTTCGCACAAGGGCGCGCGCGGCCTGATGCAGCTCATGCCCGCGACCGCGAAGCGTTTCGGTGTCACCAATTCGTTCGATCCTCGCGAGAACATTTTTGGCGGGACGCGATATCTTCGCTGGCTGCTGAAGAAGTTCGACGGCAACGCCGACCTCGCGGTCGCTGCGTACAACGCCGGCGAGGGGAACGTATGGAAGTACGAAGGCGTCCCGCCGTTCCGCGAGACCGTGAACTACATCAATCGCATCGCGAAGCACATTCGCCGCGCGATCGAGACCGAAGTGATTCCGCGCGACACCGTCGCGGCATCGACCGCCGTGTCATTGCGCTGACGCTTCTCTTTCTCAGCGCGAACCTCTTCGCGCTCGAGTCGCGCCTCCTCGGCGTGGAAGGCAAACCGATCGCCGGCGCGCAGATCTCCGTCGTCGACCAGCGCAGCACCGCGCGCACCGATTCCGACGGCCGTTTCACCCTCCTCCCCGATCCGCAGCTTCCGGCGACGCTCATCGTCGTCGGCAGCCGCGGCGAGCTCTATCCGCCGATCCCGCTGACACAGCCGAGCGCGGAGATCCGCCTCGAAAGTGCGTATCGCGAGAGCGTCACCGTCACCACCGGAGCCACACCGAACATCGAGGGCACGCCCGCTTCGGCGCCGGTCGTCCTTGGCGCCGAGGAGATCGAGCAGCGGAAGCCGGCGCACGTGGTGGAAGCGATCGCGACGACGCCCGGTGTGTCTGTCCGCGGTGAAGGCCCGCCTGCGGTGCCGGTCGTGCGCGGACTCGCGGGCGGCCGCACGCTGCTGCTGATCGATGATGCGCGCATCGTGGCCGAGCGGCGCGCCGGTCCGTCCGCGACGTTCGTCGATCCGATCAGCCTCGGCTCGATCGAGATCTCGCGCGGTCCCGGCTCGGTGGCGTATGGCTCTGACGCGATCGGCGGCATCGTGCATCTGCGTCCGCGCGATCCGATTCCCGGCCAGCCGGACTTCCGTTACGACGCTTGGGGCTCATTCGGCGGGACGAGCACGCGCGCCGGCGCGATCGAGTTTTCGACCGATGCCGCGGGCGGCGCGGTACTGGCGTCGCTGCACATGCGCGCGGCCGATGATGCGCATGACGCGAACGGCGACGTGATCGCGAACTCGGGCTATCGCGATCGCGGCGCGTTGGTGCGTTACGTGCGCGATACGAGCTGGGGCCGTTTGCGCGCGGGCATGATGTCGAGTGTCGCGCGCGACGTCGGCGCGCCTTCCACCGACACGGTGCAGACGGTCTATCCCGACGAGCGCGCGACGCTCGCGACGTTCGCGATCGATCTTCCCGGCCGCGACGGATGGAACGCCCTGGCGGCGCGCGGCTCGCTCGGATCGTATGGCATCACGACGAATCGCGTTCGTGCCACAGGCATCGAAAGTGCGACCGTGAAAGCGCGCGATGCGTCGCTGCGATTCTCCGGCGAGCGCGCGTTCGGACGTTCGCGACTCACGACCGGCATCGACTTCGTCACCCGTTTCAATCTGCACTCGCCGGGCGCGGTCGATGATGCGGACCGCTACGACACCGGCATCTACGCGAGCTGGTCCGGGGCGATGTCGAACGTGCTGCAGCTCGCCGCCGGCGCGCGCGGCGATCACGTTGCGACGCGCAACAGCGGAGGTTTCTTCGGCGATCGTTCAACGGCCGATGTCGCGCCGTCCGGATTCGTGGCAATGACTGCCGGTCCGTTCCGCGGCGTCACGTCGACGATCCAGGTGGCCAGCGGTTATCGCGAGCCGTCGCTGTCCGATCGCTACTTCCGCGGCGTGAGCGGACGTGGATTCGTGGTCGGCAATCCCGATCTCGAGCCCGAGCGCAGCCTGCAATTCGACGCAGGCGTGCGCTGGAGCGGCGCGCGGTCGCGCGTAGCGTTGTACGCGTATGACTATCGCATCCGCCATCTCGTGGAGCGCTTTCGCAACGGAGCCGATTTCAACTTCCGCAATCGCGGGGAGGCGGACGTGCGTGGACTGGAGCTCGAAGCAGGGACGCGGCTGCCGCTGCATCTCGATCTGCAACTCGGCGCCTCGATCGCGCGCGGCGAAGATGTCGACACGCACGATGCGCTCGACGACATCGCGCCGGGCACATTGCAGGCATCGCTGCGATGGGCTGCCGAACGCGCGTCGGCATTCGTCACGGCGATTGCGTTTGCGCGCGACGATCGTCCGGGTCCGGTCGAGACTGAACGTCCCGGTTACGCCGAGATCGACGTCGGCGCCGGCTGGCGCGTGCATCCGCAGTTCGAGTTACGCGTGGTCGTGCGCAATCTCACGAACGCCGATCACTTTGGTTCGGCCGACGCGGTAGCCGCGCTCGCGCCGGGACGCAGTTTGATGATTGGAATCAACCGATGAAATGGCTGAAATGGTTCATCGCGGGCGCGCTTGCCGTGCCCCTCCTTCACCAGGTCGTCCTCGCATTGCTCAACGCCGCCGGAGTCATCGCGCGACAGCCGTTCGCGATGACGCCGACCGAGCCGTTCGGAGTGCCGCAGGTGATCTCGCTCTCCTTCTGGGGCGGCATCTGGGGAATCATCCTGGGCTTGTTGCTCGTCCGAACAAAGTCCGCGCGCGCCTTCTGGCTCATCGCAATCGTGGTCGGCGCGATCGCGCCCACGCTCGTCGCGGGCCTCGTCGTCGCGCCGCTCAAAGGTCAGCCCGCGGGTGGCGACGCGAAGATGTTCGCAATCGGCTTGCTCATCAACGGCGCGTGGGGTCTGGGAACAGCAGCGTTGTACCGCCTCATGAACCGATCTGGAACGACGGGCTGAGAGCCCGTCGCTCCAGAGTTCCAGATCACGCCAGCGCCGGCTCGGCGACGAACGCTTCCTCGATCATCGCCACGGCACGCAACTTATCGAATTTAACGACCATTACTGTCCGATCGTCGTCCGCCGGCCGGGTGCCCGAGTGGCGTGCCACGGCGTCGAGGATCGTGTCGCGGATGCTGGACGGCGAGCTGTCGGTGTGCGCGGCGAGCAGCGACTCGAGTTGTTCGAAGCCGAGCGGCTCGCCGTTCTCGTCCTGCGCCTCGACAATGCCGTCGCTGAGGTAGACGATGCCGTCGCCTTCCTCGAGCGTCATCTCCACGGTGTGCGTGCTGATGTTGTCGCGGACGCCGAGGGGGAACGATGGCGATTCGATGGCAATGGGCGTTTGCTGCCCGCGCCGAAGCAGGTACGGATAAAGATGGCCGGCGTTGGTGTGGCGGATGGTGCGGCGATCGAGGTCGAAGATCGTGAATCCGAGCGTCATGAACGCGCGACGTTCCGTCGAACGGAACACCAGCTCATTCAGCCGGTGAAACAGCGATGTTTCGTCGGCTCCTTCTTCGACGAGCGTGGTCATGGCCGCTTTCACCATCGCCATCACCAGGCCTGTCGAAAGACCGTGTCCCGACACGTCGCCGATCGCAACCGCCAGCCGCGATTTGTCGAGGTTGAAGACGTCGTAGTAATCGCCGCCGATCGAGGTGGTCGGCTCGAAGTGCGCCGAGAACGACACGCCGCTGAACTGCGGACCTTCCTTCGGCAGCAGGTTGCGCTGGATGGTCGCGGCAATGGCGATCTCGCTCTGCAGCCGTTCCTTTTCCGTGACGCTGGCGAGCAGCGAGGCGATCGACTCCGTCATCCGGTCGAACGACTGCGCCATCGCCCCGAGCTGGTTGTGGCGCTTCATCTTGATCCGGTACGAGAAGTCGCCGCGCTCCACCGCGCGCGTCCCTTTCTCGATGCGGTTCACCGCGCGCGAGATGCTGAAGATGAGCACCGCCGCGAAGAGCGCCGCGATGCAATACATCGCCAGCAGCAGCGCGGCCAGTCCCATGATGATCGTGGCCAGGATGCGGAAGTACTCGCTTGCCGACGCGCCGAAGTAGTACGAGAACAGGTTGCTCGGCGGATTCACGATCAGCATGAACAGGCTGTGATCGGGCATCTCGTGGCCCGTTTGCCAATCCGTGAGATCGGTGATGTCGCCCCAGACGATGTTGCGGCCGACATTCGCGCCGAAGATGTCCTTGATGGTGTCGTTGTCGAAGTCGATGTCGGCGCTGGTCTGGCCGTCGCGCCGTGTCGCCTTGGCGTTGGTCGTGCGCACGATCATGCGCCAGCGCTCATAAAGCTGATTGGTCCAATGCTCGTCCATCGGCTGCACGAGCACCACCGCGCGCGGCGGATTGCCTTCGAACTGGCGCGCAGCCACGAACAGCGGCAGTCCCTCGCGGCCGACCACGCCGCTGAAACTCGTCTTGCGCAGCCACTCGGGCAGTTGCGTGCCGGTGCCTTCGTCGGTGTCGTAGATCTCGAGCGTCGGCAGTCCGCCTGCGGGCTTGCGGCCGTTCGAGACGTAGTCGACCGCCCAGCTTTCCATCTGTCCCAGCGTCGCAGATCGCTCCGCGCGGACCGCGGCCTGCGTCATCACGGCCGCAAACATGTACGCGACCGTGAGTAGCAGGATGGTCATCAGGAAAAACGGCAGCAGGCCAATGAGGAGGTAACTGAGAAACAGGCGCCGGCCGACGGTCCAGAAAAGATTGCGCAGGAGCCAGCGGAAGAAAACAGCGAGGCCGTAGAGCGTCAGCGCGATGACCAGGAGCCATGCGAAGAACTCGACGACGCCGATGAGAGCAAAGCCGCGGCCCAGGCGATCGAGCGTGCGATCGGCGACTTCACAGAAGATGACCGTGGCGACGCCGAAGAGCCAAACGAGGAGCGCCGGCGAGAAGCGACGCCGTCTGGTCTCCGGTCCAACGTCCATCGCGGTCATGATGACACACGGCCCCTGTAGCGCCGGTTGCACTGCTATCTACGGCGCGCGCGGCTGCGGGTTGCGCCGGAATACCGCTGGAATCGCGGCTGTCTTTTGCGGCAGACTATCGGCGTTCCCTCATCCCATGCGCACACTCATCGTCTCTGCTCTCACCTCGTTCCTGGTCGCCAACGCCGCGTCCGCGGCGTGCGTCAATCGCTTCGTCGTCCGCACCGAGCGCCCGCTGCAGGTGGTCACACTGCTCACCGGCAAGCTGACGTTCCAGGAGGCGCAGTCTCTCGCGGCCGCCATTTCAAAGAAGCAGGCGCCGCCGCTCGAGTGGGTGAACGAGGACGGGAAGATCGTTGCCAAGCAGTACGGCGAGCTCAAAGTCGTCCGCCCCATGCCCGTCGGCTGCGACGGGAAAACCTCGGGCGTGGTCATGGTCGTATCGTTCGGGAGCTCGCTTCCGCCGTCCAAGAAGATGCACGTGAAGATCGATGGCGATACGACGGTGGCGTTCGATCAGCAGGACAACTAGTGTTCCGTCCGCGAATTGGCCGCAACCCTTCGGGCTGGTGGAGGTTGCGCCGCGATCTCTGCGTTGCTCGTCGTCGCCGATGTCCCGCATCGCCTCCTCCTCGCGCCTTGATCTCGCAGCGCAAGCTCCACCAGCGACATTGCATCCAATCGCGGACGGAACACTAGGAACCGCTCCAACTCGGTCTCCGCTTCTCGACGAACGCATTCAATCCCTCGTTCGCGTCGCTGGTCTGCATGAGCTCCTCGAGATAGAGCCGCTCCACGCGTGCAAGCCGTTCGTCGAAATCCTCTGCCTGTGCGAGCCGGAAGGCTTTCTTCGCCATTCGCAGCGATGACGCGCTGTGGCGATGAATGCGCGCGAGCCATTCGTCTGCACGCGCGTCGAACTCGGTGGCCTGAAACACCGCGTTTACGAGACCCAGCCGCTCGGCAGTTGCTGCGTCGATTGGATCGCCGGTGAGGAACAGCTCCAGCCCTTTGCGCGGCGGCGGTTGTCGCGAGAGTTGATACGCGGCGACGGGAGGAAAGACGCCGAGCTGAATCTCAGGCTGGCCGAAACGTGCGCGATCGGAAGCCAGCACGAAGTCGCACGCGAGCGCGAGCTCGCAACCACCGCCGAGGGCGACGCCGCGGACGAGAGCGACGGTGACGAGGTCGAGCCGCACGAGCATCCGGAAGCAGTCGTGGAAACGCTCCAGCATTCCGGCGACGCGATCGCCGAGGTGGTCCTGCACGCTCGCGCCGGCGGAGAAGGCTTTGTCGCCGGTGGCGTCGATGATCAGCGTGTGACGATCGTTCGTGACGCGGCCGAGAGCGTCGCGCAGCTCCTCGAGCATGGCGATGTCGAGGATGTGCAGCGGCGGATCGGCAAGCGTGATGCGATATGCGTTTGCGTCGGACGAGAGCGTGATTTTCGGCATGACGGCGTCAGCGTACCGCGCGCCGCCGTACGCGCTCGGACGTTTGCGGATACGCGAGCTCCAGCGAGTGTTCGGTCAGCAGCAACACCATCCCCGGCCGCACCGCGAACGAGCGGAGGTTCGAGGGCAACGTGAACTGCGAACTGCTCGCGGTCCATGACGGCAGGTCGTAAAGCACGGGTGCGTCCGTACCGCGCGCGACGAGAGCACACGTGCCGTCGATGCGCAATCGATGCGCGGGGTTCGGCGTGACGTCGGTGAGACGTTGTTCGACTTGCGCCAGCGTCGGCTCCGAGTAACCGAAGACTTTCGCCGCGAGCACGTACACCTTGCCCGACGAGTACGCGATCGATGATGCGAACTCCGGCGCCGCCGTAATGACGATCGACGATGGATGCAGCGGATCGGCGATGTTCAATACGCGAATCTCGTCGGGAAACGAGAACAGGGCGTACGCGCTCGTGCCGGAGACCGCCACGTCGATGACGTTGCCGTTGAGTGCAGCGGTGACGGCGAGCGTGTTCGGATCGAGCACGTACGTCGTGCGCGTCGCGCAACCCTGGACCGTGCAGCCGTTTGCAACCGCCGCCCAGACGGTGTTGCCCGCCATGCGAATGGCCACCATTTCCGAGTTGAAGTCGTCGCGAATATCCGCCTGCGCGAAGGCCACCCCCGCGCGCGAGTAGGCAGTGACGATGCCGTTGCTTGCCAGCGTGTACAGCGCGTTGTCGCTCGCAGCGAGATCGAATGCCGCGGGGATCGTGGTCACGAATCGCGGCGCCCATGGCGTCACGATCGAAAAGAAGTCGATCCCTTCGTCATCCATGAGGTACACGCGATCGCGGGCCGCGGCCATCTTCGTATAGTGCGAGCTCGCGAACGCCGCGTCGGGCTGCGGAAGGTCCACGAGATAACGCGACGCCGCGGTGCCTTTGAACGTCGCGATCGCCGCAATCGATGACGCCGCGTCGAACGCAACCGCTTCCGCCGGCAGCGCATGCTCGCGCAGCAGCGTGCGCGCGTCGTCGTAAACCAGCAGGCGCCGCGCGTCCATCACCAGCAGGTCGTCGCTCGCGAACGTCATCTGTTTCGGGATGATGCGATCGGACCCTGCGATCACGCGCACGTTTCCGGTAGCGAGATCGACGACGCTGATGTTGATCGTGAAGATCGCGGCGCGCGTGGCATCGAGCGCGAGGCTCGAAGCCGCACCGCTGAGCGTGAACTTCTGCGAGGTGGCCGCGAGATCGCCCGCCGCCCAGTAGTGCACCACCGTCTGAGTCTGAACCTCGCTCTCCTTCACCTCGGTCATCGCGATCGCCGAGCCGGCGCGCGTGAGCAGCGTCATCGTCGGGACGGTGATGCGTGTGGGTGTGCTTTGTCCGTTCGGCGCCGCCCAGACCGTGCCGTCGGCGAGCAGCGCCACGACGTGCGCATCGGACATCACCGCGTTCGCGATCGTGCCGCCGAAGGTGATGGTCGTCGCTTGTACGGGAGTTGCGGAAACGAGCGACCAGACTGTGGCCTTCGCGCCGCTGGTCGTCAGCAAACCGTTGTTGCGGAAGTCGCGCACGACCGATCCAGCCTCGGCATCCCACGACCGTTCCTCGACCAGCGCGATGCCGGTCGAGTCAATGCGGTGCTGCGTGATGCGTCCGGCCAGGTTCGAAAACCACGCCTTGTCGCCCGACGCACGAACACTGCTCGTCGCGCCGCCGCTGTAGCTGACCAGTGGATACGGCCGCGCAATGGCGGTGGTGTCGAGCGTGACCAGCCCAATGTCGCCCGCGGCGATGTACAGCGTCTCGCCTTCGCGGGCCATCGCCTGGATCGCGTTGACCGTGCCGTCTGTCAGCGCGAGATCGGCCGCGTACAGTTCTGCGATCCGGTCGGTATCCGAAAAATTCACCGCGCGCACGGTGCGATCGGGGCCGGCGATGAAGTGCGTCTGATCGCCCGAGGCTGCGAACGCGGTCGTGACGAGCGGGATGCGCTCCAGAAAAATGGTGCTCGAGAAGAGGTCCGTGGTCTGTCCGAAACGGTCGGATACGAAGATGAGCTCATCGCTCGTGGCGTGTACGGCGTTCGCGCGCGGCGCGGACGTGAGCGAGCCGATGTTCTGCGGCAGCGTCGGCACAGCCACCGAGTACATCTCGACGCTCGCGTCTCCATCGGTCGCGTACAACGTCGTCTTCGCGAAAGCGAGCGACGTGACGTTGCTCGAGCTCGACGGCAGGATCACGCTGGTGCGGAACGGCGCCGATGGGTTGAACAGATCAAAGTGCGCGATGCCGTTCGTCGTGGCCGCGAAGAGCGCGGCGGAGACGATCTCGATGTCGTTGATCGCCGCGTTCACGTTGACCGTGGTGAGGCGTGTGATGTTGCGGCCATCGCGGCGCAACACGATGAGTTGCGAGCCGCTGCCCGCGTACGCGAGGCCGTTGCCATTCGCGCGCACGATGCGTGTCGAGCCCGGAAGCGCGATCGAGTCGACGATCGAGCCGTTTTTGAGAAGTTGCACGCCGTAGCCGGTCGCGAGCCAGAGAAAGTCGCCGTCGACCGAGAGATCGTACGCGGTCGTGCGGAACTGGCTGCTCGTCTTCGCCGTCCACTGGGAGCAGTCGGCGAAGAGGTTCGATGCGAAAAGGAAGAGGAGAAGGGAAACGACCGCTTTCACACGCCCGGGCATGAGCTAAGTGTAGCGCGGGCCAGCGCGAGCGCCTTCTTCACATACGACGGATGCGGCACGTCGCTCATCGCACCCGGATCGATCCATTGATACTCGCGTCCCACGCGAACGCGGGCGTCCGCGGCGTACAGCGTGAACTCGATCTTGCGCGTGGTCACGGTGTGGCGGAAAGTGCCGAGTAATTCGCGCGCGGTCGCGGCCAGCGGAGAGCCGGTGAGGAGCGAGGTGTCGCCGTGCGGCAGGTGATAGAGGTCGCTCATGAGCGGTCCTGATTCGCGACGCATCAACACGCGCCCGCGGCGGTCGCGAATCAGATACAGCGCGATGCGCAGCTCGCGCGTGGCCGGCTTCGCTTTCGGGCGCGGGAGCTCGTTGACGCGACCCGTGTTCAGCGCCACGCATTCCTCCCGAATCGGACAGACGAGACACGACGGATTGCGCGGCGTGCAAATGAGCGCGCCGAGCTCCATCAGTCCCTGATTGAACGCCCGCGGCGACTTGCACGCGCGCACCAGCGCCTCGGAACGCATCCATGCACCGTCGTCATCGCCGAACAACCTCGCCACGACGCGCGCGACGTTGCCATCCACGATCGGCGCTCGTGCATCGAATGCGATCGACGCGATCGCGCCGGCCGTGTAGCGGCCGATACCCGGAATGGTCAACAACGCGTCCGCCGTCGACGGAACGATGCCGCCGAACCGCTCCATCACGGCAACCGCGCCCGCACGCAGCATGCGCGCGCGGCGGTAGTAGCCGAGCCCTGACCACGCCGCGGTGACGTCATCGTCGGTGGAAGAGGCGAGCGCTCCGACCGAGGGAAAGCGCGTCAGGAAGCGCTCGAAATACGGCAGCACCACCTCCATCCGCGTCTGCTGCAGCATCACCTCGGACACCCAGACTTCGTACGGCCGATACGCGGCGCGCCACGGGAGCGGACGCTGGTGCCGCACGAACCATCGCTCGATTCGCTGCGCCGCGCGGCGGAGGTCTGAGGCTTGCAAAACGGCGTTATTGTATTCTTCGGGTCGGCTGCACGAGGAACGTTCATGAGCGAGCAGGTTCACGGATCACCGGAAGCGGAACAGGGGAAGTACGTCTACTGCATCATCAAGACGGACGCGAACCGCGATTTCGGCGCCGTCGGCATCGGCGGACGCGGGGACCGCGTGTACAGCGTCCATCATCGCGAGTTCGCCGCGGTGGTCTCGAATTGCCCTTTGATCGTCTTCGATCCGACGCGTGAGAACGCGCTCGCGCACGAGCATGTCAACGAGCTGGTGATGAAGGACTTCACGGTCCTGCCGATGAGCTTCGGCACCGTCTTCCGCACCGAGAACGACATCAAGGAGTTCCTCAAGGGCACGTACGAGGCGCTCAGCGACGTGCTCCAGAAGATGGAAGGGAAGATCGAGTTCGGCCTGAAGGTGAACTGGGACAAGGACCAGGTCGTCAAGGAGATCGAGAACGAGAACGAGGAGATCCGCCGCCTCAAGGAGGAGATCCAGTCGAATACCTCGACCTCGACGTACTTCTCGCGCATGCAACTCGGCCGCGTGGTCGAGTCGGCGTTGCAGGCGAAGGCCGACGCGTACGTGACCGAGATCTACGAGGCGCTGCGCGACGCCGCGATCGCCTCGCGCTCGAACAAGCCGATCGGCGACAAGATGATCATGAACGCGGCGTTCCTCGTCGAGCGCGACAAGACCAAGGCGTTCGACGATCAGATCTCCGAGATCGCGAAAAAGTACGAGAACAAGCTGTCGTTCCTCTACACGGGACCGTGGCCGCCGTATAACTTCGTGAACATCCGGCTGAAACTCGAGCGCGCTGAGCGTTAGCGCGCCTTTGTGGAGGCCGGCGGCGGCGGCCGCCGCGCGTTGAAAGCGGCAGCTACCGCTGCCGCACTCCATAGCGAAAGATTTGCAAGCGCGCTACTGTTGACCCGAGACAATGTCGCACGTCGCCAATCGCCCCTGGATCGACTCGCCGTTCTTCCCGACGGCGCTGGCTGAGGCCGGGCTCGATCCCGAGACGAAGAAGATCGTCGAGTTCTTTGCCGAGCACGGCTATGTGATCGTCGATCCCGAGATCGACGACCGCACCATCGAGCACGCTAACCTCACGCTGCGGGATCGCTTCAAGCAGACCTACGAGCCGTATTACGCCGACACAACGCGCATCCAGGACGCGTGGTGGTTCAACGAGCATGTGAAGACCATCGCGGTCGCGCCGCGCATCCTCGAGATCCTGCGCATTCTTTATCAGCGCGAGCCGATCCCGTTTCAGACGCTGAATTTCCGCGTCGGGTCGCAGCAGCGCACGCACAGCGACATCATCCACTTCGACTCGATCCCCTACGGCTACATGGCCGGCGTCTGGACGGCGATGGAAGACGTCGACCTCGGAAATGGTCCGCTGCACTATTACCCGACCTCGCAGCGCTTCCCGCGCTTCGACATGCACGACATCGGCATCACCGCCGCGGGCACGGTCGGCTACGAGAAGTACCCGCTCTACGAAGACTTCGTCGAGGCGCTGATGAAGGCGCAGCGCGCGGAGCGGATCGAATTGCAGATGAAGCGCGGGCAGTCGCTGATCTGGTCGGCCAACCTGTTCCACGGCGGCAGTCCGATTCGCGACACGGATCGCACGCGCCTCTCGCAGGTTACGCACTACTACTTCGAAGGCTGCATCTACTACACCCCCCTCTTCTCCGACCTCGGCCTCGGCAAGCTGGTCACGCGCAAGATCCACGACATGCGCACGGGCCAGATGGTGCCGCATTACTACAACGGCAAAGAGATCGAGAATCCGGGCGAATGGCCGCCGCGCGAGCTGCCGCCGTGGGGCGCGATCCAGAACCGAGCGAAGCGAAAAGCGAAGGGCATCAAGAACGCGATCGCCCAACTTCTGCGACCATAGGCACGCCATGGCCTTCATCCTCGACGACATCCTGCTGCTGCCGATCACCGGACCAATCGCCGGCTTCCGCTGGGTCATGAGCACGATCCAGAAGATGGCGGACGAGGAGCTGATGAATGATCAGCCGTGGAAAGAACGGCTGATCGAGCTGCAGATGCAGCTCGAGCTCGGCGAGATCAGCGAAGAGGATTACGTGCGCGAGGAAGCGATCGTGTTCCAGGCGCTGCGGGACATCCGCGCGCGCAAGGAAGAGCTGGCGCGCCAGTACGCGGCCGAGCGCGGTGAAGAAGAGGGCGGCATCGGGCTCTACACGGGCTACGGCGATCGATGACGGCACTCGTCGACGCGTTCGACGAGCTCGTGGATCGCCGCGTCATCCTCTTCGGCGGCAAAGGTGGCGTAGGCAAGACCACCATTTCCACCGCGGCAGCATTGCACTATGCGCAAACGCGGTCGACGATCCTGTTTACCACCGATCCCGCCTCGAACCTCCGCGATCTCCTCGGCGAAACGCCGTCATCACTGCGTATCGAAGAGCTCGACGCACACGCGCTCTACACGCGCTTCCTCGACGCGAACCTCGAGGCGTTCCTCGAGATCGGCGACCGTGGGACGTATCTCGATCGCGAAGAGATGCAGCGTTTGCTGGAGCTGTCGATTCCGGGCATCGATGAGCTGATGGCGTGGATGCACATCGGCGAGCTTGCCGAGGCGAACCGTGATTCGATCGTGGTCGTCGACACCGCGCCGACCGGCCACACGCTGCGCATGTTGTCGTCGTCCGAGCACTTTCATCAGCTCGCGCAGGCGCTCGACGCGATGCAGGAGAAGCACCGCGCGATGGTCGCGCAATTCACGCGACGCTCTGTTGCCGATGCCATGGATCAGTTCATCGACGACTTTGACGCTCGCGCGAAACGGCGGCGCGCACTGTTGACGACGTTCGTGCCGGTGACGCTCGAGGAGCCGCTGGTAGTCGAGCAGACCTTGCGGCTGATCGCGTCGGTGGGCCTCGAGGTGCCGTTCGTGATTCTGAACCGCGCCCGCGGGCCGGTTCCCGCCGCACTCGCGCCATGGCGCGTCGTAGAGGCGCCAAGATCGTGCGTTCCCTTAGATTCCGCGGAAAAGATCAGCGCGTGGAGCGCCGGCGTCCCGGGCCGGCTGATCCGGCAGCGTCCCGCGCTGCCGGCCACCGCTCAGGTGACGGCGCGGGACGCCGTCCCATCAGCCGGCGCGGGACGCCAGCGCTCCGCCATCTTCTTCGCGGGCAAGGGTGGCGTGGGCAAAACCTCGTGTTCGGCCTCTGTCGCGTTGCAACTCGCGCACAAAAACCCCGACAAACACTACGTCGCCATCTCGGTCGATCCCGCGCACTCTCTCCTGGATCTTCAGATCCGCGAGCGCAACCTCACCATCGAAGCCATCGACACCAAGGCGAAATGGCGCCGTTTCCGCGACACGTTCGGCAGCAAGATCGAAGCAGCAGTCGACGCACTCACGCCTCGTGGAATGTCGATGTCATACGACACCGAGGCCATGCTCCATCTCATCGAGATCGCGCCGCCCGGAGCAGACGAGCTCTTTGCCATCACGCGTCTCGCGGATCTGACGAGCGATGAAAACATCGCGGGCGTCATCGTCGACACCGCGCCAACCGGCCATTTCCTCCGGCTGCTCGATCTGCCGAAGGAAGCCGGCGAATGGGTGCGCGAGTTCATGCGCATTCTGCTCCGCTATAGAGACCTCATCCCGGCGGGCTCCCTTGGCGAAGAGCTCGTGCGCGCTTCGCGCGCGCTGAAGGAGCTCGACGCTACGCTGCGTTCGGACAAGACAGAAGTCATCGTCGTCACCCGTCCCGAGCGCATCGTCATCGCCGAGACCGAGCGTCTCATCGAGAACCTCCGCGCGCGCGGCATTCACCTCGGCGAGGTCATCGCGAACTACGTCACGCCCGCGAACGGCGACGAATGTGACCAGTCGATGCGCGCGTACGAGCTGGAAGCTCTCGAGCGCCTGGAGAACCCGCTGATCATCGAGCGCCGCGACCGCCCGCCATCGTCGACCGACGATTTGTTGTCCCTCGTGCCGATCGAATGAGAAACTGCGCGCCGTGACCTCGGTGCTTTACGTCTACGCCGTGACGCGCGATCCGGCCACGCCCGACGCGGAAGGCGTCGACGGTGCGAAGCGCTTCGGCACTACCGCCGTCGATGACGTCTACGCCGTGTTCACGCCTGTGAATGCCGAGGAGTTCTCGCAGGATGTGATCGATCGGCGCGCGGGGGATCTCGAGTGGCTTGGCGCGATCGGCTATCGCCATCAGGACGTAACATCCGATCTGATGAAGAAGACCGCGATCGTACCGCTGCGCGCGTTCACGCTCTTCAGCTCAGAAGAAGCACTGCGTGCGTACCTCCGCGAACATCACGACGTACTGTCGAAAACGCTGGCGCGTCTTGCGGACAAGCAGGAGTGGACGCTGCGTATCGAGCTCGAGCCCTCGAAGTGGAGCGAGGCGATCACCGGCCGCGTCGCTTCGTTGCGCGAGCTGCAGAACGACATCGCCACCGCGTCACCCGGCAAAGCGTTCCTGCTCGGCAAGAAACTCGACGACGAAAAGAAACGCGCGTCGCACGCCGCGGAAGACGATCTCGTGAAAGAGATTGAGCAGGCCGTGATGACGAAGCTGAACTGCGAGACCGTCGCCGAAACGCGCCAGCGTCGCGATGGCGCCTTCCCGCAGATCAACGTCCTGCTCAATCGCGACGAAGAAGCTGTGCTGCAGGAACTGCGCGAGGAGCTCGCCGCGCGCTACGCGGCCGAAGGCGTCACGCTCGCGCTATCGGGCCCGTGGCCGCCGTACACGTTTACTGGAGCGACGGGCGCTCAGCCCGTCGATGGCCGCGGCACGACGGGCTGAGAGCCCGTCGCTCCAGGGGAGACGAAGGATGACGAACGATCAGCTCGAAGAGCTACCCCTTTTAGAAACGCTCGACCATCTGCTCGACCGCGGCGTGATCATCGCCGGCGAAGCCGTCATCTCCATCGGCGACGTCGATCTCCTCTACCTGGGGCTCAACGTCGTGCTGGCCAACGTCGACGCGATCATCCGGACCTCGCAAGGCAAGCGATGAAATCGGTGGTCATCGGCGCGCACCTGCTGCGGGACGATGTCGAGCCGCTCGCCGCCGCGATTCCTGTCGGCGACCTCTATCTCAGCGCGATCGAGCTTCCCGACGATCAGCCGCTCGGCGATCGCGATCTGCTGTTGCGCGTCGCCGGCGTACGCGCGACGCTGCTCGACGTCGCGACATTCATCGCCATCCGCTACGGCTTCACGCTCGCCGGTCCGGCTGACGCGGAATCGAAATGTTCCGCGTTCCTTACGCGATGGAAGCGCGTGCTCACCGCACATCGTGACGACGTCGAGATGACGCTGAAGGTGAAGGCTGCGATCGCACGTCCGCGTCCCGATCGCCATGATTTCACCAGCGGCGCCGATTACCTCCGCGCGTTGCACGCTGCGACACAGGCGTCGAATGTCGATCCCGCATTTCGCGAGCACGCGCAGCGGTTGCTCGTCCCGCTCAGCGCGAAACATCGCTGGACGCATCGCGATGAACGCTCGGTCGAGCTCGCGGCGCTCGTGCCGCGCGCGCGGCTCGACGAGGTTCGCGCCGCGGGCGAAGAGTTACGACGTGTGGCGCCTGATGTCCCGTTTCTGCTGTCCGGTCCGTGGCCGCTGGAGGTCTTCGCCGATGATGATCACGAATGAAGAAGAGGAGTTGCGCGCCGCGCTCTCTTTCACCGACTCTGTCGTACCCGAGCGCATTTCGGCCGATGCGGAAATCGTCGAGAACGGACTGGCGAAGCTGGTGCTGTCGATCATCGAGCTCGTGCGCCGTCTGCTCGAAAAGCAGGCGTTGCGTCGCATGGAAGCCGGCAATCTCACCGACGAAGAAATCGAGCGCCTCGGCAACGCGCTGATGAAGCTCGAAGAAAAAATGGGCGAGCTCAAGCGCACGTTCGGTCTTAGCGACGAACAACTGAACATGAACCTCGGCCCGCTCAAGATGTGGGAGGGGTGAATCGGTTCCTCGGGTTCCCTCGGGTTCCTCGGGGTTCCTCGGAGTGGTTCGGCTTCCCCCCGAGGAACTCCGAGGAACCGAGGAACTCCGAGGAACTTGTCTTGACTCCCATGCGCGAAACCGGTTAAACGTGCAGCCGCATGCCGATTGATAATCGGGGATCGCTTCAGCGGCAGCCGCAAGGGCTGGTCGACATCCTCGACAAGATCCTGGACAAGGGCCTCGTGGTCGCGGGCGACGTGAAGGTGTCGCTGGCGAACGTCGAGCTGCTCACCATCCAGCTCCGCCTGGTGATCTGTTCGATCGACAAGGCCGAGGCGATCGGGATCAATTGGTGGCGGTCGGACCGTTTTTACTCGAGCGACGCCAGCGCGCTGAAAGGCGCCGAAGAGTACGACGAGCTGCGGAACCGCATCGCCGAACTCGAACGTCAGCTCAATGCTCGCGAGCTTCCCGCCGGGAAGCCGAAAGAGACGAAAGGCAGGTAAGTCATGGCTGTCGAACGCGCCCCGGGCGGAACCAGTCTCATCGACGTACTCGATCGAATTCTCGATAAAGGTATCGTCGTCGACGCATGGGTCAGGATCTCGCTGGTCGGTATCGACCTGATCACGGTTGAAGCCCGCGTCGTCATCGCGTCGATCGATACGTATCTGAAGTACGCGGAAGCGGTCGGCATTACATCGACTGTCGCGCGTCCTGCGCTCGGCCCGGGAGAAGGCGGCGGAACAGGATCGGCGACGACCGGCACGCCCACCGGCGCGACGCGGCTGTAATTCTGGAGCGACGGGCTCTCAGCCCGTCGACGAGCCGGCCGCTCCAGATGTCACCTGATGTACCCGAGCGACTTGAGGTTCTCGTAGTACTCCTCATTGACGCTCGCACTCGCCGCCGCGTCCGTTTCGCGCGGGCCGTACGTCGCGATGCGGGACTGCGGCTCGCCGCCCGGCATCTCGCTCGATGCCGGGAAGCCGAGGATGGTGAGGATGGCGGGGGCGATGTCCCATGCGGTGCGCGCGCGCAGCGGCATGGTCGACGCGATCACCCCCGCGCCCCGTTGTCCTTCGCCCGGCATGCCCGCGACCACCACTTCGTAGCCGCGTGCGCGAGCGAGCGTGACCGCGATCGTGATTCCATCGAGCGCGCGCAGCGACGACGCGACCTTCGCGGCCGGATCGAGCTCGATGCGATTGAGGATCACATCGAGCGCCGGCAGATACACCGTCGCGAATCGCGGCTTTCTCTGGTCGATCGACTCGATGAAACGCGCCGTTGCGATGGCATCGACGCGCAACGGATCGCCCTGCGCGCTCGTGAAGATCGATTCGGGACCGATCGCGTTGGCAGCATCCGCGGTTGCCCACCAGTTCACGGAGATGCTCGTCACGCCGCGCTCCGCGAAGATCTCCCAGACGTAATCGCGGCGGCGGACAGTCGGCGGCAGCGGTTCGCGCCGAGCGACGCGCGCAAGTGGCGCGAGCGTCATCAGCACGAAATCACCGCGCGAGATCCGCTGCAACACGTGCGCACTCCCGCGAAACCGCACGCCTTCGATGGCGCGCACACCGTGATGTTCGGTGTGGACTCCGGTGCCGAGTGAGGCCCAGCGTTCGGTGGTCGAGCTGCCGGCGATCGGTTGGATGGGAGCTAGGTGAGGGAGCAGATCGCGGCGCGATTGCAGGATCTCGTTTGTGAGTCCGTCGACGGCGATCAGCGCGACGCGCGTCGTGGTCGGCGTCGTGACGACCATCGGCGCGATCGGCGTGCGTTCGCGATCGGCGTACGCCGGCGCGAACAGCAGCGCGATCAGCACCGCCGCCGCGATTGCCATCGGCACGCCGCGCGGCTTCTGATGAATCGCGGGGACGCGTTGCAGCTCGTAGATCGAGAACGAGAGCAGCGCCGCGGACACGACGGTCGTCGCGGCGAGAAAGAAAATCGCGCAAAGCGCGACGCCGGCCAGGAGCTCGGGCAGCGTCGGTGCGGCGTCGAAGCGGTACCACCAGATCGCGATCGGCGCCGTCAGCAACGCTCCCGCGGCAAGCGAGATCGCCAGCAATGCGCGTGGCGTGTCGATCGGAATCGCGGGCCGCAATTTGAGGATCAACGCGACGGCCACGACGAACGCGAATGCGGCGACAAGCCACACCGCCGCGTAGGAAACAAACAGCCCGAGCGTCTCGAATGCGTGCAGCGGATAGTTGCGAAACGCCATCACCGCGGCGAGCGGCAAGGCGCCGAACGCCGCGATCAATGTCGCCGCCTTGAGCGCGACCGTGATCAGCTCCAGCCAGAACGCGCGCGAGCTCCACGGATCGAGCGCGAACCACCGCTCGATGCCATGCGTGAGGTAGCCGCGCTCGCGCAACTGTGCGCGCAGGGAGTCGACATCGGACACGCGGCGCATGCTAGCGCGGAATACCGATCCCAAACGGGCGTTGTATGCGCCGGGTCCATGGAATCAACAACTTCCGGGCGCCGATCGCTCCCCAAAATCCTGTCAGGCCTGCTCCTGCTTGTCGGCGTCGTCGCGCTGAAGGCGAAGGGCTTTCTGCTGCTTTTCTTCGAAAAGGTGCGGGTGCTGCTCGTCAATCCGTTCGAAGGATTTGGCGCGATGCAGTACGCCATCGCGGGTGGCTCGTTCGTCGTGACGATCATGGCCTACGCGACAAAGTGGCCGCTGGCGGTCGTGATCGGGTTCGTCGTGATCACGCTCATTCACGAGATCGGGCACGCCGTGGCCATCCGCGCGAAAGGATTGCGCGCCGGCTTCATGGTCTTCATTCCCTTCATTGGCGGCGCCGTGTCGATCAAGGACCAGCCGCATTCGGTCTACGACGACGCCATCATCGGACTGGCCGGTCCGGCCGCAGGCACCGCGGCGTCGCTGATCTGCCTGCAGATCTACAAATGGTCGGATGATCCGCTCTGGCTCCTGATTGCCTTCCTCGGATTCGGCCTGAATCTGATCAATCTCATCCCGATCGGCATGCTGGACGGCGGCCGCATCTCCGCCGCCATCTCCAAGTGGCTCTGGGTTTTCGGCGGCGCCGCCGTGGTGTACAAGGTCGTGCAGCAGCCGAATCCGCTCATCATCCTCATTGCCGTGCTCGCCGCGTTTCAGGTCTACGCGTCGTTCAATCGCGAAAAGACCGATCCCCACTATTTCGAGATTACGCCGCCGCAGCGCGCGGCAATTGCAGCTCTCTATTTTGGGTTGGTGATTTTTCTCGGGCACCAGACCTGGATGGCCCTCCGGCGCCTCGAGCTGTTACGACAGTAGCGATTTGATAAGGTTTCCGACGAATGATCGACAAAGTACTGACCATGATCTTCGGCTCGAAGCATGAGCGTGACGTGAAGGCGATGCGCCCGATCGTCGCCGAGATCAATGCTCTCGAGCCGCGCATCAGCGCCCTGTCCGACGCCGAGCTGCGTGCCAAGACCGACGAGTTCCGCGAGCGTCTGAAGCCGGTCGTGCAAGCGCTCGAAGAGGCGAAAAAAGAAGTTCCCCTCGAGGAAAACGCCGTCAACGCCGCGAAGGCCGACCTGCAGGCCGCGCTCGACGATGTGCTGCCCGAGGCGTTTGCGGTTTGCCGCGAGGCCGGCAAACGCGTGCTGAACATGCGGCACTTCGACGTGCAGCTCATGGGCGGCATCGTCCTCCACCGCGGCAAGATCGCGGAGATGAAGACGGGCGAAGGGAAGACGCTCGTCGCCACGCTTCCCGTCTACCTGAACGCGCTCACCGGCCGCGGCGTCCACGTCGTCACCGTCAACGATTACCTCGCACGCCGCGACTCTGAATGGATGGGCCGCCTCTACAAGTTCCTCGGCCTCTCCGTCGGCGTGATCCAGAACCAGCACGGCGACCGCGAACGCCAGATCGCTTACCGCTGCGACATCACGTACGGCACGAACAACGAGTTCGGCTTCGACTATCTCCGCGACAACATGAAGTTCAACCTCGAGGACATGGTCCAGCGCGACGCGGTCTTCGCGATGATCGACGAGGTCGACTCGATCCTCATCGACGAAGCCCGCACGCCGCTCATCATCAGCGGCCCGTCGGAGGAATCGACCGAGAAGTACTACACCGCCGCGCGCATCGTGCCGAAGCTCGATCCGGAGAAGGACTACCAGGTCGACGAGAAGCAGCACACGGCCGTGCTGACCGAGGAGGGCGTGTTGCACGCCGAGAAACTCCTCGGCGGCATCGAGCTCTACGACCCGCAGAACATTGACATGCTGCACGCGGTGACGCAGGCCGTGCGTGCACGCTCGCTGTACCGCAACGACGTCGAATACGTGGTCAAGGACGGCGAGGTCATCATCGTCGACGAGTTCACCGGACGTCTGATGCCGGGCCGCCGCTGGTCCGATGGTCTGCACCAGGCCGTCGAGGCCAAAGAGGGCGTGCGCATCGAGTCGGAAAACCAGACGCTCGCCACCATCACGTTCCAGAACCTCTTCCGCATGTACGAGAAGCTGGCCGGCATGACCGGCACGGCGGATACCGAGGCGGCGGAGTTCGACAAGATCTACAAACTCGACGTCGTGGTCATCCCGCCGAACCGGCCGATGATCCGCAAAGACATGCCCGACCTCGTCTACCGTACGGAGCGCGAGAAGTTCGATGCGATCGTGCAGGAGATCAAGGAGAAGCAGCGCACCGGACAGCCGTCGCTGGTCGGCACGATCTCGATCGAGAAGTCCGAGGCGCTTTCGGCGGCGCTGAAGAAGAACGGCGTGCCGCACGTCGTGCTCAACGCGAAATACCACGAGCGCGAAGCGGAGATCGTCGCGCAGGCCGGCCGCAAAGGCGCGGTCACGATCGCGACCAACATGGCCGGGCGCGGCACCGACATTCTCCTCGGCGGCAACCCCGAGTTCATCGCCGCGCAGAAGACGCGCGAGGTCGAAGATTCCGCCGAGCGTAAACACATCGAGGCGACGATCAAGCGCGAGTGGGAATCGGATCACGAGGAAGTCGTGGACGCCGGCGGACTGCACATCGTCGGCACCGAGCGGCACGAATCCCGCCGCATCGACAACCAGTTGCGCGGACGTTCCGGACGTCAGGGCGATCCCGGCTCATCGCGTTTCTATCTCTCGCTCGAAGACGATCTGATGCGCATCTTCGGCGGCGATCGGATCATGGGCCTCATGGAACGCCTGGGCATGGAAGAAGGCGTCCCCATCGAGCACGGCATGGTCACTCGCGCCATCGAGCGCGCGCAGAAACAGGTCGAAGGACGCAACTTCGAGGCGCGCAAGCACCTGCTCGAATACGACGACGTGATGAACAAGCAGCGTGAGTCGATCTACACGCTGCGCCGCTCCATCCTCGAAGGCCGCGAAGGGAAGGAGTACATCCTCAACTCCGCCGACGAGATCGTCGAGTACCTCGTCGATACGCATTACCCGGACAGCGAGCGCGAAGAGCCGAACGCGGCGGAGCTCAACGCCGAGTTGTATGACTACTTCGGGATCGACTTGAAGAGCGCCGGCGTCGACCTCGACGCCGATCGCCGCGACGAGGTGAAGTACAAGCTCGTCGAAGCGGTCCACAGGCGTTACGAGGAGAAGGAAGCGTTGATCGGCGCGGACAACATGCGCCTCAATGAAAAGTACCTCCTGCTGCAGGTCATCGACCAGCAGTGGAAGGATCACCTGCTCAACGTCGATCACCTCAAGGAAGGCATCGGCCTTCGCGGATACGGCCAGCGCGACCCACTCATCGAATACAAGCGCGAGTCGTTCGATCTGTTCCAGTCGATGCTCGAGCGCATCCAGGATCGCGTCGTCAAGATCCTCTGGAAGATTGAGCTCGCGGGGCACGATCGCGCGGAGGAGTCGCAGCGCGTGCAGCGGGCGCTGCCGCCGCAGCCGCCGAAGCAGCAGTTGACGTTTTCCGGTGCGCCGAAAGAAGCGCCGGCGCCGCAGAAACGCGCCGCGGCGAAGGTCGGGCGGAACGATCCCTGCCCGTGCGGATCGGGCAAAAAGTACAAAAAGTGCCACGGCGCCAACGCCGCGTGATTCGCAATCACGTGCAGTACAGTTGCGCGATGCACAAGCTCGCACAGCTCGTCGTAGTCGCTCTCCTCGCGTTGCCGCTTCTTGCCCAGGCTCCCGCGCCGGAAGTGCTCGCGGCCGATACGCCGCGGACGACGGTCGAGGGGAACAAGTTCATCGCGCCGGCCGGCTGGAGCATCGCGGTTCGCGATCGCGCCACGATCCTCGAATCGCCTGAAGGCGGCTCGAAGATCGCGTTGATCGACGTCAAGGCCGACGACGTGGACGCGGCCGTTGCGGCGGCGTGGAAACAGTACGGCGTCGAGCCGAAATGGCCGCTCATCAACAAAGCCGAAGGTGCGGACCGCGACGGTTGGACGTCCGTGCGGGTCTTCAATTACCAGACCTCGCCGAACGAGAAACGTGCGGTGCAGGCATTCGCACGCAAAGCGAACGACGTCTGGACCGTCGCGATCATCGACCTCGATCAGGCCGTCGCCGACAAGCGCGGGGCGCAGCTCTCGCTCATCTTCGGACGTCTGCTGCCGAAGGGTTACGAGCGCGAGTCATTCGCCGGCAAGAAAGCGAATCCGCTCGACGAAAACCGCATCGCGGAGCTGGCGCGGTTCGTCGAAGAGAGCCGCAAGAAGTTCGGCATCGCGGGCGTGTCGATCGGTGTGATCGAGAACGGGAAGACCGTTTTCGCCGATGGATTCGGCGTGCGCGACATGGCCACCAGTCAGAAGCCGGACGCGGACACGCTCTACCTCATCGCGTCGAACACGAAGGCGCTGACCACGCTCATGCTGGCCAAGCTGGTCGAGGAAGGAAAGCTGAAGTGGGACACGCCTGTCGCGAGCGTGTTGCCGTCGTTCAAGCTCGGCAGCGCCGATACGACCAGGCAGGTGCAGGTCAAACATCTCATCTGCGCGTGCACGGGACTGCCGCGCCAGGATCTCGAATGGATTTTTCAGTACGACGGCGTGACGCCGGCCGGCGCATTGGCCACGCTCGGCTCGATGCAGCCGACCAGCGGCTTCGGTGAGCTGTTCCAGTACTCGAACCCGCTCGCCGCGGCCGGCGGATTCGTCGGAGGGCACGTCGCCTTTCCCGACATGGAGCTCGGTGCCGCGTACGACGAAGCCATGCGCACGCGTGTTTTCGCGCCGCTCGGCATGACTTCCACCACGTTCGACTTCAAGCGCGCGACGACCGCGAAGAACTTCGCGAACGCGCACGCGCTCGACCTCGACGCGAAGCTCGGCTACGCCGCGCTCGACGTCGACTACTCGATCATCCCGGTGCGTCCGGCCGGCGGCGCGTGGAGCACCGTGCGCGATCTGCTCAAGTACGTGCAGATGGAGATCGACGGCGGCAAGCTGCCGAACGGTAAGACCTACATCGACCAGAAGACGCTCATGGCGCGCCGCGATCCGCAGGTCGCGATCGGCAAGGACGTCACGTACGGCATGGGCCTCATGGTCGACAAGACGTGGGAGGTCACGCAGCTCCGCCACGGCGGCGACATGATCGGCTACCACAGCGACATGTTCTGGTTTCCGGAGCATCGCGTCGGCGCGGTGATCCTGACGAATGGCGATCAAGGCGCCCTGCTGCGCGGACCGTTCCGGCGCAAGCTGCTGGAGCTCATGTTCGACGGGAAGTCGCAGGCACAGGCCGATGTTGCGGCCTCGGCCAAACGTTTCTACGAAGAGATTGCCGTCGCGCGGAAGCTGCTCACCGCTCCCGCGGAGGCGGCCGAAGCGGAGAAGCTCGCGGCGAGCTACACCAACGCGGCGCTCGGAGACATCCGCGTGACGCGCGACAAAGGGAAAACCGTATTCGACTTCGGCGAGTGGAAGAGCGAAGTCGCGACGCGCCGCGAGCCGGACGGATCGATCACCTTCGTCACCATCCAGCCGGGAATCGAAGGCATCGAGCTCATCCCGGGAGCGAGCGGCGAGAAGAAGACGCTCATTACACGCGACGCGCAGCACGAGTACGTATTCATCGCAAAGTAGACCTCACGTTTGAACATTCTCGGCGTCTCTGCCTACTACCACGATTCCGCCGCCTGCCTCGTGCAGGACGGCGCGATCGTGGCGGCGGTGCAGGAAGAGCGCTTCACGCGCAAGAAGAACGACCACCGCTTTCCGTCGCACTCCGTTGATTACGTATTGCGCGCCGGCGGCATCGCCATCGACGATGTCGATTACCTCGTCTTCTATGACAAACCGCTCCTGAAGTTCGAGCGGCTGGTCAGCACGTACGTCGGTTACGCCCCACGCGGCATTGCGTCGTTTCTCAAGTCGATGCCGTTGTGGCTAAAAGAGAAGCTGCACATGCCGCGCGAGATCCGCCAGCTCACCGGCTACAAAGGCAAGCTGCTGTTCTCACAACACCACGAGGCACACGCCGCGAGCGCGTTCTATCCGTCGCCATTCGAGGAAGCGGCCATCGTCTGCTTCGACGGCGTCGGCGAGTGGGCGACCACGAGTTACTGGACCGGCCGCGGGAATCGCATTTCACCGCTGCAGGAAATCCGGTTCCCGCACTCCATCGGCCTGTTGTATTCGGCGTTCACGTACTACACCGGATTCAAGGTGAATTCGGGCGAGTACAAAGTCATGGGCCTCGCGCCGTACGGCAGGCCGAAATACGCGCCGCTGATTTACGAGCATCTCATCGATCTGAAGGACGACGGTTCGTTCGCGATGAACCTCGATTACTTCAATTACGCGCAGGGACTGACGATGACGAACGAGAAGTTCCATCGTCTGTTCGGCGGTCCGCCGCGCGATCCGGAGTCATTGCTGACGCAGCGCGATCTCGATCTCGCCGCAAGCATTCAGGTGGTGACCGAGGAGGCGATGTTGCGGATTGCGCGGCACGTGCATGCGCAGACGGGGATGCGCAATCTCTGTCTCGCCGGCGGCGTCGCGCTCAACTGCGTCGGCAACGGCCGCATTTTGCGCGAGGGTCCGTTCGAGAACATCTGGATCCAGCCCGCTGCCGGTGACGCCGGCGGCTCCCTCGGCGCCGCGCTACTCACGTGGCATCAGTACCTCGGCAATGCGCGCTCTCTGGAACGGCCGGCTCTCAGCCCGTCCACCGATCGAGATGACGACGGGCTAAGAGCCCGGCGCTCCAGTCTTCTCGACTCACAACACGGCTCATACCTCGGCCCCGACTACACGCGCGAGGAAATCGAGTCGACGCTCGACAAACACGGTGCGAAATATTGCCTGCTCGATGACGCGAAGTTGATCCCGGCCGTCGCTCGCATGATGAGCGAAGGCGCGGTGATCGGCTGGATGAGCGGACGCATGGAGTTCGGCCCGCGCGCTCTCGGCGCACGCTCGATCCTCGGCGACGCGCGCAATCCCGAGATGCAGAAGCGGATGAACCTCAAGATCAAATACCGCGAGTCCTTCCGGCCGTTCGCACCGGCGGTGCTCGCGGAGCACGCGTCGGAATGGTTCGACCTCGATGTACCCAGTCCGTACATGCTGCTCGTCGCCGACGTGCGCGACGAACATCGCATCGAGATGACCGAAGAACAGCAGGCACTGTTCGGCATCGACAAGCTGAACGTCGCGCGGTCGACCATTCCCGCGGTCACGCACATCGACTACTCAGCGCGCGTGCAGACCGTGCATCGCGAAACAAACCCGCGCTTCCACGCGTTGCTGGCCGAGTTCCACCGCGTCACCGGCTGTCCGGTAGTGGTAAACACGTCGTTCAACGTGCGTGGCGAGCCGATCGTTTGTTCGCCCGAGGATGCGTACCGCTGTTTCATGAGCACGGAGATGGATGCGCTCGTGATCGGCCAGCACCTCTTGTTGCGCGCGGAGCAGCCGGCGCTTTCGACGGAGATGAAACGTGCATTCGACCTCGACTGAAATCCCGCGGCGCATGATCACGTCGTTCGCGTTGATCGTCAGCGGCGCGTTGCTTGCGATCGCGGCCTATCAGCGCTGGAGAGGAGCGGAATCGTGGGTCGTGATGACGCTGGTGTCGATCGCCGCCGTGCTGTCGCTGTTGTCCGCGATCGCGCCGTCGCTGTTGCATCCGGTCTATCGCGGATGGATGCGTTTCGGCGAGGCGCTGGGCTGGATCAACACGCGCGTCATCCTGACGTTGGTATTCTTTCTCGTCGTCACGCCGATCGGACTGTTGATGCGGCTGTTCGGCCGCTCGCCGATGGAACCGGCGCGGCGCGGCGATTCATACTGGACGGACGTCGACCCGCACTCGTATGGTGACCGGCACGTCGAGAAGCAGTTCTGAGGAACCGATGATCGAGTTCTTTCGCGAGTTCTGGCAGTTCGTGCGTGAGCGGAAGAAGCTCTGGCTGCTGCCGATCTTTCTGATCCTGCTGCTGATCAGCGGCATCATCACGCTGACGGCGGGATCGGCGCTGGCGCCGTTCATCTATTCGCTGTTTTGATGCGGAAACAGGCCGCTTTTCTCGCAATTTTTCTGCTGCTGTCGCTCGCGCTGACATTTGCGGTGGGTGAGTGGTACGTGCGCAGTCAGGGACGCTTCGACGCGGACGGGACGTTTTTCTTCCGCGACAAGCCGATCCGTCCGTACGCGCTACCGGTGACGCACGCGCGCACGATCGTCGACCGCTATCTCAAGGACTCCTCCGGCTTCCTGCTCTACGACCCCGACCTCGGATGGAACAACCGTCCGCGCACCTGCACGCCCGACCAGCGTTACTGCGCGAACTCGTTCGGCCTGCGCGCGGACCGCGAATACACGGCGGCGATGCGGCCCGGATCGTTCCGCGTTTCGATGTTCGGCGACTCATTCATCGCCGGCTTCGACGCGGACATGCCGGACTCGCTCGCGGTGCAGGTCGAGTCGATGCTCAAGGCGAAGGGGCTCGATGCGGAGGTCCTGAACTTCGGCGTCGGAGGTTTCGGCTTCGATCAGGCGTACCTCTATTACAACCGCGACGCGAGCCGCTTCGATACGAACGTGATCGTGCAGGGCTTGCAGATGGAGAACGTCGGCCGTGACGTCACGCTCTTCCGCATCGTTGCGTTTCCCGGCACCGGCATCCCATTTTCGAAGCCGCGCTACATCCTGCAGGACGGCAAGCTCGAGTTGATCAATCGGCCGACGGTTGCGCCGGAAGACGTGCCCGGGACGCTGGCAAATTTCCATCGCTGGCCACTCGCGAAATACGAGCCGTCGTACACGGAAAAGTACCGGCATCACTGGTACACGCCGAGCAAACTGCTCTCGACCGTCGTCGATCTCTATTCAAGCAAACAGGAAACGCAGCAGGATCTCTTCGCCGTGAATGGCGAGGCGATGAACATCACGGTGCCGCTCCTCGAACGCTACCGCGAGGAAGTGAAAGGCACCGGCAAGCCGTTCGTCCTGATCTACTTTCCGCTCGCCGACACCATCAACGCGGTCCTGGCGGGTAAACCCGACCCATGGCAGGGGCATCTCGACCGCCTGCAAGGCTTCACGATCGTCGACCCGACGCCGCGCCTCGTGGCGCACGCGCGCGAGCAGGGCGTTCCCTCGCTCTACGCAGGCCATTACTCGAAGATCGGCTACCGCCTCGTGGCCGAGTCCCTCGCGGAAGCGCTCGCCCCACTGGCGCCGAAGTAAACTACCGGCGATGCCCGATATCGCCATCGAGATCGACAAGGACAAACTCCGCGACTTCTGCAGGAAGTGGAAGATCACCGAGTTCGCGCTTTTTGGCAGCGCGACGCGGCCGGAGGAGTTTCGCGAAGATAGTGATGTGGATGTGCTGGCGCGATTTGCGCCGGACGCCGGATGGACGTTGTTCGACTGGGTGACGATGGAGGAAGACCTCGCCGCGATCTTCGGCCGGCCGGTTGATCTCGTGGAGCGCGAGGCGGTCGAGCAAAGCGACAATCGGTACCGGCGGCGCTCGATTCTGAATTCGGCGGTGCTCGTCGATGTCGCCTGATGTCGGCCATCTTCAGGACATCGTTGCGCCTGCCAAGCGCGCACTTTCGTACCTGGAAGGTCAGAATATCGATGGCTTTCTCCGTGACATCAAGACCCAGGATGCGGTGCTGTGGCGCCTCGCAGTCATCGGCGAGGCGTCGAACAACATGACGCAGGGAACCCGGGACGCAATCGCGTTGCCGTGGCCGCAGATCATCGGCATGCGCCACGTCGCGATTCATCACTATCAGAAGCTCCAGATGCCGCGCGTATGGGACACGGTTCATGAGCATGTGCCGGAGCTCGTCGCGAAGGTCGAAGAGTTCTTGCAAGGGATCCCATGACGCGCACCATAGGTTTCGTCGGCGCGGGCAACATGGCCGAGGCGCTTTTGCGCGGTCTGCTCCGCGGGGACGACTTCGCGCCGGAGCAGATCTCGGCGTCCGCGCCGCGCGCGGAGCGCGTGGCGGAGTTGCACGAAAAGTACGGCATCAACGCCACCATCGACAATCGGGTGCCAGCGTCGGCGGAGATCGTGGTGTTGTCTGTGAAGCCGCAGATCATGAGCCGCGTGCTCGATGAAGTCGCGCCGACGATCTCGTCCGACGCGCTCGTGATCTCCATCGCGGCCGGTGTGCCGGTGGCGACGATTCAGGCGCGGCTCACGGCGGGGACGCGCGTCATTCGCGCGATGCCGAACACGCCGGCACTCGTCGATGCGGGTGCAACCGCGATCGCGGGCGGAGAGCATGCGCGCGAGTCGGACCTCTCGGACGCGAAGCGAATCTTCGATGCCGTCGGCGTGACCGTGATTCTCGAAGAAACCGCGCTTGATGCGGTCACGGGACTCTCAGGATCGGGACCGGCGTACGTGTTTCTGATCCTCGAAGCGCTCAGCGATGCCGGTGTGAAAGTCGGACTCTCGCGGCGGACGGCGCAGCTCCTCGCGGCGCAAACACTGCTCGGCTCCGCGAAGCTGCTGCTGGAAACGAACGAGCATCCGGGCCGCCTGAAGGATATGGTGACGTCGCCGGGCGGCACCGCCATCACCGGGCTTCACACGCTCGAGCATGGCGGCGTGCGCACGACGCTCATGAACGCTGTCGAAGCGGCCACGCGCCGTTCACGCGAGCTCGGCGAGGCGATGCTGAAGAAGGTCTGAGTGGACGCATCTGTGGACGCGATCGACGGGGTGGAGAAGGAGCTGAACGAGGCCACGCACCGTGCGTGGACCCTCGTGCAATCCACCGACGGCCGGCTGTTCACCGTGCGGCCGAACCCCACGAGCTGGTCCGCGGCCGAATGTCTGAGCCATCTCAGCATCTCCACGGAGATGTTCCTGCCGGTGCTGCAGAAAGCGATCGACGACGCACGCAAACGCGGCATCACGCCGAAAGGCACGCCGAAGATGGACCTGATCGGCCGCGTCCTGCGCTGGTTCCTCGAGCCGCCGATCCGCCAGCGCGTGAGAACCGCGCCGCCATTCGTGCCGCGTTCCGTGCGCGCGAAAGCAGAAGCGTTCGGCGAGTTCGCAACGCTGCAATCGAAGCTGACCGAGGTGCTGAGCGCGGCACGCAACATCGATCTGGGCAAGGTCAAGGTTGTATCGCCGTTCGACAAGCGCGTGCGCTACAACCTCTACTCGGCGTTCCGCATCCTCGTCGCGCACCAGCGCCGCCATCTCTGGCAGGCGGAGCAGGCCGTCGCGGCGTTGCGCCGTTGATGTCCAGTTATGATGCCCGTCTTCACATGCAGACGACCCCAGCCGCGCCTTCCCCTGACGACGAAGCGCCACAGCCTCTGACCGAAAAAATCGGGATTGCAATCGCCGAGCTCCCTGAAGGCGGCGTCACGCTCGCCAAGATCCGCGATCTCATCGGCAACGAAGGGCTGATGCTGCTGACCGCGTTTCTCACGATCATCTTCCTCGTGCCCGTCTCGATCCCCGGTGTCAGCACGGTCTTCGGCGGCGCGATCCTGCTGATCTCCATCCAGCGTCTGCTCGGCCGGCAACTCTGGCTGCCGCGCAAACTCGAGCAGCGCGAAGTGTCGTCCGACAAACTACGCGGCGCGTTCGAGCGCGGCCTGCGCTGGTTCAAGAAGCTCGAGAAGATCAGCCGTCCGCAGCGCATGCCCTGGCTGACGCGCGGACGGGCGATGCGCTTCATCAACAACGCCGCGCTCATCCTCGGTGCCGTCCTGCTGATGGCTCCGTTCGGCCTGATCCCGTTCAGCAACACGCTGCCCGCGGTGGCAATCCTGTTCCTCGCCATCGGCTTCCTGCAACGCGACGGCGTCTGCATCCTTCTCGGCCATCTTTCGAACATCGCCACGATCATCTACTTCGCGATCCTCATCGGCGGCGGTGCCGTTGCAATCCAGAAGGCGTGGCATGCGTTAGTGAGCTGACGATGCCCGAGCGTTACGACGCGGTCATTCTCGGCGGTGCGTTCAGCGGCGCATCCGCGGCCATCCTGTTGCGCCGCGAGCTGCCGCATCTGCGCGTGCTCATCGTCGAGAAAGCGGAAGCGTTCGACGAAAAAGTCGGCGAGGCCACGACCGAAATGTCGGCCATGTTCCTCACGCGCCGCCTGGGGATGTGGCGCCATCTCGAGAACGAACAGCTCCCGAAGGAAGGGCTGCGTTACTGGTTCTCGAATGACAAGGTCACGGGACACGCGAACGCGAGCGAGACCGGCGGCGTCATCCGCAGCACCGTGCCCGCATTTCAGCTACGCCGCGACGCACTCGATGAACACCTGCTCGCCACCGCCGTCGCCGAAGGCGCCGAGCTTTTGCGTCCTGCCAAAGTGCGCGACGTCGTCGTCGGCGATTTCAACCACCGTCTCACTGTCGAGGTGAATGGTGACGTGCGCGACATCGAATGCCGCTGGGTGCTCGACGCCACCGGCAAAGTCACTTTCCTCGGCCGCAAGCTGAACCTGATCGAGCGCAACGACGAGCATCCGACCGCCGCGATCTGGTGCCGCTGGAAGAACGTCCAGCACATCGACGAACTCGCCGTCCGCCACGGCTTCGCCGGCAGCAACGTCGGGTCGCGCCGCCTCGGCACAAACCATTACACCGGTTACGGCTACTGGATCTGGGTCATTCCGCTCGGCAACGGCGAGACCAGCATCGGTGTCGTCTTCGACAAGCGTCTCGTCGAGCTGCATCACAGCAAGAACCGCGGCGGCGATTTCATCGCGTTTCTGAAAGCGATTCCCGCATTGAACGAGCTGCTCGAAGGCGCAGAGCCGCGGATGGAAGATCTCCGTTTCTATTCGCATCTCGCCTACGCAACGAAGCAGTACATGGGCCGCGGCTGGGCGCTCCTCGGCGATGCGGCCGCGTTCCTCGATCCGTACTACTCGCCCGGTCTCGACCACGCGTCATTCACCGCGGAAGCGACCGTCGAGATCATGAAGAAGGATGCGATGGGCGCTGATGTTACGGCGCTGATCGCGGAGCACAACACGACGTTCGTCCGTTCGTACTGGCGATTCTTCCGCGCCGTGTACAAGGACAAGTACTACTACATGGGCGAAGGCGATCTGCTCAGCGCGGCCATGCTCATCGACACCGCGCAGTACTACATCTTCGTCGTGATCCCGGCGTATCGCTTCATGAAGAAGTTTCACTGGATGCCGGTGCTCGGGCCGAAGCCCGCGTTCATCAGCTATCACATGATGCGCACGTACAACCGCCGCTTCAAAGCGATCGCGCTCGGCCGCCGCGCGGCTGGTCGCGGCGGTTATCTCAACAACGGGCGGCGCATCAAGGTGTACTTCAACCTCGGACTCGCGCCGATGCACATGATCGCGCGCGGCTTGAAGTTGTGGCTGCGCGCCGAAGCATCGATGGCTTGGCTGTCGTGGAAAAAAATGTGGCGGCGCAAGGCCGCTACAGCATCGCCAGAGCCGCCCGCTTCACCTTCCCCCGCTCATCCACCGGCAGCTCATCAATGAGCTTCACGATGCGCGGGACTTTGTGCAGCGACAGGCGCGCGCGGCAATACTCGCGCACCAGTTCGCGCGTGACGTATGGCATCGCGACGATGGCCGCGGCCACGACTTCGCCTCGCGCGCCAGCAGCTTCGCCGTAAACCTTCGCCTCGCGCACGCCTTCGATCTGCAGGATCACGGCTTCGACTTCGCGTGGGTTCACTTTCTTGCCGGCCGTGTTGATCAGATCGCTCGCGCGGCCGATCAGCGCGATCTCGCCATCGCGGACTTCGACGAGATCATCCGTCGTGAACGTCGCGTTCACGAACGGCTCGAACGTTTTCGCGTCGAACAAGTACCCGGCGGCGACGGAAGCGCTGCGCACCGCGAGGCGCTTCTCATCGCCGATCACTTCCACGTTTTCGAGCGCCGAGCCGACCGTACCTCGCTCGACGGCGCCGCCGAGGCGGTCGTACGTGATGCCGCCGCATTCGCTGCAGCCATAGAACGAATGGATGTCGATGCCGAAACGCTCGCGGAAACGGCGCGACGTCGACGGCGGCAGCGGCGCGCCCGCGGAGATGAACGTGCGCACGCTTTCGAACGCGCCGTGCGCGGCGGTGGCGAGGTGCGCGAACACCATCGGGATCAGCGGCGCGACCGTGCAGCGGAATCGGTTCACGAGCTCGATCAGCGACTGCGGCAGATAGTCGTTCGAAAACACCACCGGCGTGCCTTGCAAAAGCAGCGGCGTCACGAGGTTCGAGAAGCCGTACGAATGCGAGAAGGGAATGGCGCCGAGGTTGAGATCGGTGGGCTGGATGCCCATGGTCGCGCAGATGTTTTCGCAGTCGGCGATCAGGTTCGCCTCAGTCGTAACGATCCCTTTCGGCACGCCCGTCGATCCCGAGGTCAACTTGATCAGCCGAGCCATCTGGAGCGACGGGCTCTCAGCCCGTCGAACGGCCACCACGGGCTGAGAGCCCGCCGCTCCAGATAGCAACCCGCGAATCGAGAAGTGCCTGAGAATCTTCGCCACCTCGGACTCCGGAGCATCGCGATCCATCGGCACGACGACGAGTTTCAATTGCAACGCGGCCGCAAACGCAGCCACGAAATCGACCGAGTTCGGGAGCTGCACCGCGAGCAGTTCGCCTTCGCGCATGCCTGCCGTCTTGAGCTCCGTCGCGAGCTCCTCCGCCCGCGCGAGCAACGCCGCGCGCGAGGTGACCTCGCCGCTCTGTCCATCGATGAGCGCGACCGCACCCGGATCGGCGTGCACGAGTGCTGTAAATCGTTCCAGCATGGGACCTTTTCGCAGAATAGCAGAGGCGGAGCCGGCGTTTGACCACCCCGATGCGCGACGTAATCGTCATCGGAGGCGGCCCCGCCGGAACGACCTCCGCCACCCTCCTCGCCCGGCAAGGTTTCTCCGTAACACTGCTCGAGCGCGAACGCTTTCCGCGTTTCCAGATCGGCGAGTCGCTCCTCCCCTACAACAACGACCTGTTCGAACGCCTCGGCGTCACCGACCAGATCGAGTCGGGCGAGTCGTTTCCGAAGTACGGCGCGTATTTCGTGACCGGCGACGGACAGGTTGGTTACAGCTTCCGCTTCGACAAACGCCTGCGCGATCCGTATCGCCGCTCCTTTCAGGTGAAGCGCGCGCGATTCGATGACCTGCTGCTCAGAAACGCCCAAAAACACGGCGTCGAAGTCCGCGAGCAAACGCCGGTCACTTCAGTCGACCTCTCCGACCCGAATCGCGCAATCGTCAACGGCAACCTCGAGGCGCGATTCGTCATCGATGCGAGCGGCCACGGCTCCGTCATCGGCGCGCGAGTCGGCCAGCGTGAAGAAGTGCAGTCGCTGAAGAAGGTCGCGATCTTCGCGCACTATCGCAACGTGCCGCGCGCGGAAGGGCGCGATGCCGGCAACACCGTCATCGTCGTCTTGAAGGATGCGTGGTTCTGGCTGATTCCGATCACGGCAGACGTGATGAGCGTCGGACTGGTCTGCGATCGCGATCATGTTCGCTCCTGCGGCCTCGACCCACAGGCACTCCTGGGACGGACCATCGCGGCCTCGCCATGGGTCGCGGACAAGATGAAAGACGCGGAACGGGTCACGCAGATCTACACCCGCAAGGACTTCTCGTTCCGGATGAAAAACATGGTCGGGCCGAACTACGCGCTGGTCGGCGACGCGGCCGGCTTCCTCGATCCGATCTTCTCCACCGGCGTGTTCATGGCCATGAAGTCCGCCGATCTCGCGTCTGCCGCGATCGTCGAGAAACTCCACCGCGGCTCGATGCGCGAGCTGCGACGCTATGAAGCGGACATGCAGCACGGCCTCGACCGCTATCTCGCATTCATCGAGAAGTTCTACGACCGCGCGTTCCTCGAAGTCTTCCTACAGCCGACCGAACGCTGGGGCCTGCTCGACGCCGTCGTCGGCGTGCTGGCGGGCGACATCTTCGCGAACCGCAACAACCGTTTGAAGCTGGCGCTCTTCTTCGCGCTCGTGAAGCTGCAGAACTGGCGCGGCGGCATCGCGCCGCGGATTCAGTGGGACGCGCTTCCGGCCGCCGCGAATGCCTGACCTATACTTCCCCCCGACCTTATGACCACGGACCTCAAACAGAAATTGAAAGAGCTGCTCATCGAGCGGCTGAAGTTCGAAGACATGACGCCGGACGACATCGGCGACGACGAGCCCCTCTTCGCCGGCGGCCTCGGCCTCGACTCCATCGACGCGCTCGAGATCGTGGTGATGCTCGAGACCGAGTTCGGCATCAAGGTGAAGAACGAGAGCTCGGCGCGCGATTACTTTCGTTCCGTGTCGACGCTCGCCGGCCTCGTGGAACAGAAGCTCGCCGCGGCGAAGTCGTGAGCTGGCTTTCCAACCTCCCGCATCAGATCCCGTTTCGCGCGGCGTCCGCGGTTCGCCATATCGACACTAAAACGATCGAAGGGGTGTTCATTTGCACTGCGAATGACGCGCTGCCGTCAGCGGTGATGGCGGTCGAGGCCATGGCGCAGTTCGCGGGCGGACTCGTGCTCGACGCGCAGGGATATCTCACCGGCATCGATCGCTGCGAAGTGCTGCGTGAGCTCGTCGCGGGCGATGTGATGATCTGCACAGTCGAGCTCGAAGCGGAGTTCGGTGGTACGTTCCGTTTCAGCGGAACCGGACGCGTCGAAGGAGTAGACGCCGTGCGCGGCAGGTTCTATCTCGCGTCCGCCAATGCGCAAGCCTGAGCCTGCAGTCCGCATCGCCATCACAGGCGCCGGCATCATCTGCTCGATCGGCCGCAATCAGGCCGAGGTGTGGGAGTCGATCGTGGAGGCGCGGGCGGGGATTGCGCGGCTGACGCGTTTTCCCAATGAGACGTTCACGACGGACATCGCCGCGGAAGTGGCGATGGACGATCCGCTCACTCGGCGCGAAGCGAGACGCTTGTCGCGCACCGATCTGCTCGCGGTGATCGCTGCGCGCGAAGCGCTCGCGCAGGCGGGCGATGTACCGCTGGAGCGTGCGATCGTCTCCACCGGCACCTCGACCGGCGGGTTGCTCGAAGGTGAGGATTACTACACGCGCCGCCTCGCGATCGGACGGCGTCGCGCGCGTGCATCGCGCGTGTTGCAGCAGCCGACATCGGGTCCATCCGATGCTGTCGCGCGCCTCTGCGGGCTCGGTGGCGGTGCAGTGTCGAACGCAACGGCATGTGCGTCGGCCGGCGCCGCGATCGGAATGGCCGCAGACTACCTCCGCGCTGGACATGCAGACGTCGCACTTGCAGGCGGGAGCGACGCGCTGTGCCGGCTCACGTACAGCGGTTTCAACGTTCTGCAGGCGGTGGATCCGGAGCCGTGCTCGCCATTCGGCGCGACGCGCAAAGGAATCACGCTCGGCGAAGGTGCGGGGTATCTCGTGCTCGAGCGTTGGGACGATGCAATCGCGCGAGGCGCGACCATTCTGGCGGAGCTCACCGGCTACGGCGCGTCGTGCGATGCGCATCATCCGACTGCGCCTGCCGAGGATGGACGCGGGGCGGAAGCGGCGATGCGCGGCGCGCTCGCGGAGGCGCGCATCGCGTCTGTCGATTACGTGAACGCGCACGGCACCGGCACGCTCCTCAACGATTCCGCGGAGACGAAGGCGATCATCGCCGCGCTGGGCACCGACGTTCCGGTATCGTCGAGCAAGTCGTACTTTGGGCACACGCTCGGCGCCTCCGGCGCGGTGGAAGCGGTCGTGACCGTGCTCGCGCTGCAGCATCAGATCGCGCCGCCGACGCTGCGACTGCATGCGAGCGCCGATGATTGCCCTCTCGATTACATCCCCCACGCACCACGTGCGATGCGGATGACAGACGTGCTCTCGAACACATTCGGGTTTGGCGGTTCGAACGTGTCATTGGCGTTTCGCCGCGTGTAACGGTGGCCCGTCGTTCCGGATAGGCGGCGCCGGTCGCATAGAATCCGCGCCCCGATGGTCCGCGTGCCCATTACCGGTATTGGCGTGATTGCGCCTGACGCGGTCGGCGTCGACGCCTTTCGCGCATTGCTGGCGAGCGGCGGCACCGCGGTGCATGACGTCGACCGCTTCGACACGACCGGCCTCTCCGCGCATCAGGCCGCGCTCGTGCGCGATTTCAAACCGCGCGACTACATCGCGCCGATGAAGATGCGGCGGATGAACGGCTTGTCGCGATTCGCGGTCGCTGCTGCGAAGCTCGCCATCCAGGATTGCGGCGGTTCGCTTCCGCCGGAGACGGGCGTCGCGATCGGTACCGCCTTCGGCCCGGTGCAGACTTCGGTCGAGTACATGCACGAATACATCGAGAAAGGCCCGTCGCTCGCGCCGCCGCAGTTGTTCGCGGAGTCAGTCGCGAATGCACCGGGAAGTCACATTGCCATCGAGTGGGGACTGCGCGGTTTCAATGTGACGATCACGCAGCGCGAGTCGTCGGCGCTCGCCGCGGCGATGTACGCGGCAACGCAGCTCGTGAAAGGGACGATGTCATCCGCGTTGATCGGCGGCGTCGAAGAAGCGAACGAGATGTTGTTCAGCGTGCTCGATCGCATCGGCGCACTCGCGCATGACGAACACGCCGGCCTGACCCTGGGCGAAGGGAGCGCGATGCTCGTCGCAAACGCCGGAACACGCAGACCGTACGGCTGGCTGTCGGGATTCGGCATCGCGCGTGATGCGACCGCGCCAATTTCGGACTGGGGCACGGATGCCGATCGCGTGATCGCGGCGATGAACGCGGCGCTGCGCGATGCGGAGCTCGAGAACGTCGATGCGATCTTCGCGTCCGCAAATGGATCGCCGCGCGGCGATGACGTCGAGCAGCGCGCGATCGCGAAGCGTTTCGGCGGCATCGAGATCGTGAAGACGAAACAGATCTTCGGCGAATACGCGGCGGGCGGCGCGCTGCAGATCGTCGCCGCGCTGCTCGCGCTCGACGAAGGCCGCTACGATCACGTGCTCGTGAGCTCGCTCTCCGCAGGCGGCGGAATCGTATGCGCGGTGCTCTCGCGGGAGGACGCGTGACGGAGAAGATCGCGGTGATCATCCCCGCGCTCAACGCGGAGCGCACGTTGCCGGCGGTCGTCGTCGCCGCGCGCACGGAGCTGGAGCCGGTGATTGTCATCGACGACGGTTCGCACGACGCGACCGGGAAAGTCGCGCAGGAAGTCGGCGCGATCGTGTTGCGTCACGATGTGAACCGTGGCAAAGGCGGCGCGCTCAAGACCGGCTTCGCGTGGGCGCTCGAGCACGGATTCGATGGCGTGATCACACTCGACGCCGATGGCCAGCATCTCGCGCGCGAGATCCCGAAGTTCCTGCGCGAGCGCGAAGCGGGCGGAGCGGATCTCATCATCGGCGGCCGCTCACATCTCTTCGACGAAATGCTGCCGCGGCGCCGCATGGCCAATCGCTTTTCAGCCGCGTGCATCTCGATTGCCGCCGGCCATCAAGTCACCGACTCGCAGAGTGGCTTTCGTTTTTACTCGGCGCACCTGCTGCGCAACCTGCAACTGCGCACGGACGGCTTCGACATGGAGAGTGAAGTCATCGTCCGCGCCGGCCGCCGCGGCTTTGGAATCGTGACGATCCCAATCGACCTCGGCTTCGTCGACGGGATCGCCACGAGTCACTACAAACCGCTGCAGGACACGCTGCGCATCGCCTGGACGGTGATGCGCGCGCGTGCTTTTTGGTGAGTACCTCGGAGTACCTCGGAGTACCTCGGAGTTCCTCGGAGGGGATAACCCAGGCGGCACTCCGAGGAACCCGAGGTACTCCGAGGTACTCCGAGGTACCTACTTCGGCATCGGTTTGCGCGGGATCATCTCCGCGCGGTTTGCGGTCTCCCACACGAACGTCGCCGCGACGACCGCGGCCTGCATCAGGTCTTCGCGCTGCAGGCGCTCGAACGTGTCCCAGTTCGTGTGATGGGTGCGGGTGCCGTACTCGATCTGGTCCTGGATGAACTGGAAGCCGGGCACGCCGACTTCATCGAACGGGACGTGGTCGGTGCTGCCGGTGTTGCGCATGGTCACGGTGGTGGCGCCGAGGTCTTTGAGCGGCTCGAGCCATTGCGCGAAGATCGGCGCGGCGGCCGCGTTCTCCTGCGCGTAGATGCCGCGCAGCTTGCCGGTGCCGTTGTCGATGTTGAAGTACGCCGAGATCTTGCCGTGCTCGTTGCCGAGGATGAGCGGCGTTTTTTCGGTGCGCTGGTTGTAGGGGAGCTTGGCCTGTTCCGGATCCTTCGGCGTCGCGCGCTTCGCCACGTGTTGCTCGACGTATGCGCGTGAGCCGAGCAGCCCCTGCTCTTCACCGCTCCAGAGCGCGATGCGGATGGTGCGTTTCGGCGCGATGCCGGTCGTCTTCAGGATGCGCACCGCTTCCATCATCACGGCCACGCCGGCGGCGTTGTCGGTCGCTCCGGTGCCGGTGTGCCACGAATCGAGATGCCCGCCGAGCAGCACGATCTCGCCCTTCTTGTCCGTGCCGGGGATCTCGGCGACGGTGTTCCACGCGGTCGGATCGTCGTAGAACTTCGAGCGCAGATCGATTTCCAGCTCGACGTCGACCTTCTTGTCGATCAGGCGCGCGATGCGCGCGTACTGCTCCGGCGCGAGGCCGACCGCGGGCACGCCGATCGGCTCGTCGTCGCGCCACGTGCCGGAGGCTTGCACGCGGAACACGCCGCCCTCGCCGTTGCCGGACTGCAGGATCGCGCCGATCTTCTCGTCGACGGCAAACTGCGCGAGCAGCTTGCGGAACTCGCGACGCTTGCGGAACTCCGCCATGCGCGCGTCGGTGCCGGCGGACGGAATCTCGTATTCGCCGAGTGTCACGAGCTCTTCGTCGTCGTAGCGGTCGAGCGTGGCCTTCTCCTGCGGCTTCATCTCCTTCGGCTCGGCGGTCATGAGGATCGCGCCGGCGAACTTGCCTTTGTTCTTCTCGAGGTCTTCCTTCGTCTCGAGCTTCGCCTTCACGACTTTGCCGCGGACCACGCCGTTCGTCGCCGGCGACCACGCCATGGCGATGCCGTAGAGCTGCTGCGAGTCGGGCGCGATCATGCGCACCGAGGTGTAGTCGGAGGACCAGCCGCGGCCGAACTTGTACTGCTCGAGACGCGCATTCGAAAGGCCGGCTTTGGTCAGCTCATCGCGCGTCCATTCGTTCGCCTTGCGCATGTTCGGCGAGCCGGTCAGGCGCGGGCCGATCATGTCGGTCAGGCCCTGCGCGTAGTCCATCACCTTCGAGTTGCGAAAACCTTCCTGCCGGATGCGGGTCACCATCTGCAGGTCGGGGGAGTCGGCGGCCGGGAGGGGGGAGGGAACGGCGAGCACAGCAACAGCAATGGCGAGAAAAGTTTTCTTCACTCCAATTCGCTCCAGTCAATCGTGGTCGGTACGTTCGATTTCGCAAAAAGGGACGCCAGCATTTCGTCGGGAGTGTAAATGCGGACGTCGCCCAGTTCGCTCGGGCGGCGGTTCTTCATCGAGAAAAGTGTTCGTTGCGTGACGTAATCGAAGTTCGCGTAGAAGTCGTCGTCCTTTTTCTGCTCGAACATCGTCTTGAGCGTGGCCAATTGCCGCGAGAGGTGATCATCGAGTGACACCTGCAAGCCTTCGACGGGCTGAGAGCCCGTCGTTCCGGATTTCTTGGGAGGCTCGAGGCCGATCGCGGTCATGCGCAGATCATCGAGCTGCTGCGCATACCGGTCCGTCTTCACCACTTTCTTTTTCGCCTCGGGCAGCAGCAGTGCCGGCAGGCGATTGCAGTTCGCGCGATGGATGGCATCGCTGCGTGTGATCCAGCCGAGGTTCGTGACGCCACAGCGAGCGGAGACGTTGCGCGTGAGGTTGTCGAGGAATGGCTTCACGGCCGTGTTGAATGAGTCGTCGACGCCGTTGAAGAGGTTCAGCACGTAGTGGACGCGGAACTCGTCGATGGTGTTCTGCACGGTGCGCGTGATGGCGTGGTCGCCGAGGTTCTCGGCGAGATCGAGCGCGAACGCGTCGAGGTTCTGCACCGACGCGTCATAGACATCTTCGACCTGATCGATGAGCTCATTGATGAGCTTGAACGAGAACGTCGTGTCGGAGACCGTCTCGAAAAATGGCGACTGCCGGCTGAAGATCAGGCGCAGCTTGCGAAACAGGATCGCCTTCACGATGTCTGACGCCGCGAGCGTTGCGCTCGGCAGATGCGGCGTGAAGATGAGGATCCCCGAGTTCGAGAACGGCAGGAAGTCGATGACGTTGGCGTCGAGGCCGGCTCGCATGTCGAGGATCACGTAGTCCGCCGGCAGCGTGTTGATGGCCGCGATCAGCCGCGCCTTGTGCGCCGCGCCGAAGTTCGTGATCTCGTCGATGAGGTGCAGCGGCCCGGCGATGAAGCCGAAGTTCCGCCAGCGGCGCTCGGGATCGAGGCGGTCGTCGAGCTGGGTGATGCAGTTTGCGAGCGGCTCGTTCTTGCGGAAGAAGTGATAGAGATCTTTCCCGGTCGGGACGTCAATCGCATTGCGGATCGCGGACGTACCGGTGTCGAGATCCACCAGCACGGTGCGGCCGTGCCGGGAGAGGGCGAGCGCGAAGTTGATCGCGAACGTGGTTTTCCCGACTCCGCCCTTTCCGGACGAGACCGGGATGATTCGTTTGATCGCCACCTGCTGTGGAAGTCTAGGAGATTGCGAGCCAGAATCGCTACAATCACGCTCGATCCGACCATGCAAACGGCCTTCTTCCGGAAGTTCCCTCTCTTTGCCGACCTCGACGACCGCGAGCTCAGCGCGATCGCCGCCGTGGCGAAGCCGCGCCGGTACGCGAAGGACGACGTCGTTTTTTATGCAGACGAGAGCGGCGACATCTTCTGCCTCATCCGAGAAGGGCAGGTGAAGGTGACGATGATCTCTCCCGAGGGGAAGGAGATCATCCTGTCGCTGCTGGGGCCGGGAGATTTCTTCGGCGAGATGGCGCTGCTCGACGACGAGCCGCGCTCCGCGACAGTCGTAGCCACCGAGCCACTCGAGCTGATGACGATCTGGCGCAAGGACTTCCTGCAGATCCTTTCCGAGAACTTCGACATCACGAAGAAAGTGCTCGCCGAGATTTCCCAGCGCCTGCGCACCGCGTCCAGCCGCATCGAGTCGCTGGCGACGATGGACGTGTATGGACGTCTCGCGCGCTTCTTTCTCGATCTGGCGAAAGAGAACGGGAAGGTGCTCGACAACGGCTACGTGGCCGTAACGAGGCCGACGCATCAGTCGATCGCGAACATGATCGGGACGTCGCGCGAAACGGTTTCGCGGCTGATCCACGACCTCATGCGTCAGGGCCTGCTCATCTCCGAGGGGAAGACGATCTACCTGAGAAAGACGGCGCTCGATCAGTTCCGCGAAGCGTAGTGACGGGCGTGCGTCACCTCCCCAATCTCCTCACCTTCGCGCGTCTCCTGCTCGTCCCGTGTTTCCTGGTGGCGTCGATGCGGCACATGTACACGCTCGCGTGCGTGCTGTTCGTGACGGCGGCGGTGACGGACGTGCTCGACGGCTGGCTCGCCCGCCGGCTCAACGTCCGCTCCCGCCTCGGCGCGCTGCTCGATCCGGCCGCGGATAAGACGCTGATGGTTTGCGGCTTTCTGTACTACACGCTCGCGCGCGACCTGCCGAACCTCGCCATTCCGGGATGGCTCACGTTCGCGGTGTTCATCCGCGACGTGCTCATCGCGTTCACGGCGTACCTGATGTACACGCGCGTCCGGATCACGCGCTTCCCCCCCTCGGTGCCGGGCAAGATCTCGACGGTGCTGCAGGCGGTCACGCTCGCGTTCGTGATGGCCGTCAACTCGTTCCTGCCGGGCCTTGTGAAGCCGGTGGAAGTGCTGTTCCGGATCTCGCTGCTGATGACGCTCTTCTCGGGCTGGGGCTACCTCCGCCGGGCGTCGCTGCTGGTCAAAGACGACGACGCCGTGCGTGCTTGACAAACTCCTGCGGGAGAAATACTTTCCGCCTCCGTTTGTTACGGGCGGCGTTGCTCCATAGCCCAGGCCTCCATAGCTCAATTGGTAGAGCAGCGGACTCTTAATCCGTTGGTTCCAGGTTCGAGTCCTGGTGGGGGCACCAAGCGACCCTTCCGGCAGTTTCCGATAGACTCACCCCTCGTGCGAAAGTGGCGGAATTGGCAGACGCGCTGGACTTAGGATCCAGTGGCCCAAAGCCGTGTGGGTTCGAGTCCCACCTTTCGCACCACCGAAAAACTCAGAACGGAATTGAGAATTGAGAATTGTGAATTGAGAATTGCACGAAATTAGCGCGTCATTCTCAATTCCTAATTCTCAATTCTCAATTCGTATCTCAATTCATACACGAAAATGACAGTCCTTAATTACGAAGATGTCTCTCCCATCCAGAAGCTCGTCGAGGTCGAGATCCCTGCCGATCTGATCTCGCGCGAGGCCAATCGCGTCACCAGCGAGTTCGGCAAGCAGGCCAAGGTGCCGGGTTTCCGGCCCGGCAAGATTCCGGTCAGCGTGGTCCGCAACCGCTTCGCCAAAGAGATCGAGGAAGAAGTGGTCAGCCGCGTTCTCGGGCAGAGCTTCCGCGACGTGGTGCACGAGAAGGGGCTGGAGCCGGTCGGCGAGCCGAAGCTCGAGCACATCGACGCGTTCATCGACGGCGCGCCGATGAAGTACAAGGCGCGCTTCGAAGTAAAGCCGCGGATCGAGCTCGGCGAGTACCGCGGCCTGGAGATCGAAGATCCGAAGATCGAGGTCTCGGAGACCGACGTCGAAGCGATGGTCGAGCGGCTGCGGCTGTCGGTCAGCCACCTGCGTCCGGTCGTCGACCGCGGCGCCGAAGACGGCGACGTGGCCATGATCGAGATCACGTCGACGCCCGAGGATGGCGAACCATTCATGCAGCAAGGCGAGATGACGGTGGGCGAGGAAGGCCCGCTGCCGCAGCTCAACGAAGCGCTGCAGGGGATGACGCCGGAAGACGCTCCGCGCAGCTTCGACCGCACCTTCGGCGACGAAGCCGTGCGCGATGAGTGGAAGAACAAGACGGTGCACTTCGAAGTGGCGATGAAGGCGCTCGCCATTCGCGAGAAGCCGGACGTCACCGACGAGCTGGCGAAGAGTGTCGGCGGCTGGGAGTCGGTCGATGAGATGCGCCAGGCCATCACCGCCGACATCCGCAAGCATCGCGAGGTCGAAGCGCTGCGCTTCAAGCGCACCCAGGTCGGCGAGAAGCTGCTGGCCGCGCATCGGTTCGACGTGCCCGAAGCGCTGATCGAAGAAGAGATCGGGAAGTCGCTGAACAACTACGCGCGCTACCTCGCGTCGCAGGGTGTGAACATCGAAGAGGCCGAGATCGACTGGCGCAAGATCGCCGACGAGTTCCGTCCCGAGGCGGTGAAGCGCGTGCAGCGCGGGCTGTTGTTGGAGGCGATCGCGAAGCAGGAGAACCTCACGGTCAGCGACGTCGAAGTCGACGCCGAGATCCGCCGCGCCGCGCGCGAGCAGAACCGCGAGTTCGCCGACGTGAAACATCACCTCAAACACGACGGCGGATACGAGGCGCTGCGCGCATCGATGGCGCAGGATCGGGCGTTGGAGCTGGTGCTGAATGCGGCTTCGACTCGCGCCTGAACATCGCGTTTAGAATGCGCCGCGTGAAGGAGACCTCCCCATGGTATTGATCCCGATGGTCGTGGAGCAGACGTCGCGCGGCGAACGTGCCTACGACATCTACTCCCGGCTGCTCAAAGACAACGTCATCTTTCTCGGCTCCCCGATCGACGACAACGTCTCGAATCTGATCATCGCGCAGTTGCTCTTCCTCGAGGCCGAGAACCCCGAGAAGGACATCTCGATCTACATCAACTCGCCCGGCGGCTCGATCACGGCCGGCCTGGCGATCTACGACACCATGCAGTACGTGAAGCCCGACATCGCCACGATCTGCATCGGTCAGGCGGCGTCGATGGCGGCCGTGCTGCTCGCCGCGGGCTCGAAGGGGAAGCGCTACTGCCTCCCGAACTCGCGCGTGCTGATCCATCAGCCGCTGATGCACGGACTCGGTGGACAGGCAACGGAGATCGAGATCCATGCGAAGGACATCATCCAGATGAAGGCGAAGATGAATCAGATCCTCTCGCATCACACCGGCCAACCGGTGGAGAAGGTCGATAAAGATACCGACCGCGACTACATCCTGCAGGCGCAACAGGCGCAGGAATACGGTCTCGTGGATCAGGTCATCGCGAAGCGGGATTGACGGTGCTGCGCAACGCGTGAAAAAGGCGCGTCTGACGACGCGCTTTTTGTTTGCCTGGAATGCCTGTCTGTTTCGTGAAGGAATGCGTCAGCGGAGAACTGGTGATGACAGATACCCGTCAACGCCGCCGCGACTGGCGTGCTCCTATGTCGTAGTCAATCCTGGGATATATCGCCCTCCCGTCGTGACGGTCGCGATCGCTACGTTGTCAGCCGCGATGGCGTGGATGATGCGCACGCTCAGCAGCGTAGTGAACCCTGGTTCCGGTACGCGACCGGAGAACACTCGACAAGTACAGGAAGCATCGTTTCCGCCGCGTTTTCCGTCGCTGACGGATGCATGGAATGCCCCTACCGCTCCCCGAGTTGACTTCGGGTACGCTCAAGGTTCAATCTTGGGCGAGCTTACAGAAAAAGGACCCAATCGGACATGTCGAAGAAGGGGAACAGCGGCGACGTCCTTCGTTGCAGCTTCTGCAACAAGTCCCAGCGCGACGTCAAGAAGTTGATCGCCGGACCGACCGTCTACATCTGCGACGAGTGCGTCGACATCTGCCTCGACATCATCGCCGAAGATCGCAAGGACGAGCCGGGTGCGCTCGAAGGCGCCGGTCACCTTCCGAAGCCGAAAGAGATCAAAGAGTTCCTCGACCTCTACGTCATCGGACAGGAGCGGGCCAAGAAGAAGCTGGCCGTGGCGGTGTACAACCACTACAAGCGGATCGACTACCAATCGCGCAACACGCGCCAGGACGTCGAGCTGCAGAAGTCGAACATCCTGCTGATCGGCCCGACCGGCACCGGCAAGACGCTGCTCGCGCAGACGCTGGCCCGCATGCTGTCGGTGCCCTTCACGATCGTCGACGCGACCACGCTCACCGAAGCCGGCTACGTCGGCGAAGACGTCGAGAACATCATCCTCAAGCTCTACCAGGCCGCGGGAAACGACAAGGAAAAGACGCAGCGCGGCATCGTCTACATCGACGAGGTCGACAAGATCTGCCGCAAGGGCGACAACCCCTCGATCACGCGCGACGTGTCGGGTGAAGGCGTCCAGCAGGCGCTGCTCAAGATCCTCGAAGGCACCGTTGCGAACGTGCCGCCGCAGGGCGGACGCAAGCATCCGCATCAGGAGTTCATCCAGATCGACACGACGAACATCCTCTTCATCTGCGGCGGCGCCTTCGTCGGTCTCGACACCGTCATCGAGCGCCGGCTCTCGCAGACGTCGATGGGCTTCGGCGCGAAGATCGCCTCGAAGAAAGAGAAGAAGACGGGAGAGCTGCTCGCGCAGGTGCATCCCGAGGATCTGATCAAGTTCGGATTGATCCCGGAGTTCGTCGGTCGCCTGCCGGTCGTGGCCACGCTGAGCGAGCTCGATCGCGCGGCGCTCATCGAGATCCTCCGCGAGCCGAAGAACTCGCTGGTCCGCCAGTACCAGACCATCATGGGCTTCGAGAACGTCGAGCTCCGCTTCACCGACGACGCGCTCGAAGCGATCGCCGAGGAAGCGTTGAAGCGCAACGTCGGCGCGCGCGGCCTGAAGATCATCATCGAAGAGCTGATGCTCGAGATCATGTACACGATCCCGTCCGAGCACACCATCAGCGAATGCGTGATCACCCGCGACGTGGTGGACAACCGCAGCCAGCCGATCACGGCGTACAAGAAGGCGGGGTAGCACTCGCGCTTGTCGTGTTTGCGAAGGCCGCCGATGAGGCGGCCTTTTCGTTTTGCCCGAAAGTCTCAGAGTCTCTTGAGCACGCAAAGCGTCGCCAGGCGGGAAGTTTTTCCCCTCGAACAGGCGTATAACAGAGGCGAATGTCCAACCCTGAATCCAACATCGCGCACCTTCCACTCGTCCCGCTTCGGGACATGGTCGTTTTCCCGTCGATGATGGCGCCGTTCGTCGTGGGCCGCCGCGCATCGATCATGGCCCTCGAGGCCACGCTGGCCACGTCCGAGAAGAGGATCTTTCTGGCCACGCAGAAGGATCCGAAGATCGACGATCCGTCGATGACGGAGATCTACCAGATCGGCGTCATCGCCACGGTCGTGCAGAACCTGAAGCTGCCGAATCAGAACGTCAAAGTCATGGTCGAAGGACTCACGCGCGGCGAGATCGTCGGCAACACCGAGTCCAACGGCTTCGTCACCGTCGCGGTCCGCGAGATCGACACCAAGTACCCGCTGACCCCCGAGGTGTCGCAGTACATGCAGAAGCTGATGGAGATCTTCGAGCAGTACGCGAAGATGTCCCATCACCTCGCCTTCGAAGGCGTCATGACGACGCTCAAGCTCGAAGACCCGGACCGCTTCGCCGACACCCTCGCGTCGCACCTGCTCATCACCACCACCGAGAAGCAGCAGCTCCTCGAGACCCCTTCGCCCTACGAGCGCCTGCAGAAGCTGCAGGACTTCATCGAGATCGAGATCGAGAAGATCAACATCGACAAGCGCATCAACTCCAAAGTCAAAAAGCAGATGGAGCGCGCGCAGAAGGAGTACTACCTCAACGAGAAGATCAAGGCCATCCACCACGAGCTGGGACGGAAGGACGATCGCTCGGACGAGATCGAGGAGCTCAAGCAGAAGATCGAAGAAGCGGGCATGCCGAAGGAGACGAAAGAGAAGGCTCTGCAGGAGCTGAAGCGTCTCGAAGCGATGCCCGGCGTCAGCGCCGAGGCCACGGTCTCGCGCAACTACATCGAGTGGCTCGTGTCCGTGCCCTGGAAGAAAGCATCGAAGGAGATCAAGGACATCGAGCTGGCCGAGCAGATCCTCAACGAGGACCACTTCGGCCTCGAGAAGATCAAGGAGCGCATCCTCGAGTTCCTCGCGGTGCGCCAGCTCGTCAAGCAGCCGAAGGGCACCATCCTTTGCTTCGTCGGACCTCCGGGCGTCGGCAAGACCTCGCTCGCGAAATCGATTGCACGCGCGACCGGACGCAAGTTCGTCCGCCTCTCACTCGGCGGAGTGCGTGATGAAGCGGAGATCCGCGGACATCGCCGCACGTACATCGGCGCGTTCCCCGGCCAGATCATCCAGCGCATGAAGAAAGCCGGCACCGTGAACCCGGTCTTCCTCCTCGACGAAGTCGACAAGATGTCGATGGACTTCCGCGGCGATCCCTCGTCCGCGCTGCTCGAAGTGCTCGATCCCGAACAGAACAACGCGTTCGTCGATCACTACCTCGACGTCGAGTACGACCTTTCCAAGGTCATGTTCATCGCCACCGCGAACGTGACGCACACGATCCCGGCGCCGCTCCGCGATCGCATGGAGATCATCCAGCTCTCCGGCTACACACATCTCGAGAAGCTGGCCATCGCGCGCCAGTTCCTCGCGCCGAAGCAGAAGACCGAGCAGGGGCTCGAGGACGCGAAGATCGCGTTCGAAGACTCCGCGCTCGAAGAGCTGATCGAGAGCTACACGCGCGAGGCAGGCGTGCGCAGTCTGGAGCGTGAAGTCGGTGCCGTACTGCGCAAGATCGCACGGCAGGTCGTGAAGTCGGGCCCCGAGCTCGACATCACCGTCGACCGCGCCAAAGTCCGCTCCCTCCTCGGCAAAGCGAAATTCCGCTCGCATCAGATCGAAGACAAGGCCGAAGTCGGCCTGACCACAGGTCTGGCGTGGACAGAAGTCGGCGGCGAGATCCTGACGACCGAAGTCGCGCTGTCGCGCGGCAAAGGCAACCTCACGTTGACGGGCAAGCTCGGCGACGTGATGCAGGAGTCGGCGCGTGCGGCGTTGTCGTATGTGCGTTCGCGCGCGGAGCTGTTCGGGCTCGACCCCGACTTCCACGCGTCACTCGACATTCACATTCACGTGCCGGAAGGCGCGATCCCGAAAGATGGTCCGTCCGCCGGCATCACCATGGCGACGGCGCTCTTGTCGGCGGTCACGAAGATCCCGGTGCATCGCGATATCGCCATGACGGGCGAGATCACGCTGCGCGGCAAAGTGCTGCCGGTCGGCGGCGTGAAGGACAAGATCCTCGCCGCGGCGCGCGCCGGAATCACGAAGGTGATCCTGCCGGCCGAGAACGAGCGCGATCTCGAAGAGATCCCGGCCGACGTCCGCGAGCGCATCGAGTTCAACCTCGTCGAGTCGATGGATGAGGTGATTCCGCTCGCGCTCGATGGCACGATTGTTCCATTCTCGGCCAAGCAGAAACTCCCGGAACCGGAGAAGGTCATTTCACCCGACACACCGATCACCCATTAGTACCTCGGAGTACCTGAGTACCTCGGAGTACCTCGGAGGGGCTCTCTAACCCCTCCGAGGAACCCGAGGTACTCCGAGGAACTTTGCGGTTCATTGACACGCCTCACGAATATCCGCACAATCTCCGCCGTTCCAGCTACAAACACGATCTTCAACAGCAGTTCCGCGTCACTCGCACGCCGGCTTTCGTAACAAATCCACTACGACATCTCGCGTATCCGGGCCTCCCGGTTACTCGTAGTACAGCAAGCCAGTTTCAGATTTCCAACTTGGACATTCGAACCGTTGAGTTTTCCCGGGCGGCGTACCAGCCTGGAGATTTCCCGCGTGACGGCAGGCCGCAGTTTGCGATGGTGGGCCGCTCCAACGTCGGAAAGTCCAGCCTGATCAACGCTGTGCTGAATCGCAAAGGAGTCGCGCGCGTCAGCCAGACTCCGGGCAAGACGCAGGCAGTGCAGTTCTATCTGATCAATGACAAGTTCTATCTCGTGGACCTGCCGGGCTATGGCTACGCAAAGGTCCCGAAGAGCATGTCCCGCTCGTGGGGTGAGCTGGTGCGTGGCTACCTCGAGGACGCGGAGACGTTGCGGCTGATCTTTCTGCTGCTCGACGTGAGGCGCACACCCGGCGAGCACGATCTGCAGATGCATCACTGGTCGCGCGCGCTGGACGGCGTCGACGAGAAGATCGTGCTGACCAAAGCGGACAAGTTGTCGAACAACCAGCTCGTGGTGAGCCGTCGCGCGATCGCGCAGGACCTCGAGCTCGATGACGCGCAACTCATCGCCGCGTCGGTAGTAAACAAAAAGGGGATCGACCAGATCCGGCGCGAGATGATCGCGCGGCTCTGACGTGAAGGTGAAGAAGGAAACCATGGCACAGACAGAGACAGACAACGACACCGCGGTCATCGAAGCGGAACCTCCTGCCGCAGAAGCGCCGGCCAAGCCGAAACGCGCGCCGCGCAAGAAGGCCGCCGCGAAAGAACCGGACGCAGAAGAAGCACCATCTGGAGCGACGGGCTCTCAGCCCGTCGAATCGGTCGACGAAGCACCCGCCGTGGCCGCCGAAACCGCCGCCCCCGCGGCACCTGCCACCGAAGCCGCGCCGCGCGCTACCAACGGTGACACGAACGGCAACGGCAACGGCAAGAAGCAGCAGGCCGCCGAGACGCTCGACATCCGGATGCTCAAGGACATGAAGCTTCCGGATCTCTCCAAGCTCGCCAAAGACCTCGGCGTCGAAAACGCCTCGGGCATGCGCAAGCAGGATCTGATCTTCGGCATCCTGCAGGTGCAGACCGAGAAGTCGGGCCTGATCTTCTCCGAAGGAGTGCTGGAGTGCCTGCCGGACGGATTCGGTTTCCTGCGCGCGCCTGAGTACAACTACCTGCCCGGTCCCGATGACATCTACGTATCGCCTTCGCAGATCCGCCGCTTCGATCTGCGCACCGGCGACACCGTCTCCGGCCAGGTCCGTCCGCCGAAAGAGGGCGAGCGTTACTTCGCCCTGATCAAAGTCGAGGCGGTGAACTTCGAGCATCCCGACGTCGCGCGCGAGAAGACGCTCTTCGACAACCTCACGCCGCTCTATCCCGAGGGCCGCATTCGGCTGGAGACGCCGACGCATATGTCGTCGCGCGTGCTCGATCTCATCGCGCCTGTCGGCAAAGGGCAGCGTGGTCTGATCGTCGCGCCACCGCGTACCGGCAAGACGATGCTGCTGCAGTCGATCGCAAATTCGATCACGGCGAATCATCCCGAGATCACGCTGATCGTGCTGCTCATCGACGAGCGTCCGGAAGAAGTCACGGACATGCAGCGCAGCGTGAAGGGCGAAGTCATTTCGTCGACGTTCGACGAGCCTGCCTCGCGTCACGTGCAGGTCGCGGAGATGGTCATCGAGAAAGCAAAGCGTCTCGTCGAGCACAAGCGCGACGTCGTGATCCTGCTCGACTCGATCACGCGCCTCGCGCGCGCTTACAACACCGTCGTGCCGCCGTCCGGCAAGGTGCTCTCCGGCGGCGTCGACTCGAACGCGCTGCAGCGTCCGAAGCGCTTCTTCGGAAGCGCTCGTAATGTCGAGGAAGGCGGCTCGCTGACGATCATCGCCACGGCGCTGATCGACACGGGCTCGCGCATGGACGACGTCATCTTCGAAGAGTTCAAGGGCACCGGCAACATGGAAGTGCACCTGGACCGCAAACTCTCCGACAAGCGCGTGTTCCCGGCGATCGACATCAATCGTTCCGGCACGCGTAAAGAAGAACTGCTGCTCGAGCGCCAGGAGCTCAACCGCATCTGGGTCCTGCGCAAAGTGTTCTCGCCGTTGTCCACCGTCGAGTCGATGGAACTGCTCGTCGAGAAGCTCGACAAGACGCGCACCAACGGCGAGTTCCTGAACGCGATGAGCTCGATGTAACGATGGAGTGCAGCGGCAGCGAAAGCTGCCGCACTCCAACTCCCGGAGGAAGAATGAACCTGACCCGCGCACTCTGCGCACTCATCCTATGCGCCACACTCTCTGCCTCCGCCGACGACGGCATGTGGATGCCGCAGCAGATTCCCGCGCTCGGCGACGAGCTGAAGAAGCTCGGACTGCAGATCGATCCGAACAAGTTCGCCGACCTCACCGGCTTCCCGATGGGCGCGATCGTTTCCATCGGCGGCTGCAGTGCCTCGTTCGTCTCGCCCGACGGTCTACTGGCGACGAACCATCACTGCGTCGCCGGCGCCTTGCAATACAACTCGACAGAGCAGAACAACATCCTGAAAAACGGTTTCCTGGCGCGCGAGCGCACGGATGAGATCCAGGCCACGCCTGACGCGCGCGTCTTCGTCACGACGAAGATCGAAGACGTCACCTCGCAGATCCTCGCCGCGTTCCCGGCCGGCACGACCGACGCCGATCGCACGCGCATCATCACGCGCCGGCGCCGCCAGATGATCGACCAGTGTGAGAAGCCGGGGAACCTCCGCTGCCAGGTTTCATCGTTCTTCGAAGGCGGGCAATACCAGAAGATCACGCAGATGGAGATCCGCGACGTCCGTCTGGTCTACGCGCCCGCCCTCGGTGTGGGCAACTTCGGCGACGAGATCGACAACTGGATGTGGCCGCGCCACACCGGCGACTTCTCCTTCTATCGCGCGTACGTCGGCCGCGACGGCAAGCCCGCCGATCACTCCGCGAACAACGTTCCGTACAAGCCGAAGCACTACTTCAAGGTCTCGACGCGCGATCTCGATCCGGATGACCTCGTGCTCATCAGCGGATTTCCCGGGACCACCAGCCGCCATGTGACTTTGTCCGAGGTGAAGGCGGCGCAGGAGTATGACCTGCCGGCATCAGTGAGATATCGGACCATGCTCGCGCAACTGCTGCAGGAGCGCGGCAGGAACGACGAGCGTGTCGCGCTCGCGAACGCGAGCCGCATCGCCAGCTTCGAGAACTACCTCAAGAAGCACACCGGCACGCTCGAAGCGTATGAGCGCGGCTCGTATGTGACGGAGAAAGAATCGCGCGAGCGGAAGAACCGCGCCGCACTCGATGCGAAGCTCGGTGCCGCGTACGACACGGCCAGCGTAGAGCTCGAGAAAATCCTCGACGCGGAACGCGCGACGCGCGAGCGCGACAACATCTTCACGTGGCTCTACACCTCGTCGCCGATGTTGACGCAGGCGAACAATCTCTACCGCCTCAGCACCGAAAAAACGAAGAACGATCTCGATCGCTCCGAGAACTTCACCGACCGCAATCGCAAGAAACTGCAGCAGACCCTCACGCGCAACCGCCGCTCGATCGAGCCCGGCAGCGACCGCGCCGGACTGCGCCTCTTCCTGCTCGAAGCGACCAAGCTGCCCGCGAATCAGCGCATCACGCCGATCGACACGGCGCTCGCCGCGACCGGCCAGACCACGCCGGAAGCGCAGGTCGACGCGCTGCTGGACCGCATCTATTCATCGACGAAGATCGGCGACAAGGCCGCCGAAGAGAAGATGT